>Ga0134126_10005097_pt1 | contig 16402 bp, 14 predicted proteins | sample KB31752_FD_96881 | JGI IMG/M metagenome (GOLD analysis project Ga0134126, IMG submission 96881) | Terrestrial soil microbial communities with excess Nitrogen fertilizer from Kellogg Biological Station, Michigan, USA - KB3-175-2 | ecosystem: Environmental > Terrestrial > Soil > Unclassified ...
ACGACCTGCTCCTCGCTGTGTCCCTTCCTCGGCATGGCTCCTCCTTCGTTCTCGTCCAGAGAAGCATATCCACCTCGCCGCTTTCAACTTTCCGACTGTCTCGTTTTCGGGTTTTGGGTCACCGACTCCTGACCGTCTCACTTCAAGGTTCAGTCCATTTGCGGGATTGAGGAGCGTCCTGCTGGAACCCAGAACTGGCTTTACAAAGGCGACGCGTTGTTGGTCGCGACGCTACTTGCTCTGCTGTTCCGCAATCAGTTTGGCCACTTGCGAGGTCGGCGAAACTGGCTCCACCACTACAATGTGTCCTGGGTTCAGATACATCCGATCCGGTCCATGCCACTCGTTTCCACGCCGCACCAAAATGTTCGTCACCTGCTTCGTATTCGAGTCCATTTGGCTCTTCACATAGAACACGTCAGTCAAGACCGGATACGCGGTTCCGAATCCTCTCAGCCTCCCGTAATAGACCTGACCGGTGGTCAGAAGCACAGCTTGGAAATCAGTGGGAAACTTGGGCGAAGCACGGCCGACTTGTTGGTACACGAGGGTTCCCGCGATGATCGCGAGCAGCACGACCACTGTCCCCGCGAAAAATCTTCCTCTTTCGAACATCACACGATGCCTCTGCCCAGTTTGTAACGCCGCACCAAGCCAAGCATCGCCCCACCCATGCCAAGAAGAAGCAACGTGGAGGACTCGGGCGTTGGGGTAGTTCCACCGCCGACGCCCGTCACATCTAGAAGCACTTCACGATCGGTGGTGTCGTACACAACCGACCAGTCCAACCCATCGGCCGGAAACAGTTCGCTTGAGAACGTACCTGACAGCGTGCCATCGTATTGCAGCAGAACCCAACTTCCGTCCGACTGCGGGACAAAGCCGTTGAGCAGGCTCACATCGAGAGCGCCGGTCAATGTGACGTCGCCACTCACCAGCAATTCGCCATTTTGTCCGGGTGCGGTTCCCATCAGGCCTTCCAGGAATGCGGAAGACGCGCCAAAATCGGTGAGGCCTCCATTGATTTTGAGTAAACCCGGGTCGCCGGGCGCCATCGTACCTTGCATGATAACGTTTCCATTTACCGTGCCCGTTCCGCTCAGTGTACCCGTCGGCGCGACTTGTAATAGTAGCGCGGTCGGCCCCGAAGCCAGCGTGATGGTTCCATCGTTGCGGAGGGTTCCTCCAATTGACACGGTGTTGCCTGTCAATGTCATTGTGCCCGTATTTACAGTGGTGCTGTTCGCAAAAGTTGTGAAGTTCGCGCTCTGCAGGGCGCCCGAATTGCTTAGTGTGGCGCCGGACTCGTTTGCAAACCCGAAAGTCTGTGCGTTTATCGACCCCTTGTTTGTGATGGAGCCATTGTTGTCCAAGAAGTTGGACGTGAGTGTGCCAGCATTGTTGATCATTCCGCCCGCGGAGTTTAGAAAAAATGTTGAGCTGACGGCTAAGCTGGCCCCTGCATTGTTGTTGATCGTGCCAGAGTTAGATAGGGTGGCGCCGATCAGCAGGCCGATGGCTGCGTTGTTGTTGATTGTGCCAGAATTAGACAAATTTGTGCTGATCGCCAGTGTCGCGCCGACATCATTGTTAAACGTCCCGACATTGTTCAGTGAGGGGGCCTGCACCGTACCGGAATTATTGATTACACCACCGGCGTCGTTATCAGAAGTGCCGCCTGCGCGGATCATCAGAGTTGCCCCCGCTTTGTTGGTAATCATCCCAGAATTGACCAAGGCAAGTGCTGAGACTGTTCCGCCCGAGTTAACGAGCGCTTTGTTGTTGATGAGTGTAAATAATCCCAATGTTCCGGCGGTATTGTTCACGGTTCCGGAATTGGTCAGCGTCAGTAGTACGAGAGCGTCACCCGAGTTGTCGATTGTGCCTGTCGAGGAATTCTCAATCGTGTCACTGGTAAGAGAGCCCGAGTTATCAAGGGTTCCCGTGTTCGAGAAATCGGACGAGGTTGTGATCTGCCCGCCCGCGAGATTTGTGAAGGTCCCGTTGTTGAACGTGGTAAAGGCGCTATCGATTGTGATTCGGCCAGATGAGAAGTTGGTCAGTGTTCCGCCTGCCTGATTCGTGAACGAGCCCGTGATCGAAGTATTCCCTGAAACGTCGATCCCCCCGAAGTTATCCAGGCTCCCCGTGCTGTTGAACGTGCTATCCAGGTCCAGCCCCCGTTCATTTATGAGGTCCCCCGCGTTGTTAAACTGCGAGACGTTCACCATTGTAATCAGCCCATTATTTACGAGCAGGCCCGTGGACGCGTTGTTCAGCGTCGCACCCAGTTCGAACGTTAGATCACCATTGTTGGTGAGTCCGCCCGAATTATTGATGGCAGCGTCGGTGCCTTTGCTGAGGATGTCCGTTGTCGAGTCAATATTTAATTGAACCGCGGTGCCGATCGAAAGCGCCTGTTGGTTCGTAAAGCTGGTATCGCCATCCACAGTGCCGGTGTTGATGAAGATGGGGGTCGTTCCATTGGGAACGCCCTTGGTCCAATTGCTGGCAACGCTCCATGCGCCGATTGTGCCTTGCCACGTATCCTGCGCCACCGCAGGCCTTGCTAGCGACAGCAACATAACAGCCGCTAAAACAGACCAGCCGAAGAACAGGACTAGCTTTCGATGCATGTCGGTTCTCCTTGCGACTTCGTGTTGACGGCTTGTAGCAAACTGTTCCGCCCGCGAAGCACGGCAATGGTCAGCAGTCCGGTTCCGAGCAGCAGCAGGCTCGACGGCTCCGGCGCGGGCGTCGCACTCGGGGCCACTAGACTTTCTTGGGCGAACTGCTGGGGATGCCTCCGTCGAATGCCTCTGCAAGACCAAGCGCGAGTTCATCTGCTTGTACGACCGTAAAGGGGCTTGTTCCACCGCCGAGGTCGGTATTGGCATCAGCAAGAAACTGCCGGACGGTCAGCCCATCCGCCGAAGGAACGAGGGCGACATTCTCTAAAACGAGATCGCCAAACGGAATATCCGATGATCCCAACGTCACACCCGCGTCCGAGAAATCGACGCCGAGCTCCAGGGCCAAGACAGATCCGCCAAGAGAACCGGAACTGTCACTCGCGGGATCTATGTAGTCCGAATCAAGCGAAGCGTCAGAGCCAGAGCCCACGGTCGGCAGGTACGCGGATATTGTCGCTGGGTTATCGAAAATATCCACGAACCCTCCGATGGGTTGCCCTGTCAAAACCGTGGCGGTGGGATAGACCGCCAAATAGTGATCAGCGAGCAGTGAAGACGCGCTGCCACCGGTTGCCCAGTCGAACTCGCCGTAAGTGATGACTTGGCCCGGGCTCCAAGCATTGGCATGGGCCGCCCGCGAGCAGGCCAGCGCTAGCAGCACCGCAAACGCGAAGCGTGAAACGCGCCGCCCTGATAATGGTTTGCGTGAAGACATACGGATTCCTCACCCTAGAGATAGCGGTGCGCGCTGAGCGAGCAAACCCGCACACGAAGCCAACCCCAGACAAATCGGATGAACTGCGGCGTTTGACAACCGAATGAGACTCGGTCCGCGCAGTACTTCTTTCGCGCACACCGAAGCGTTGCCGGAAATCTAACGCCGCATTCCTGGGTGTTCTATATATGAAATCGAAAACGGCGGGCAAAAGACGACAGGGAGAACAAAAAAAATTGAGAAATCGGCCCGGCGCGTCGGCGATGCACGGTGCGACTCGGAGTCATCCTTATACATGTGACCTCCTCTGCACCGAAATTCCAAAATGTAGAATCAAGCGCCCGGGACTGTTCTGTCTCCAACATGGACCTTACTGGCTGGCCAAATTGCCGGAGATGTCCACCTCGCAGGAATCAATACCGAAACCTGCATTCGCCTGGTTGCCGGTGGCAAACACTTCAAAATCGATGGGACTTCCCGCCCCGACGTATGTTTTGGTGGCCTGGGCAAAGCTCACAATGCTGTTCTCGCCCAGAAAATCCATCGGCGCACCGGGAACGAGGAATGAAAACTGGGTGGCGAGCGTATCGAGGCCACCGCTGGGGCCGTTTTTCACGCGGACTTCCCGCAATCCGATTCCGCGGTCAAGGATGCACCGCCCGGAGGCATGTTCGATGACGGCGATCTTTCCGGCTGGAACGGTGTAGATGGGATCCACGAGACAAAAGTCGTTATGCCCAACGTCGGTGCCAAGGAACTGGCAAATTCCGTTGGAGTCGAAGGAATTGAATGCTTCGGCCGATACCGTGGGCACGGGATTAGCGCCTGTGTTGGTGACCTGAACAAGGGCAGCGGCGATGCCGCGAGCGGCGCGGGGAGCCAGAGCGGCCAGAATCAAAGCGAGAAGAGTGATGCTGCCGAGAAGCGTGATGCTTTTGCGGATCGTCTTCATCGTCTTTCCTGTATTCGATTTAAGGAAATCCAACACCCAATTTACCCGTAGCGGCATGGTACGAGTTTGTGCTAAGGGGAAGTGTCGATGTACTTTCGAATTCTCTGCAACTCGCGCTCATTTTTTCTCAGGGGGCTTGCGAACAGACGTCCTGACGCGAGTTTCTTTGCCCTCCATCATCACCTTCATCGAATCCGCGTTCTCTCCGATCTCGTTCTTAAAGTCGTAGGAGTCCGGCGAGGTCCACTTCTCCGTGAAGCGAAACTGGATCGGTTTGCCGTCAGCAAAGCTGTCCACGGTCCAAACCCACGTGTCACCATCCACTGTGCCGCGGCCCGTCCAAATCAGCCCTCCAGCGCTGACTTGAGTAAAGAAGTAGTTTTTTGCTTTCTCGTCGTAGGCCATCAAGTACACATCCGTCAGACTGCCCCCGCCCGGGATGGGAACGTCCTCGCGGCAAAAAACGCCGAATCGCTCTGCAACCCAATCGCAGGAAATCGTGCCGGTCGTTTTGCCGCCACTGCTCCCCATTGCGCCAGTCGGCACGTGGCCTTCGGTGTTCCATTTTCCAACGTATGTGCCGATTTTCACGGCTTCTCGTCCGGGTTTCGTCGGCGGCGCCGGCGAGGTCTGCGCCAGAGCAAGTGTGGCACAAAGAACAACCCAAAGTCCGGCAGGGATAGTCCAATGACGCAGAAACCCATTCAGTTTATCGATGTCAATCTTAAGGCGCGATTCGGTGGTCATGGCTATTTGTCCTCTCGAAAGCACGAGCGAGATGCATTGAAGCCCTTCTTCCTATGTCTCTGGCAACAAGTCGCTATCCCAAGGCGTAATGCCCGCCATCCGAGCGTCCGAAGACGCCTTCATTGAGGCGTGGTCGGACACGCGCTCGTGGCACGGAGCAGCTTGCCGAGGCGCTGCACGGCGGGCAGTTCCGCGTCAAGAGTATTTTTGGTGTCCGCCAGCAGCTTGCGCTGATCCGCGTTATCGTCGCCGTCTCCATCGGAGTTGACTGCGGTCGAAGGCGTTCCGACTTGGCCGCCCGCAGCTTGGAGGAGCGTGTTTACCTGACTCTGCAACGCGGCAAGCCGAGTGTCGGCATCGCAGAAATACTGCAAGGAGCTCAGGTCTATATCCGCGTCCGGAGCGCCAGCGGCGTTTAGGGCAGTAGTCTGATCTGCGATGCTCAGGATGAAAGTCTGAGCATTGCTTTGCGCGTCGTTCTCGAATTGGAGGATCTGGTTGGCGAGCGAGGTCAACTTGGGATTTCTGGCCATGCGCGTGGCCTCACCTTGCGCCTTTTGAACAGCGGGTATCAGCAATCCGATTAGAATCCCTATAATTGAGATCACCACCAGAAGCTCGACCAGTGTAAAACCTGACTGGGACCGCAACTTCAAATGCGTGTTCATGGTGCATGCCTCCTCTTTCATCTCCCTCTACTAAGGGAATCGAAATTGGCAGACAAAACATGACAAGGAGGACAAAGAAATTTCTGGACCCCTATGCGTGGACTTGGCGTTTGGAAGGAAACTGAAATACGTATTGAGTATCTTCGCTATTCATTGGCAGCGCGAAGGAAGGCTGGGGGAGGAGTGATTTGAGTTAGAGACTGGCTGAGGAGGAAATGAGTGTTGGGAAGCTTGCCCTGCCAGTGGTTCCAGAGTTCTGTCCGCTGAGCTTCGAACCTCTGGGCTTCGTCATTCCGCCGGTCTTGCCGAAGGAGGCCCGCCAGCGCAGTCCAAGTGCGGGAAAGACAAGCCGCATCGCGAAGATCATTTTGTGGATCAGGATTCCACGCCATCATGTTCTTCAGCAACTGCTGGTATGCGTCGACCGCTTTTGCCGTTTGGCCCGTTTCCGCGTAGTCGTCGGCCTGCGCCCGCATCGCACCGTAGACATCGTTCATAGGCTCTACTTTGGTCGGCGGATATCGTCCGACGTCGTGCAGAAGCTCAAGAGCTTTGGCAATGCGCTGCTTTGCGTCCTTGCCGTGACTCAGCCAACGAGCCGGGTAGGAGGAGGCGGCCAGCAACTCCGCCTCGTCGCGCTTAGTGCTGTCGTTGGTTTTGGCCTGCCGTATACGCGTAAGCGCGTAGTCGTAAACCGATAGAGCCTTGCGGGGGTCGACGTGTCGAAGAGTATTGCCAACCTCGAATCCGAAAACTGCAACGTTGTGCCGTCCTAGATAGTCCAGCGGGTCGGTCTTGGAGAGATCCTCGGCGATGTCGAGCGCACTCTGAAAGTCAGCCAATGCTTCGCGAGGACGGCCGAGACTCGGTTCGGCATCCATCCTTCCCAGGATCTGGCCCCTTAGGCAAAGCGAGTCCGCTAGATTTATGCGCAGGGCCGCGTGCCCGCTGGCCGCCTGGACCTCTTGCCCGTCAATAGCCTGATTTATCATCTTAATCGCACCATCGAAGTCGCCCATTTGCCACAGCGCATCTGCCAACACGTAATAGAGATTGGGCTGCATTCTGCGTGCGTTGGGCACCGGCTGCGAAATCTCCAACCCCCGCCGACCGGTGCGTATCGCGTCCTTCATTCGTCTGCGATCTACAAACGTTCCCGTAACATTTGAATAGAAGTACGTCATGCTGTAGGTATCGGCCGGGCTCGCGTTCCCCAGACTCATAAAACGCTCGATCAGTGAAGCCGTTTTCTCGGCTTCCGCAAGAGATTCTTCGGAGCGCCCCAGCGTGTCAGCCAATTCCATGCGATCGTGGGATATGGTGGTATCAATGAACAGCGCTTTTCGATTGTTTGGCTCCTTGGCGAGAATGGCATCCACCAATCTTGCTGCGTTGTTTAAACTTACTTCAGCTTCCGCGAATTGCCCAAGATTCGGCGAGGTGGGATCTCCCTGAGCGTGCGCTACACGCACGTATGCGGAAGCGATTTCAAGCGCAAAGTCCGTGTCAATATGAGCTTCACTGCTAAGTGAAGTCAGATACTGCAAGGAATCTCTCACCATCTGCATGCGGACTTCCGTCGAACCTGAAAAACCCCGGATTTTGCCATCGAGGTCGATGAATTTGTTGGCTAGCTGTCGCACCTGACCGAATCGCTGTTCGGCGACCTGTCGCTCGCGATTTGCGATATAGAGTCCAGTTGACAGGCTGCCGATCACCAGCACGATGGCGGAGGTGCCAAGTGTTACCGCGGCGAGATTCCGGCGGATAAATCTGGTAGTCCTGTAGGCAAGGGTGTCTGGCCGCGCGCTAATCGGCTCGTGTTTTAGATGTCTCCGAAGATCGTCGGCAAACGCAGTGACTGAGTTGTAGCGCTCCGCAGGATTTTTCTTCAATGCCTTGGCAACAATCGTGTCCAGATCTCCGTGCAGCTGCCGACGGAGCTTTTCAGCAGTGGCATTACGCTTTTGCGCCACAGAATCGTCATCCGAGAACGTGATAGTCGACGAGGCCCGGGCAGGCTCAGTTTCCAGGACAGCCTTCACCAGTTCTGCTGGAGAGTGCCCTTGCGGGCCTGCCGGATGATGCCCCGTCAAAAGCAAAAAAAGTAGTTCACCGAGCGCGTAAACATCCGTTGCCGTTGTGATGGTGCCACCGGACAACTGTTCTGGCGCTGCGAACTGCGGAGTCATGGCGTTACCGCCTTCGAGCGTGAGCAGCGTCGCGGCTGCAGGATTCGTGTCGTCGACAAGGAGTTTGGCAATGCCAAAGTCCAAAAGCTTCACTTCGCCTTCGCTGCTGACCAATACATTGGAAGGCTTGATGTCGCGATGGACGATGAGGTTGGCGTGGGCGTGCGCAACGGCGGAGAGAACATCCAGAAAAAGCTGGATTCGTTCATCCACGCCGAGCATGCGCTCATCACAATATTCGTCGAGCTGTTTACCCTCGACATACTCGAGAACGAGATAGGGTTCCCCATTGGGGGTCACGCCGGCGTCCGTCAGCGCCGCGATGTGAGGATGCGCAAGCTGGCCGAGAATTCTGCCCTCGCGCTCGAAGCGTTCGGCTGCTCCTTTAGCAACCAAGGCAAAATTCAGAAACTTGACTGCCACGCGCCTTCGGAAGCGGCCGTCGTCGCGTTCCCCGAGCCAGACGCTCCCCATGCCGCCCTGACCAATGGGCGAGAGCAGCTTGTAAGCACCGACTGTCCGGCCTGGTAGAGCCGAGTCATTCGCGGGTCTCGTTGGTCCCTGTTCAAGAAAATGCTCTTGTCCGAGCGTGTTGTACTCTTTGAGGAGCTCGTCGAGCAGATCGGCCAGATCCGGTTTCTCTGCTTGAAATGATTCGAACCAAGCCGCGCGCTCCTGCTCTGGAAGCGAAAGCGCCCGGTCCAGATAAGGGCTAATCTCCTGCCAGCGATCGGGACTCAGCGTGGACACCGATCCTCAAACCTCCAACTTCGCGCGAATACTACGATGGAGATAGATGCGAGCTTTCTCCCATTGCCGCTGCACGGTACGTACGGAAATGTCCCTCATGGCCGCAATTTCGGCGAAGGTGAAACCGCAAAAAAATTTCAGATCAACAACCTCCGCCAACGACGGCTCGGCCTCGGCCAGCTCATCCAACGCTTCGCTGATCCGAAGGAGTTCCCGGTCATTAGGGGCATTTTCGGCTTCGACTCCCAGGGACGTAATCTCGAATTGACCGCCCCGTTTCTGAGTGTGGCGGTGCCGTGAATAGTCGATAATCAAGCCACGCATCACGCGGGCGGCATACCCCATAAATCGCGCGCGATCGGGGAAGGACGTTCCGTCTTTCGCGCTAATCTCAAGATACGCTTGGTGCAGGAGCGTGGTAGCACCAAGTGTCATGGGAGCCCCGTGCCTTGCCAATTCGCGCTTCGCCAGGCGATGTAGCTCGGCATAGAGAGCGGCGAAAAGTTTTTCCGCAGCGGCGTGGTCGCCTTGCTCGACCGCAGAAATCAACGACGGAATTGAGGACTCCAACGGTGTCCGGCTCCATTGCCTCAGGGCGAATGCGGGAATAACGAGAGCCTCCCACATTCGGGAGAGTGAGTCAATTAAAGAGTCAGTTCCGTCGCCGCAAAGCGAGAAATGTTCGGGAACAAAGCCTACACGCTGGCACCGTCCGGCCCAACGGATCAGTTGGGAACCAAGTAGCCCTGGATATCGGCGGAGCCAATTCCGGCTGCGGCATTAGAGTCGCGAATGTGAGCACCGGATACCACTCGAATGCCCGACGTGTAATGCTCCGCACGATATGCATCGCCGCCCGCAGTAGTTATCGTGCAACTACCCACGGGCAGTAAAGAGGCAATTGAAACACCGACAATGACATCAAGACCGTCGCAGGCCTGCACCTGCCCCGGCGCGCCGTTAAGGTTCCACTCATAGTCGGTAATCACGAGAGTGTATCCCGCCGGGACGACGTAGTTGGTCGGAGCGAGGGATCCCGAACTGTCCAGTGAGAAACAATCAATTAAGTTCACTCCGCAAAACAAGTTGACCAATTGGCTCTCATTCTGCCCCATGTGGGTGGTGGTACCGGGCACGATCTGCACCAGCGCCGCCACAACAGCGCGCGCTGATTTTGGAGCGAGCACAGCTATCAGCAGGGCAATCGTTGTGAAGGTCCCCAAAACTACCATCGTTTGTTTCAGTAATCTCATCTTTCTCTCCTCTACAGTGATTTGAGCGTGCCGGGCACACCCGTAGCGCCTGATTCACGACCTGCATTTAAGTTTTTTCCCCACAGGGCAACCTACGACTGCAAACGCCGCTCAGCGCATCTGGAAAGCGGGTACGCGGGTGCCTAAGCGCCAGACGAGCGCCAAGAGTCCCGTGCCGAGCAGGAGCCATGTGGCAGGCTCGGGTGTCGGGAGGCTTCCGGTGCCAACGCCGAGATTCCCGCCGTTAAGGTCGGTGATGTCCAGCACGAAGAAGCTCGACGGCGTGATGCAGCTGATCACGCTCATCGCGTTGGTGTCACACGTCTGGAACGCGCCGCCCGTCAAATTGGAGAAGCCTTCCCCGAGAGTGCCGTCGTCAAAGATGGCGTTCGGAATAAAGGCAGCGTCCGAGAGAATCAGCGTATACGTGCCCGGCGCGAGCGAGAACGACATGGTGATGTCGCCGCAGACGCTGTCGCCGTTGCTGAACGCCACTGTTCCCGCAGGGCCACAGCCCACAAAGCTTCCGAAATTGCTGAGCACGTCGGACGTGCCGTCGATTAGCGAGGCGGAAGCGCCAGTTCCCGCAAACAGCGCAAGAAGAGGATCAAATCCGCCGGGCGAGACCATGCCGCCGGCGGCGTCCGTTCCACCATTGGTGCCACCGAAGCCCCAAGTCTGCAAATCGATCGTCTGAGCCACTCCCCCACCGACCGTGAGGGTTAGCGCAATAGTGGAATTCGGATCAGCAAGGGAGCCGCTGACCGTGACCGCATTTGCAGAGGCTCGGGACGAGAGAAGCCCCACCATGACAAGAACAGCCACCAACAAAGAGGCAATGCGAAGGACCTTGGGCACAAGTCACCCCTCAATTTGGATTTCTGTATACGAGCAAGCACGATGCGAATGCCAAACGATCTGTTGCGCGGCGGCTCGCCGACCAGCTTTGCGATTCTGTGAGTCATCGGGCTCCCTGGACCCGCTTCCATCGGAAAAAACGCGCAATCACAAGAATGCCTGTGCCGAGCAACAGCAAACTGGAGGGCTCGGGAGTAGGGGCCGTTTGCGGTCCAGTGATATCCAGGCTCAGGCTGTTTGCGCCGAGCACTTCCGTGCAACTGTCGCCGGTTGGACAAGTCCAATTCGTGAAGTCGATGTTCGTGAAATTTCCGGAGAGGGAGCCGAACAGAAGAAAGGTGAAGTCATCGCCGGCAAGGGGCGTGAAGCCGCCCACGGTAGTGAAGTCCACAGTGCCATCCAGAGAGGCCAAACCGGAGACGTCCAGAACGTCGAAATCGAACTGGGAAGCCCCCGCTAGCTGAATGGTCATCGCCCCGCTTGAGCCTTGCGTGTAGTTTCCATTTATCGAGAGCGCGCTCAGACCGTTTCCCGGCTCAACAATTCCGCCGGTATTGTTGACGTTCCCGTTGATTGTGCCGCCGAGCCCCAAAAGGGTGCCGCCCTGGATTTGGACGGCGGGCACCGAATTCAAAGTGCCCTCAACTTCGGTAGTCCCGGCAGTCTGAAGGAACGTGCTCCCCGCAGCATTGGTTAAAGTTCCTCCCGAGGAAATAAAGAGAGAACCGCCGTTGTTGGTAATCGAACGGTTGTTGACAATTGAACCGAAGTTTCCGAGATTACCACTCACAAGGGTCAGTGAGCCGTTGTTGGTGAGCGATCCATCATTTGTAAAACCAGCGGCATCAATCGTGAGCGTAGCGCCGGCTTCATTGATCACGCTGGCTCCAGCATTGTTATCGAACGCGTTATAGATGGCCAGAGTGTTAAAATTGTCGAACTTTCCGTTGTTCGAGACGGACGCGAAGAGTGAACCAAAACCCTTTGGGACTGAAGCACCATTTGTGAACGTGCCGTTGTTGGTGATGGTACCGTTGTTGATGAACGTGGGTATGGCAGTCCCCGCGGCATTTCCATTGCCTAGGGTTCCATCGTTGATGAGCGATCCGTTGTTGGTGAACGGTGTGACGATCTCGAGATCGCCACCAGTGAAGTTGGTGAAGGTACCATTGTTGGTGGCCTGTAACGGCGCAGCAAAGGTACTTCCCAGAGAAAGAAAACCGGCATTGTTGAACTGCGCTCCAACGGAATTGTTGACCGTGTCAAAGAGAGTCATGAAGCCGTCATTGGTGAACACGGAGGCGTTATTCAGCGTACCGTCCGTGGAAGCATCGGTGATCGTGCCGAAATTGTCGAAGATTCCAGCGTTGGTGAATGTGCCTATATCCATGGTGTTGTCATTGAAAACCGTGCCAAAGTTGGTGAAGGTGTAGAAATTGTTTTCGAAGTCCCCATTGTTGAGGAACGTGCCGTTGTTCTGGAGGATCCCGCTCTTTGAAAGGCTGTTCACCAAATCGCCGGTGCTGCCGATGGTCAGCGTCACGCCGAAATCCACGGTGCACGAAGACGCGTCGTTGAATAAGGTTGAGGAGACGGTAACGTCGCTGCTCACGGGGCAAGACAGAGTCTGTGCTGAGGCGACAGATGAAAGAGCGAGCGCAAAGAAGCAGGCTGCGGCAGCGCGACTCGTGCCATTCCGGAAACGCTGCAGACTTCGAAGATAACCACCCCATATACACGCTGAAAGCCACTGCCTCTGTGCTGTCATGAAAGTCTCTCCGTCCATGGCGCTGAACTCGTCTGGCGATCTGCTGCGCGGCTGCTCGCCGACAAGCTTTGCGACCTAGGGCTCGTTGAATTTGCTCCTGCGACTTGCAGTCCTGCTATCTATGAAATCGAAAACCGCGAGGAAAAGACGACACGGGAATGCAAAAATATAATGACGATCGCATTGGAAGCCGTGAAAGTACGGGTACTCACAGAAGTTGCAAGACTCGCAGTTCACCCTACAAATCGTCTTGAGTCCCGAGAGTTGCGCTAAGTCGTCAGACGTGCTGTCGGAAAAATTGCTCCACGAGGACCGCTGCGGCGGTGAGTCCAGCCTGTCTGGGGTCAGCAGGGACAGGGACAGCGCCGGAGCCAATCAATTGAAAGGAAAGAACAAGACGAAAGAAGTGGTGAGCCGCGGAGGACTCGAACCTCCAACCCGCTGATTACTCCAGAAACGCTATGTAGTTGGCTTTTCTTGCATTTCCTTGCGCGCAGTAGAACGGTTTTTCGCGGTGTTTGGCGTGGTTTTGTTCCCAAACTTGTTCCCAACTTGGTGGGATGAACCCCTATAGTGAGGCAAAAATTTGGGCACACATGCAGTTTTCATTTAGCCTTCGTTGCATCTTGTAGCAGGAGAAGGGGCCCGAGGACGGCGTTTGAGTCCTCTTCCCCTGATACCGCTGGAGAAACCCTCTCCTCGTTCTCACTGTTTGGGATGAACCCTCGGCCCTCCGTTTTTTGTTGAGCGGCGGGGCTTTGCTGCCAGTCCCGCACTGCTGTCCTACCCTCCGAGCGCATGCTTGATAAGAGTTGAGAGCGCGATCTTCAGTCCCTCCAAAGTGAGTGTGCCCGTGTTCTTGGTGACGGTTTCTTTAGCTTTGGCCCACAGCGTATCGTTACGCGCCGCGTCCAGGAACTCATGCCCCTCATACGTGAGCCGGAGCACATGGAACTCGGCTGAGTTGGGTAAAAATCTTCCGTCGATGAGTCCGGCCTCCTGCGCCAACTGCGCGTTGTAATACAGCTCCTCTCGGGAGCGTTCCGGTATTTCGATTCGGCAGCCTCCAGGGGACCGCGATTTCTCAACCTCCAGCAAAATCGTGCGGATCAAGTCCATGTCACGTTTCATAAGCTGCTTTTACCTTGTGCTGATTTTCTCTCCCGGCTCGTTCTTTCTACTGCTAGCTTCTCGATGGCCTTTTGCACCTTGCTGGCGTCGGCTCGGTCGATGATCGCCTGCATTCCTTCCGCCGTGATCGCAATCCGCGTCGTAGCTATAAGAATTCGTGAACGGGCGTGTTCAGGAATGAATACGTGATGGTCGTCCCGATCAGCCGCCCAGGACGCCGTAGGTGAATTCGTCGCAGTCACCTGCCTGACACTCCCGTCCATCCTCCACAGGCATCCGGCAACGGATAAATCGAGAGCGTGTTTGCTTCCATGATCGCCATGAATTTGCCCGAAGGGGAAATGGCTGCGGACCTGATCTGGTTATATGTCTCCGGAAACCCGCGTTGCCACTCGAAACATGACTTGCCGGTGACGGTATCAACCACCTTTACGTCTTCATGGTTAACGGCTTCCGTTCCCGCCATCCCAAAAGTCGTGACACTCCTGAGGCCATCGATAACCCGTCTGGGTCCAGACACTTTCCGATCCGTGAAATCGAATAACATACGTCTCCCGTCGATTGAAGAACTCGTATCCCCCTCACTACACCCCTTATGAGGGCGGAGTTCCCGCAGGGGATTCCCATTTAGGCCGACTATCTGCACGTCTCTGCAGTCGTCCAAATAGATGCTACTGCTGCCCAGCGCCCCTGCCGACGCATAGGAACCTCCCGGTCCTGCGGGCGCGGTAAAGGAACCGACCTGCTTTCCATTGAGTCCTTCGACTCTTATGGTGCTTCCGTCCTGGATCAACGCGAACTGGTCCGAGATGCCCAGCAGTTCGCCACTACCCGCTCGGAGTGGCTCTACCTTATCAGTCAGGCGATAAAGCGTCCACGAGCTGGGCGCCCATTGAGATACGATGTCTCCGGATGGAGATACGAAGCGCGACAAGCCCTTTGGTAGGTCCTGCTTCACGGACAGGTCTCCGGAATACAGGGCGATCGGCGACAAGCCCTTAATTGCAAGAATTCGACCGCCGCTCGCACGCTGCACGGACACGCCCGACGCAAAGTCCCGTGTTTCTGCGACGCGTCTCAGAGTTCCTTGTTCCCACCGAACGAGCGATAGCGAACATCGCGAACCAGCTTGGCCCTCATAGCATAATCCCGCTGCAACCATTGTGTCTGAGGCGAACGTGATTGACGCCCATTTCACTTCCAATCGGCCCGATACCGGGGGTTCGGTTAGCGCAACAGTCGCGACGGGACCGCCAGAAGAAACAGACGAGCCGACGCAGCACGCCGCGCTAAGGAGTAGGAGAGTGGTCGATCGGAAAATTCTCATGAGACCTCCGGTGTTTCCGAGAGAATCCACGCCCGGCCGTCACGGAACACCTTGTGGAGGAGGCCCTCCGGACCCGCACGAGGGGCAATTTACAGGCTGGCTCGGTTCCGGCCCTCCGTTGGGACCGGCGGGCGGCACGAAGTCAAGGGCAATTCCGATACCGATGATATATGACCAGGGGTTAACTATGTTAGGCAGAGTACCATTTAAGGAGTTGAATGGATGGCCGGCAATTCCTCCTATTAGACGAAAGTCGCATTTTCTCTCGCAGATGCGCCGACCCAACGCCGAGCAGGGGTGTTTTCCTCGACATTTCGAATAGCACTTGTCGTGATTACTGCACGGCAGGTCAACATTGTCGACAGGATTCTGGTAATAGCCATTTACGTCGTGGGATGGGATGTACGGCTCGGTTCGTCCGCCCGTCCAGTTCGGCCCGCACCACTTTCCATGAATTCGCCACAGTCCAGACGGATCGGCAAAGACAACCGGATTATTCCAGACGTAGCCGTAAAGGTCGAGGACTTCAGAAGAAAACCCTGCCGGATCCTCGCTGATAAACCGACCGTCGGCAGCATCGTAATACCTGGCGCGGTAGTAATAGAGGCCGGTTTCGGGGTCGAACTCGCGGGCGGTGTACCGGAATGGACTCGTGAGCGAGCCGCTGAAATTAGTGGTGTTGCCGAACGAATCGTAAGTGTACGTCTGAGCTACTGTGCCGGCTGAATTGGAGAGGGACGTGATCGAACCAAGCCCATCGGCCTCGTAGAAATTCAGTCCCGACGAATTTGATTGTGCCAGCGGTTCATCGACTCCTTCGGCCAGAACGTACTTGGCCGTTGGATTCCCGTTGGCGTCCACCGTCTCAACCACGTTGTCGCCATCATAGAGGTAATTCGTCGTCGTGGTCGTCCCGTTTTGCACGAACACCTTCTTAATCCGTCGGTCGAGCGGATCATATTGGAAGGCGCTCGTTCCACTAGAGCCAGGCAAAGTAACCTGTGATAGACGATTTCTGAAATCCCAGGTGTAATTCGTCGTACCGGTCGGGTCCGTCTTGCTCGTTGTGTTCCCATTGTTGTCGTATGTGTAGCTCGCGTTTGAATTTGACGTGAGTTCGTTCGAGGAATTGACCGTATATGACGACACGCCCATCGAACTCAGCCGATTGCCCACCGGATCGTAGCTGTAACTCTCCGTCGTGTTCGTTCCTTGCATCACTTGGGTCAGCTCGTAAATCTTGTCATACCGGGCATGATTGTGTGGGAACGGTGGTTGCCCGGAACGCGGTGAGAGATGGAGATTCATTGGGGCGGGAAATTCCCTGTGGAAGAAAAGATGAGGAATG
>Ga0134126_10005100_pt1 | contig 16400 bp, 14 predicted proteins | sample KB31752_FD_96881 | JGI IMG/M metagenome (GOLD analysis project Ga0134126, IMG submission 96881) | Terrestrial soil microbial communities with excess Nitrogen fertilizer from Kellogg Biological Station, Michigan, USA - KB3-175-2 | ecosystem: Environmental > Terrestrial > Soil > Unclassified ...
AGCCTGGTGGGATTCGGAGCCCTGCTCGGCGTCAATGGCGAGCTCGCCCTGGCGCTGTCGCTGGCCAAGCGAATGCGGGAGATCCTCTTCGGAGTGCCCGCGCTGATGTCCTGGTATTGGGTGGAAGGACGGAAGGAGCTGCAACATGTCCGTGGTTCCGGCAAATATTGAGACGGAGCGTCTCGCGGTCGGATCGACCGAGCATCGGCGCCTCCTCGGCCGGTTCTTTCTCGAAACCCACGTCGAGTACGTGCCGGAACAGATGCCGTGGCCGGCGCTCGCGCAGGACGAGCTCGAGCGCCTGCGCAGCCTGCCCTTCTGGCAGGAAGCGGTTTCGACCGAGAACGTGACTTCCAACACCGTGGCCGCCGCCGCCACGCTCGAGGCCGACCCGCTGGTGCGCCAAGCCATCGCGCTGCAGGGCTTCGAAGAGATGCGCCACGCACGGCTCCTCGTGGCGCTCACCTCTCATTACCGCATCCCGGTGCAGTCGCCGCCGCGCTTCACGCCGCGCTCGCTCGAGAGCGATTTCCTCTTCGCCGGCTTCGGCGAGTGCTTCGACTCCTTCTTCGCCTTCGGCCTGTTCGCGCTGGCGCGTCAGTCAGGATTCTTCCCGCCGGCACTGGTGAAGGTCTTCGAGCCGGTCATGCAGGAGGAAGCGCGCCACATTCTCTTCTTCGTCAACTGGGTGAAATCCCGCCGCGCGCAGCTTCCCTGGTGGCGCCGCCAGGCGTTTCGCCTGCGCTGCGCCTGGATCATCGTGAAGCAAGTCGCCTCCCGAGTGAGGACGGCGCGCAGCATGGGCCGGCCACAGTCCGGCGAAGCCGGCTCCAGCGAGAACTTCACGCTGACGGCGCACCAGGAGCTCGGGACCGAGGTGACACTGCACCGGCTGCTCGGGCTTTGCCTCGTAGAGAACGAGCGCCGCATGGCCGAGTATGACGCGCGCCTGGAGCGCCCGCGTCTCGTTCCGGGTATCGCCCGCATTCTCTTTCGCCTGCTGCCTTCGAGCTTGTGATCTGAGAGTCGCCGCCGGAGCGCCGGCCGGCCAGGCGTTACTTCGGATCGAACGGATGTCGCAGTATGATCGTCTGCTCGCGATCCGGTCCCGTGGAGATGACGTCGATCGGTACTTCGACCAGCGTCTGCAGGCGCTCCAGGTACTTGCGCGCGTTCAGCGGCAGGGCCGCATAGTCGGTGATCCCCACGGTCGATTCCTGCCAGCCGGGCAGTTCCTCGTATACAGGCTCCAGGCCCGCGTAGCCTTCGATGCTGAGCGGCGGCTCCGCCACGACCTGATCACCAACACGATAGCCGACGGCCACTCTGATAGTGTCGAGACTGTCGAGCACATCCAGCTTGGTGATGCAAAGGCCCGAGACGCTCGAGTGGACGATGGAGCGCCTGAGAGCCACGGAGTCGAACCATCCGCAGCGCCGCCGCCGGCCGGTGACCGAGCCGAACTCGTGGCCGACGCGCGAGAGATGCTCTCCGTAGCCGTCGAAGAGCTCGGTCGGGAAAGGACCCGCGCCCACCCGCGTCGTATAAGCCTTCACGATCCCGAGCACGTAATCGAAGACCCGCGGCCCCAGACCCGTACCGGTGCCCGCAAAGCCCGCGGTGGTGTTGGATGAGGTGACGAACGGATAGGTGCCGAGGTCGACGTCGAGCATCGCGCCCTGTGCGCCTTCGAAAAGAACGTTGGCACCGGACCGGCGAAGTCCGTGCAGCGCCAGCGTCACATCGGTGACGAGCGGCGCGATCGTCTCACTGAGGACGAGCAGCTCATCGAGCGTTTTCTGGAAATCGACCGCGGACTGGCGGAAGTAGTGCTGCAGCACGAAGTTGTGGAAGTCCAGCACCTCGCCCAGCTTCGCCGCAAAGCGGTCGCGCTGAAAGAGGTCCGCCACGCGCACGGCGCGGCGCGCTACTTTGTCCTCGTAGGCCGGCCCGATCCCGCGGCCAGTCGTGCCGATGGCGTTGGGGCCGCGGGCCTGCTCGCGCGCTTTGTCCAGAAGGATGTGCGAGGGCAGGATGAGCGGGCAGTAAGGCGAGATGCGCAGCCGATCGAATACGGGCACGCCCTGGTCCATCAGCGAGCGGCTCTCCGCAAGCAGCGCCTGCAGCGAGAGCACCACGCCGTTGCCGATGAAGCAGCGAACGTCCTCGCGGAGGATGCCCGAAGGAATCAGCGACAGGATGGTCTTGCGGCCGCCGATGACCAGCGTATGCCCGGCGTTGTGCCCGCCTTGGAAGCGTGCCACTGCGGCAGCGCGCTCCGTCAGGAGATCGACGACCTTGCCCTTGCCCTCATCGCCCCACTGGGTGCCGATGACGACGATGAATTTACCCATATGTGTTTATTGGCCCAAAGTCGCCCGCGGCGCTTTGGATTCTAGGTACGCGTCGCGGGAGGCACAAGAAATATCGGGCTGCGGCGCCTCGAGGATCTGCACCCCGGCGGTACGCGCCAGCGCGAGGATCTCGACATCGGGCAGCTCCACGGTGAGCTCGATGGAGCCGTCCTCGGCCGTGCGCTCCTCGCGGACGGACTTGGCCGCATAGAGCCGGGAGCGCACCGCGCCGGCACCCGCGGGCAAACGCACCCGCGCACGGCGCGCGAACCGGGACAGCCGCTCCGCAATGGCGCTCGTCAGCAGATCGAGGCCGATGCGTTTCTCGGCGGAGATCCACACTGCGGACGGCATGGCAGCTTCGTCACGCTCGATGGCGGCCGGACGCTGCAAGCGATCGATTTTATTGTAGACGATGATCTGTGGAATCGAGTCTGCGCCGATCTCCGCGAGGACTTCGTTCACCTGCGCGATGTGCGCGTCTCGCCGCGGGTCACTCGCATCGATGACGTGCAGCAGCAACGTCGCCTCACGCGCTTCCGTGAGAGTGGATTGAAAGGCTGCCACCAACTCATGCGGCAATTCGCGAATGAAGCCGACGGTATCGGCCGCAACGACCGGTGTGCCTCCAGGCAGCGTGATCCGCCGCACCGTCGGATCGAGGGTCGCAAAGAGTTGGTTGGCGATGTAAGCGTCGGCGCCGGTCAGCGCGCGAAAGAGCGTCGACTTGCCGGCGTTGGTGTAACCGACCAGGGCGAGCGAGGGCACCGGGATCTGGGCGCGCATCTGCCGTCCGGTCTCGCGTTGCTGTTTGATCTTCTCCAGCCGCCGCGTGAGCACGCGCACGCGCTGGGCGATCAGGCGCCGGTCGGTTTCGAGCTGCGTCTCACCCGGTCCGCGCATGCCGATACCGCCCTTCTGCCGCTCGAGGTGGCTCCAGCCGCGCACCAGGCGGCTGCCGATGTGCCGCAGTTGTGCGAGCTCGACTTCGAGCTTGCCCTCGAAGCTGCGCGCCCGTTGGGCAAAGATATCCAGGATCAGCCCGTTGCGGTCGAGCACCCTCTTGCCCGTGAGCTTCTCGAGGTTGCGCTCCTGGCTCGGCGAGAGCGCATGATCCACCAGGATCACATCCGCCGCGCCCGCATCGGCCGCCTGCCTCAGCTCCTCGGCTTTGCCGCTGCCGACGAAGAACCGCGGATCGGGCCGCTCACGGCGACCGGTCACCGTGGCGACCGGCTCCGCGCCGGCCGCGACCGCGAGCTGGGTGAACTCCTCGAGATCTTCCGGATCGACCTGGGCGCCTAGACCAATGCGCACCAGGAGCGCGCGCTCACCGGAACGTGGGCGCTCGAACACTCGGCTCCTCCGTGCGGCGGCACATCACTCGGCGGGCGACTCCACCGGGGCAGCACCCTCCTCCGCGGTGAGGCGCACATTGCGCGCCGGTACGACGGTGGAGATGGCGTGCTTGTAGACCATTTGGCTGACGCTGTTCTTCAACAGCACCACGAACTGGTCAAACGAATCGATCTGACCCTGCAACTTGATGCCGTTGACCAGGTAGATGGATACGGGCACCCGTTCCTTGCGTAGTGCGTTCAGGAAGGGATCTTGGAGCGACTGGCCTTTGGCCATCGGGTTCTCCTTGTTTTCACGGCTTCTAATTGTTCGAGAGATTGGAATCGCAAGCGAGCTTCCCTGGGAGCGTTCAGCAAGGTATGTGCCCCGCTGACGAAGGGACCGACGGATGGGATCTTAACATGCGGGCCTAATCAAAGACCAAGCTGTAACAACTCGCGACGCACGTCGCGATTCCACGACAGTTCGTCCGTATCCGGGTCGAGCCAGCGCGGGGCTGTCTCGGCACGCATCCAGGTGAGCTGGCGCTTGGCGAGCTGGCGCGTGGCGGCAATACCCCGCTCGACCGCCTCGCCGAGTCCGTACTCTCCCTCGAGATGCGCCCAGAGCTGGCGGTACCCGACCGCACGCATCGAAGAGTGGCGCGCCGTGAGGTCACCCCTGCGGTGGAGCGCCCGCACCTCCTCGAGGAAGCCAGCGGCCATCATCGCGTGGAAGCGACTTGCGAGGCGCTGATGCAACACGGGCCTGTCGCGGGGTGCCAGCGCCCAGGCTCTGAGCGGCACGTTTGCGAGTGGACTCACCGTCTCGCGTTGCAGAGCCGAGAGGCGGCGACCGGTCGCAAGGCACACCTCCAGAGCTCGTTGAATTCGCTGGCTGTCGTTGGGATTGATGCGCGCCGCGGCCTCAGGATCCAATCGTGCCAGCTCAGCGTGAAGAGCGGGCCAGCCTGAGTGCGCCGCACGCTCATCGAGCTCGCGGCGAAGCTCCACCGACGCCTGTGGCAGCGGCGCCAAACCTTTGAGCAGCGCGCGTAAGTACAGCATCGTGCCGCCGACCAGCAGAGGTGCGCGCCGCCGCGCATGTACGGCGGCGATGGCCGCCATTGCATCCGTCACGAATCGTCCGGCCGAGTAGCTCTCGACCGGGTCGCAGACATCGACGAGATGATGCGGCAGCCGCGCGCGCAGCTCCGCGGCGGGCTTCGCGGTGCCGATATCCAGCCCCCGATAGACCAGTGCGGAATCGACGCTCACGATCTCGACCGGGGCGGACTGTGCCAGGCGGATGGCCCAGTCGCTCTTGCCGGTGCCGGTGGGGCCGGTGAGCAGGTACACCGGAAGCTGCGCCGCGGCAGCCGCGCCGGCGCGCGCCGCAAACGACATCAGCGCCCCCGCAGGAAGAGCTGATCGAGCTCCCCTAGGGTGAGTCGCGTCCACGTAGGCCGGCCATGGTTGCACTGATTGGCGCGATCGGTTGCCTCCATCTGCCTGAGCAACGCATCCATCTCCGGCAGGGTCAGGCGACGGCGCGCGTGGATGGCGGTACGACAGGCGAGCGTCCCGAGGAATCGGTCGGCGGCAGCATCCAGATGGTGCAGCCCGTCCTCGCGCGCAAGGTCCTCGATGACAGACTTGACGATATCCGTCACCCGGTCATTGGCGAGCAGCGCCGGAATCCGCCGCAGCGCGAGCGAGGTCGGACCGACAGAGTCGATCTCGAACCCGGCCCGCTCCCAGGACACCGGATCCTCGAGCGCGGCGTCGAGCTCATGGGGTTTCACGGTGACGACCAGCGGCTCGAGGAGAAGCTGCGACGCCGCCGGTCCGGCGCCGCGGTCGGCCTTGAGCTTCTCGTAGAGCACTCGCTCGTGGGCGGCATGCATGTCGACGAGGATGAGGCCCTCAGGGCTCTGGGCCAGGATGTAGATGCCATGGAGCTGCGCCAGCGGGACCCCGAGGGGCGGATAGCCCGCCGCGCCGTCGTCGCGACCGATGCGTTCCTCGACACTGGCGCTCGATTGCGCGGTCTCTTCGCCGGAAGGCATCGAGACGGGAACGTTTTCTCTGACAGCTTGCGCCAACATCCAGGGGTCGCGCGAAGGCACGTCGACGCGCGGCGCGCTCAGCGGCAACACGCCGGAGACAGGGCCGGGACGGGACCACGCCTGTGCGGGCCCGGCGAGGCGCGCCGCGCCCGCCAACACCGGCTGCGCGCTGGCGGCCGGCGTCGCGCCCACCTCGGGCCGGGTGGCCGCGAGCGCGCGCTCGATGGCGCGGAAGATGAACTCGTGGATCTGGTGGCCGTCGCGGAAGCGCACTTCCAGCTTGGCCGGATGCGCATTGACGTCGACGAGCTGCGGATCGAGCGACAGATGCAGCACGTAGGCGGCGTGCCTGCCGTGATACAGCACGTCGCGGTAGCCTAGCCTCGCGGCGCTCGCGAGCAGCTTGTCACGCACGCTCCTGCCGTTGACGAACCAATACTGCTGGTCGGGCTGCGCGCGCGAGGCCGTCGGCAAGCTTATCCAACCCGTGAGCTGCACGGGCCCGGAGGCATGGTCGACGGCAATCAGGCTCGGCACGAGCTCCTTTCCCAACACCTGCGCGAGGCGCTCCTCGCCCGCCGGCTCGCGTGTCGGCAGCGGCGCATCGAGCAGCACGCGCTCACCGCTTCGCAGACGGAACGAGACATCCGGGCGGGACAGAGCGAGCCGCTCCAGCAGCCGCGCGATGTGCCCCGTCTCGGTCGGCGGGCTGCGCACGAATTTGCGCCGTGCCGGGATATTGAAGAAGAGGTCGCGAACCTCGACGGTGGTGCCGGGCGGATGGGCGGCGGGACGTACGGACGTGACAGTGCCACCGTCCACGCCGATCTCCGCCGCCCGGTCCGCGTGTGTCGGATGAGAGATGAGGCGCAGGCGCGAGACGGACCCGATGGAAGGCAAGGCTTCGCCGCGAAAGCCCAGGGTCGTGATGGCGGCGAGATCGTCGAGGGCTGCGATCTTGCTCGTGGCGTGGCGGCAGATCGCGACCGGGAGTTCCTCGGCGCAGATGCCGCAGCCGTCGTCACGTACGCGCATCAGGCCTATGCCGCCGCGCTCGATGTCTACTTCGATGCGGTGTGCGCCGGAGTCCAGGCTGTTCTCGACCAGTTCCTTGATGACTGAGGCGGGGCGCTCTATGACCTCGCCTGCGGCGATCTGGTCTATGAGCTCGTTGGGGAGGATGCGGATGGGCAAGTCTATGGCTCCGGAGCGTGCCGTAAAATATTCCTGGCCAGAACGCCGTAAATCCATCCGTAGAGGGTTTCCCGGGGCACTTCGTCTTGCGACGGCGGGTCTCAGGGGCGGATCGCCGTCCTGGCGATCAGCGTCTGGCCAGGAATATTTTACGGCACGCTCCTCTCGAGCGTTCGGGGCTATCGGGCTGCCGGCTATTGATTGCCTGCTACCAGGTCGTTCGGGGGCTTTTGTTCTTCGGCGAAAAGGGTGCCGGAGGGGGGATGCTGGCGAAAGTAACCGCGGATTCCGTGGAAGACGGCGGCGGCGATTTTTTGCTGGCGGGCGGGGCTGCGGAGCTTGCGCTCCTCGACGGGATCGGAAATGTAGTCCGTCTCGACCAGCATCGAGGGAATGTCGGGGGACTTCAGGACGACGAACGCGGCCTGCTGCACCTCGGACTTGCGCACGGGAACCGCGCGATCCAGAGAGACGATCACCTCTCGCGCGGCCGTCATGCTCTCGCTGATCGTGGCGGACTGGGAGAGGTTGAGGAGAACGGAGGCAAGGGTGCTCGATTTGTCATCGAGCGCGACGCCGCCCTTGAGATCGGCGTCGTTCTCGCGCTCGGCGAGCCAGCGGGCGGCCTCGCTCGAGGCGCCGCGCAGGGAGAGGATGTAAACGGATGCGCCGGAGATCTGCCGGTCGGTGATGCAGTCGGCGTGGATGGAGACGAAGAGATCGGCCTTGGCGCGGCGCGCGATCCGCATCCTGTCTCGAAGGGGAATGAAGACATCGCTGTTGCGTGTCAGGATGGCCCGCATGCCGCGCTGTGCATTGATCTGCTGCGCCAACCGGCGTGCGATCGCGAGCGTCACGTTCTTCTCTTGCGTGCGGTGGAGACCGATGGCGCCCGGATCCTGGCCTCCGTGTCCGGGATCGACCGCGACGATGATGTCGCGCCCGCTGTCCACCGGCGCGTGCAGCGCATGAATCGCTCTGGGAATGCGCTCGGGCGCGGCGCTCGCAACGGCCCTTGCGCCGCTGGCCGGTGCTTCACCGAGCGTGAGGACGAGCTGCGGTCCCCGCGCCCTGGAATGGGTCCAGTCGGCGTGCACTCGTGTGGCCGCATTCAGTTCGAGCACCAGCCGCAGCGCGCCGTGCGGTCTGCGGCCCACGCGAATGCCGGCAACGAGCCCGTGTGCGCGGGGAACTCTCAGTCCAGGCCCGGCATGGGTCCGCGGCAAATCGATGACCGCGCGGAAGGGGTGATCGAGCTCGAAGAGCTTTTCGTCCGTGACGCGCGAGAGGTCGAGGGTGACGCGTGCGCCTGCCGCCGACGTGGTCAGATGCACGGCGCGCAGGCGCGCACCCGCGGCCCGGACCGCCGCGCCCGGGACCATGGCCGAGCCGACGCCGAGAAGAACCAGAACCCCTAGCTGAAAGACCTTTCTTATCATCGACTTTGCAGCGCTACTTGACGCGTAATCTACGAGTCGCGCCGCAAGTTTTCAACTACTTCGGATGCCTTCGAGCCAGGCGGCTCCTATGGCGCTTCCAGCAATGATGTCGGCCTGATGTGCATTCGGTCCGGCAGCCAGGCGCACCGTCACGTCGGCAGGCGGTAGTAAGCCCCCTGCCCGTTCCGGCCATTCGACGAGCCAGAGACAGCCGGGCCGCGCCCACTCACGCAGACCGAGGTGCTCGAGCTCACCTGGGTCGCGCAGCCGATAGAGATCGAGATGCACCAGCACGAGGGCTTGCGCCTCATGCACGTTCACCAGCGTGTACGTGGGACTTCGCACCGCCGCCGCGACCCCGCAGGCTTGCGCGAATCCCCTCACCAGGGTGGTCTTGCCCGCGCCCAGATCGCCCGTCAGGTAGAGGATGACCGCCTGCTCGCGCCCGGGAGGACGGGCCGCGGCGAGCCTCGCGCCGAGCGCCTCCGTCTCTTCCGGTGTCTTCAGAGATTGACGCAGTTGCGCAGCTCCCGGGCGACATCGCCGGCGAGGAGGCCTCGCTCTCCCATGCGCGCCGCCGCATCGCCGGCCATGGCGTGCACCAGCACGCCCACTCGCGCGGCGAGCCACGCATCTCGGCATTGAGCGAGGATGCCCGCAATCGTGCCAGTCAGCACATCCCCCATGCCGGCCGTCGCCATGCCGGGATTGCCGCGCTCGCAGAGCGCCGGGGTGCGCCCTGGTGCGCCGACGAGCGTGCCGGCCCCTTTGAGAACGACGGTGCCGCGATAACGTGCGACGAGATGCTCGAGGGCAGCGAGGCGGTCCCGCTGGATGTCGCTGGTATCCGTGCCGAGCAGGCGCGCTGCCTCGCCCGGATGAGGTGTCAGGACCCAATCCTCGCGTGCGGGCGCGTGGGACTCCGCGACGATGTTGAGAGCATCTGCATCGACCACGAGCGGCTTACCCGCATGCAGCACTTTCTCGAGCACGGTCCGCGCCCACGGCGTGCGGCCGAGTCCCGGTCCAATTGCGATCACATCAGTCCGCGCGAGCGCCTCCGCCAGCGCCCCGGTATCTGCGACCGGTAGACAGATCAACTCCGGTCTTCCCGCCGCGATCGCCGGCACATTCTCAGGTGCGACGGCCACCGTCACCAGGCCGGCGCCGACACGCAGGCAGGCCTCGCCGGCCAGCCGAACGGCTCCCGGCATGCCCACTCCCCCGCCGACGATCAGTACGCGGCCAAAGTCGCCCTTGTGCGAGGAGCGCGCGCGGCGCGGCAGTGCCTGTTGGATTGCCGAATCCAGGATGCGCTCCACGCGCGCCGGTGTCGCCGCCGTCTGGTCGGGACTGATCTCGAGGTCATCGAAGAACACCGTGCCCGCGAATTCCGGTCCGTCGCCAATGAAAAGGCCGGTCTTCAAGCCGACGAAGGTCACCGTGCAATCCGCGCGCACGGTCTCGCCCAGCGGCACACCGGTGTCGCTGTCCAGACCGGAAGGAACATCGACGGCGAGTACGGGGCGGCCGGAACCGTTGATGTCGCGGATCACGCGCGCGACCTCTTCGCGCGCGGGGCCTCGCAGCCCTGTGCCCAGCAAGGCGTCGACGATGACCTCACCCTCCGCGAACCGCTCCGGTTCATAGGGTTGAACGGGAACGCCACTCGCGCGCAAATCCTCATACGCCTGACGCGCATCACCCCGAAGGCTATCGGGTGAGGTCGCTGCGAGTGTGGTGACGGTGAGGCCCGCCGCGTGGGCGAAACGCGCGAGTACGTACCCATCGCCTCCGTTGTTGCCGGCTCCGCAGACGATGACGATACGGTGGGCGACAGGAAAGCGCGTGCGCAAGTACCGCAGAGCGGCCTCGCCGGCCCGCTTCATGAGGGTATAACCCGGAATGCCGAGCGTCTCGATCGCATGCGCATCGAGCGCCCGCACTTGAGCGGTGGAGTAGAGGCAGACGGGAAGCGCCATCGGGCGATTATAATGGCGCGGTGAGGAAGCCATGACACGACCGCCGCCGCTCGATCCGGCCGCGGCCAAGAACAAGCTGGCGGCGCGCGCCCGGGAAGCCGGTTTCGATCGCATCGGGGTGGCGCGCATCGACATCCCGGAGGACGAGCGACACCTGCTGCGCTGGCTCGATGCGGGCTTTCACGGTGAGATGGACTACATGCGCCGCCATGGCACGATGCGCAGCCGTCCGCAGGAGCTCGTGCCGGGGACGACTCGTGTGGTGAGCGCCCGGATGGACTATTGGCCCGCCGCCGCCCGGGATGCGGAGGCGGTGCTGAGCAATGCCGAGAGCGGCTACATCTCCCGCTACGCACTCGGACGCGACTACCACAAGGTGCTGCGCGGGGCGCTCGCGCAGCTCGCCAAGGAGCTCGCGCAGGACATCGGACCATTCGGGTATCGCGTCTGTGTCGACAGCGCTCCGGTGCTCGAGAAGGCGCACGCCCGCAATGCCGGGCTCGGATGGATCGGCAAGCATACCAACCTGATCGCGCGCGATGCGGGCTCGTGGTTCTTCCTCGGGGAGATCCTGACCGACCTGCCGCTCCCTGAGGACGAGCCGGCGAGTGCGCACTGCGGCACCTGCACGGCCTGCATCACGGCCTGTCCGACGGCGGCCATCGTGGCGCCCTATCGCTTGGATGCGCGCCGCTGTATCGCGTACCTCACCATCGAGCATCACAGCGCAATACCGGAGGCGCTGCGGCCGGCGATCGGCAACCGCATCTACGGCTGCGACGACTGTCAGCTCGTCTGCCCGTGGAACAAGTTCGCGCACGCGGCGGCGCATCCGGACTTCAAAGTGCGCCATGGGCTGGATGCGGCGCGGCTGACGGAGCTATTTGCGTGGACGGAGGCGCAGTTCGAGGAGCGGATGCGAGGGTCGGCGATCTACCGCATCGGGTATGAAAAGTGGTCGCGGAACATTGCGATAGCGCTGGGGAATGCGCCTGCCTCGGAGGGGGTGATTCGGGCGCTGGAGCAGAGAAGAGAGGGGGCGTCTGCGTTGGTGCGGGAGCATATTGATTGGGCGTTGGAGCGGCAGCGCAGTGGCACACTCGGCGTCCAGAGCGCCTCACGAATTGACCCTGGCCAGAACGCCTTTTAGGCGCATCGCTCTGGCCATCCTTGGCGCCAGGGTACCCGGCCCGCGCGTTCCCGCGCGGGCGTTCGCCGCATGGGGCGAACCCACGTAGGCTAGCGGATCGCCGTCGTGGCGATCAGCTTCTGGCCAGGATCAATTTGCGATGCGCTCTTCTTTTACGTTCGGACTTGAAGATTATCTATCAGACGGGCACGGCCGAGGCGCGCGGCTGTCAGGACCACGAGGTGCTGCGTGGTGGCACCTGGACTGCTGAGATCGTCTGCGCGCCGGACGGAGAAGTAATCCGCCCTGAATCCCGTCCGCTCCAGAGCCTCGACCCCTTGGCGCTCGATGGCTGCGAAATCTCTGTCGCCGGCGCGTAGCCGCTCGACGGCGGCCTGCAATGTTTGATGAATGATGGGCGCGGTGCGACGCTCTTCGTCAGTGAGATATTGATTGCGCGAGCTCATGGCGAGGCCGTCCGGCTCGCGAACGGTCGTGGCCGCGATGATGGAGATGGGCATGCAGAGATCGGCCACCATCCGGCGGATGACGGTGAGCTGTTGGAAGTCTTTTTCGCCGAAAACGGCGACATCGGGCTCCACGATGTGGAAGAGCTTGGCGACGACCGTTGCGACACCCTCGAAGTGTCCGGGACGGAACTCGCCGTCGAGGATGCTCGAGAGGCCGGGCACCTCGACTCGCGTCGCCCGCTCCGAGCCGTTGGGATAGATTTCGCCGACGTCGGGCATGAACATGAGATCGCAGCCAGCGTCGGACAGCATGCGGGCGTCCTGGGCGGGCGTGCGCGGATAGTGCGCGAAATCCTCGTTCGGACCGAACTGCATGGGATTGACGAAGATGCTGGCCACGAAGCGGTCGCCGTGGCGGCGCGCGGTCTCGATGAGACTCACGTGGCCGGCGTGGAGATTCCCCATGGTCGGAACGAAGGCGGTGCGCCTTCCCTCGCTGCGCCAGCGGCGCACGTGCTCGCGCACCGCCGCGATGGTGGTGACGATATCCATCAGCGTCGAAGCGAACACGGACGTGAGCGACACCGCCGGCTCCGAGCCATGAACGCGCCGCTCGATTCGAGGCGCTGCGCGCCGGGCGTCCGACGGCCGATAGTGCTCTCCACGCTGCGGTCCTGGGATGTTATGATGACTGTGGGTGGCCAGCGTAACACGAAGTTACCGCCTCCGCGCATACCCCAATAGCGCGCAGCGAAGAATGCTCGACCGCTGGTGTGGAGCGGTCCGATGGCTTTGGAACACTTCCCTCGGCATACGCTCTGAGGCCTATCGCGAATGTAAGCTGTCTCTATCGGGGAACGACATCTCGGTCCTGCGCGTGGATGCGAGAGATGCATGCTTCGATGACTTCGAGTTCATCGAGCAGGTGCTCGCAGAGGAAGCGCGAAACGGGCATCGCGGGCGAGCCTGTCAGGAACAGGCGAACTCGTGGTAGCAGCGTGGTCAAGAGAAGCAGTGTTCCGGGGCGGGATAGGTGCCCGTCCGGACGGCCTCGACGTAGCGCTTCAGCGCCTCACGGTTGTCACCGGCGCCCTTCATGAAGTTCTGTACGAAGCGCGGCTTGCGTCCGGTCGTGATGTCGAGAATGTCATAGAGCACCAGGATCTGTCCGTCCGTGGCGGGTCCTGCGCCGATCCCGATGACGGGCACGTGCAGCGCCTCCGTGATCGCCTTGCCGAGGTCCGCGGGGATGCACTCCAGCAGCACGATGTCCGCGCCCGCCGATTCCAGGCGCTTGGCATTCTCGATCATCTGCGTGGCCGCGTCCCGCTCCCGGCCCTGCACGCGAAAGCCGCCGGTCTTGTGCACGGATTGCGGCCGCAGGCCGAGGTGCGCACAGACTGCAATGTCGTGACCGGTGAGGAACTCCACGATCTCGGCCTGGCTGCCGCCGCTTTCGAGCTTCACCATCTTGGCGCCACCTTCCTGCATGAGGCGCACGGAATTCTCGAGCGCCTTGTCCTTCGATGGATAACTCATGAATGGCAGGTCGGCAATCAGGAACGGCCGGTGCAGGCCGCGCGCGACCGCGCGGGTGTGGTAGACGATGTGATCCATCGTCACCGGCACGGTCGTATCGTGCCCCTGGATGACCATGCCCATGGAGTCGCCGACCAGCACGACATCGACGTCGGCTTCATCGAGAAGGACGGCGAAACTCGCGTCATAGCAGGTCAGGCTCGTGATCTTGCGCCCGTCCGCCTTCATGCGCGCGAGCGTGCTCAGTGTCACGGGCTGGCGGTCGGAATCGCGAAGCTGCAGCTGCGTGTACATATTCGGCCTACGCTCGTTTACTGGAAGGGCGCCCGGCTGCGCAATGGGTTGTAGTAGAGCCGTCCGCGTTTCATGCGCCGGATAGCGGCCAGCAGCTCGTCATAATCCGTGGGGTTGTTGACGGGATCGATGGAGGCGGCGTTGACGATGAGCAGCGGCGCGGACTCGAACTCATGGAAGAAGCGCGCATACGCTTCGTTGAGGCGCACCAGGTAGTCACGCTCGATGTACTGCTCGTAGCTGATGCCGCGCCGCGCGATGCGCTCCAGCAGCACATCGACCGGCGCCTGGAGATAGACCACCAGGTCCGGTTTCGGCGCCTGCACGTCGAGCCTGGCGTAGATCTGCTCGTAAAGTGCGAACTCCGCATCGTCCAGAGTCACCCGCGCGAACAGGCGATCCTTCTCCAACAGGTAATCCGCCACGCGTACTTGCGTGAAGAGGTCCTGCTGCTTGAGGGCGCCGAGTTGCTGGCAGCGTTGGAAGAGGAAATAAAGCTGCGCCGGCAGCGCGCCGGCGCGCGGATTCTTGTAGAAACGCTCGAGGAAGGGATTTTGCGCCGCATCCTCCAACACCGGCTCCGCCGAGAGGCTCTCGGCGAGACGCCGGGCGAGGCTGGTCTTGCCAACGCCAATCGGCCCTTCCACCACGATGAACTGGTGCTCAGCCCCGGTCATGCTCTCACGCGATATCCAGTCGGACTCAGAGCTCGCCCAGGCGCTCGAGGCCTGCGGACGCAAGGCGCCCTTTGAGCTCGGCCACCCGGCCGAGCCCAGGCACGTCGAGGTCCGGAGCGAGGTCGCAAAGAGGATACAGAACGAAGTTCCGCTCCACTATCCCGCCATGGGGGAGGGTCAGGCCCGGCTCTTCCCGGCGCTCCGCGCCGTAGACCAGGAGATCGAGATCGATGATGCGGGGTCCCCAGCGCTCGTGCTCGGCCGGCCGGCCGAGCGCCCTCTCCAGTGCCTGCAGCCCCGCGAGCAGAGTGCGGGAATCGAGCTGCGTGACCAGCCCCGCCACGGCGTTGATGAAGTCGGGCTGCGGCACGGGCCCGAAGGGGCGCGAGCGGTAGAGCGGCGACACGCACACCAGCCGCGTGGCGGCCAGTGCCTGCAGTCCCGCCACGGCGTGCGCCAGCTGTGACCTCGGATCCTGGAGATTGCTGCCGAGGCCGATGTACGCGGGCTGCCAGATCGCCGTTGCGCAGCTATTCACGAGCCGCGCGGGCCGCGCCGGCCCCTGCGGCGCCGGCGGCCGGACTTGGGACGCCCCGGCCTTGGGCCGGCAGTCTGTGCGAGCGCATCGGCCATTCGCCCCTGCTCCTCGTGCGGGACCTCCTGCACCTGGGTCCACCAACGAGCCATCTCGGGGGAGGCCAGGCCGAGCTCGGCGCGCAGCAGGAGCAGATCGTAGGCCGCTCGGAACCGTGGGTGGGTGAGGAGGCGCAGCGACCGGCGTCCGCTCGGATGCTCCAGACGCGGCTGCAGCGAGAACATCTCGCTCAAGCCCAGGGAGAAGCGCTTGGGAATGGTGAGGTGCGCCTGCGCCTGTCGCACCGCGCGATCGCAAGCCTCCGCGATGGCCGAGAGCTCGTGCCACTTCTCGGGCGGCATCGACTCGATGATTTGCGCAATGGGACCGTAGAGGAGCAGCGCCAGCAGGAATGTGGGCGTGACGGGCCGGCCCGCGATGGCGCGCGCGTCCGTATTGGCGAGGCCCTTCACCAGCAGGCGCTCGACGAGGCCGCCGGCGTGCGCGCTGAGATACGCATCCACGCTAGGCAGCAGCTGCGCGAGGAGGCCCCGCCGCTGCAATACTTCGAGACTCCTGGCCCCGTGCCCGGTGAGAAAAAGCTTCAGCATCTCGTCGAAGAGACGCGCCGGCGGCACGCCGCTCAGAAGCTCCCGCAGCCGCCCGATGGGCTCGGCCGTTTCCGGATCGATCTCGAATCCGAGCTTCGCCTCGAAGCGCGCGGCGCGCAGCATGCGCACCGGATCCTCGCGAAAGCGCGTCTCCGGATCGCCGATCAGCCGCAGGCGCTTGGCGGCGATGTCTTCCACACCGCAGACATAGTCCCAGATGGAGAAGTCGGCGATGTTGTAGTAGAGCGAGTTGGCCGTGAAATCCCGACGCCAGACATCTTCGTCGATGGTGCCATAGACGTTGTCCCGAAGAATCCGGCCCGTCTCATCGAACATGCGCTCCGAGTCGTCATCGATGGGCGGCCGCGCCTCCCGCCCGAATGACCGGTCCGAAGCGCGCTCTGCGACGGCCTTGTCTTCCTCCGCGGGGGCATCGGCCTGCTGCGCGGCATCGCCGGCATCCGGCTCGCTCCGTGGAAGGTTCGCACCTGCTGTGGCCTCGCCCATGGACCCCGCCAGGAGCTCCGGATCATCGAGCTCCGCCGCCTCCCCGTCCGCCGGGTCGGCGTCCGCCAGCGGGTCCTCCCCCTGGGATGGCGCGCTCGCTGCCCGGAAGGTGGCGACCTCGATGATTTCCTGGCCGAAGAAGACGTGCGCCAGCCGGAACCGCCGCCCCACCAGCCTGCAATTGCGGAAAAGCCGCTTGACCTGCTCCGGCAGCGCATCCGTCG
>Ga0134126_10005101_pt1 | contig 16393 bp, 9 predicted proteins | sample KB31752_FD_96881 | JGI IMG/M metagenome (GOLD analysis project Ga0134126, IMG submission 96881) | Terrestrial soil microbial communities with excess Nitrogen fertilizer from Kellogg Biological Station, Michigan, USA - KB3-175-2 | ecosystem: Environmental > Terrestrial > Soil > Unclassified ...
GCGACACGGACTTTTATAAACTCGAACTTCAATCCTCGTGGTATTTCAAAGGATTTTTCGAAGCGCACGTGCTCGAGCTGGGGGGGAACGTGGGCGTGGTGAAAGCCTATGGGGATTCGCCCCGCGTGCCGCTGTTCGACCGGTTTTTTCTTGGCGGCGCCAACACACTGCGCGGCTACAAATATCGCAATGTTGGTCCCAGGGACGAGTTTGGCGAGCCGATTGGTGGCGGGACTTACTGGTTTGGCTTCGCGGAATACAGCGTGCCCATCATTGATCGATTGCGCTTTGCTGCGTTCTACGACATTGGTATGGTTTACCCGAAAGCCTATGACTTTAATCTCGGGAATTACAACGACGACTGGGGCATTGGTTTGCGCCTGGTCATCCCGCAGCTCGGCCCGGCGCCGTTGCGGCTGGATTACGCGTTTCCCATCACCCACGGCTCTGACACCAGCGGCTCAGGCCGGTTCCAGTTCAGTGTCGGCTACTCACGCCCATTCTAACCCGCTTCGCGCATGAAAATGAACACAGGCAAATCCGTCAAAATCCTTGTCGCACTCGTGGCTGCGTCGCTGTTGACCGCTACCGCCCGCGCGGAAGTTAAGGTCGCGGTCATTGACCTGAAGAGGGTCTTCGACAATTACTGGAAGAGGAAACAGGCCCAGGCGCAGATCGATGATCAGAAGGCCGACTTCGAAAAGAAATTCAAGGGGATGCTGGACGATTACCAAAAGGCCAACGAGGATTACAAAAAGCTGATCGACAGCGCCAACGACCAGGCGGTGGCCGGCGATGAGCGGGACAAGCGCAAAAGCGCGGCGGAAAAGAAGCTGGTCGAAATCAAGGAAATCGACCAACAGGCCACTCTTTTTCAAAAAAACTCCAATGAAATGCTGAGTCTTCAGGTGCGTCGCATGACGGAAAACATTCTGAAGGACATCCGTGAATTGGTGGATGCCAAGGCAAAGGCCGGGGGATATTCGCTGGTTTTGGACACGGCTGCGCAATCGGCGGCGGGCACGCCGGTCGTCCTGTTTTCCAACGGTGAGAACGACATCACCGCGGAAATACTTTCCCAACTGAACGCCACCGCGCCGATCGGCTTGCAGAAGATTGAAGAGAGCAAGAGCAAGCCGATTGAGAAAAAGGACGAAGGGAAGGAAGGAAAGAAATAAGCCGTCCGCCCCGGGAATTTCGCGTGGCGCAGGCCCTTGTCTGCGCCATTTGTGTTGCGCGCGACCCGCCCCCGGCCGAGTCCCGGAGTGCGGAGATGTTTCCGGGCAGACCCGGTTCCTATGCCCTCTTGACGCGTGAGTTGTTGGGGGTATTGATGGGTCATGCAACTGGACAAACTGACCATCAAGGCGCAGGGGGCTTTGCAGGAGGCGCAGCAGATCGCGCATCGCTATTCGCACCAGGAAGTGGACGGCGAACATCTGCTGCTGGCGCTGTCCGAACAGTCGGACAGTCTGATTCCCGAGCTGCTGCAAAAACTGGGTGTCGCCGTGCCCCGGTTGAAGTCGGACCTGGATAAGGAACTGGAACGGCGCCACAAAGTCCAGGGCACGAGTTCATCAGATGTTTTTCTCAGTCCGTCGCTGAAAAAATCCCTCGATGCGGCGGCGGCGCAGGCCCAGAAGTTGAAGGATGAATACATCAGCACCGAACATCTGTTGCTCGGTCTCATCTCGGAAGCCAGCCCGACCCTCAAGAAAGTTTTCCAGGCGCACGGGTTGAAGCACGGAGATGTGCTAAAAGTGCTCGCGGAGTTGCGCGGCAACCAGCGTGTCACGGACCCGAATCCCGAGGATAAGTTCAAAGCGCTGGAAAAATACGGCCGCGACCTCACGGCGCTGGCGCGCGCGGGGAAGATTGACCCGGTCATCGGCCGCGATGAGGAAATCCGCCGCGTCATGCAGGTGCTTTCGCGGCGCACGAAAAACAATCCGGTGCTCATCGGCGAACCGGGCGTGGGCAAGACCGCCATCGTTGAAGGGCTGGCCAGACGCATCGTCAGCGGCGACGTGCCGGACTCCCTGAAGAACAAGCTGGTCGTCGCCATGGACCTTGGGGCGATGATCGCCGGCGCGAAATATCGCGGTGAATTCGAGGACCGGCTCAAGGCGTTTCTCAAGGAAATCACCTCCAGCGACGGGCGCATCATCCTGTTCATCGACGAACTGCACACGCTGGTGGGAGCGGGCGCGGCGGAAGGCGCGACCGACGCCGCCAACATGCTCAAACCGCAACTGGCGCGCGGCGAATTGCGGTGCATCGGGGCAACCACGCTGGACGAGTACCGCAAGCACATCGAAAAGGACCCCGCGCTGGAGCGTCGTTTTCAGCCGGTCCAGGTTGCCGAACCGGGCGTCGAGGCCACGATCGCGATTCTGCGCGGGTTGAAGGAGCGGTACGAGGTTCACCATGGCGTGCGCATTCAGGACGCGGCGCTCGTGGCCGCCGCGACGTTGTCCCATCGTTACATCAGCGATCGCTTTCTGCCGGACAAAGCGGTGGATCTGGTGGACGAGGCGGCGTCGCGCCTGCGCATGGAACTCGACTCGATGCCGACGGAAATCGACCAGCTCGAACGGCAGATCATGCAGTTGGAAATCGAGCAAACCGCGCTCAAGAAGGAAAAGGACGAGGCGTCGCGCGAGCGCCTCAAGAAACTCGAAAAGTCACTGGCCGATTTGAAGGAACAATCCGCGAAGTTCAAGGCGCAATGGCAGAATGAGAAGGCCGCGATCAACGCGGTCAGCATTCTGAACGAGCAAGTCGAGGCCGCAAAACTCGAAATGGAAAAGGCGCAGCGGACGGGGGATTTGAACGCGGCGGCCCAGATTCAGTACGGGCGCATGCCCGATCTGCAGAAGAAACTGGCCGCCGCGCAAAAGGCGCTGCACGAGAAACCGTCCGGCCAGCGCCTGCTGAATGAGGAGGTCACCGACGAGGACATCGCGACAGTGGTTTCCTCGTGGACGGGCATTCCCGTGACAAAGATGCTTGAAGGCGAACGCCAGAAGCTGGTGAAAATGGAGGAGCGCCTGGGACAACGCGTGATCGGGCAGACGGAGGCCGTCCGGGCGGTCTCGAATGCCGTGCGGCGCGCCCGCAGCGGATTGCAGGACCCGAACCGGCCCATCGGCTCGTTTATTTTCATGGGACCGACCGGCGTCGGCAAGACGGAGCTCGCCCGCGCACTTGCCGAGTTCATGTTCGACGACGACAACGCGATGGTGCGGATTGACATGAGCGAGTACATGGAGAAACACACCGTCGCGCGGCTTATCGGCGCGCCTCCCGGCTACGTGGGTTACGAGGAGGGCGGGCACCTCAGCGAAGCGGTGCGGCGGCGCCCGTACAGCGTTGTTCTGTTCGACGAAATCGAAAAGGCGCACCACGACGTGTTCAACGTGTTGTTGCAGGTGCTCGACGACGGCCGGCTCACGGACGGGCAGGGGAGAACGGTCGATTTCAAGAACACGCTGGTCGTCATGACGAGCAATATCGGGTCCCCGATCATTCAGGAGTATTTTCAGAGCGGGAGTACCTCGTCCAAAGGACAGGCCGAAATGGAGGAGCGTGTGAAAGCCGAGTTGAAGCGCCATTTCCGGCCTGAGTTCCTGAACCGCGTGGACGACATCATCGTCTTCCACAGCCTCGATCAGCCGCAACTTGAGCGGATCGTGGAAATCCAGCTCAAGCGACTGGAGAAACGGCTCGCGCAACAACAACTGGCGCTCGAGTTGGACAAGGCTGCCAGACAGTTGCTGGCGCGTGACGGCTACGATCCGTTATTCGGCGCGCGTCCTCTAAAGCGGGCCATTCAGGAAATGCTCCTGGATCCACTCTCCGTCAAACTCCTCGAGGGTGAATTCAAACCCGGGGACCATATCAGGGTGACGGCGAAAGGGGACCAACTGGAATTCAAAAGTGCCGGTTGAAACGCGCCGTGCCACGACATAAAGTTGCCAGGTGCGGGCGCCCGTCTGAGCCCGGTCATTTCTTTTTCGGAAACAAGGCGTCTCTCATGCCGGGCGCGGGTTGGCCGGTTTTGTCGTCCCAGTATTTGAAGCCGGCCTTCCAATCCCACACCGCCCACCCGAGCCCGAATTCATCGAGCACCTTGCGAAACTCGGAGTAGAAACGGGCGCGCGACGCCGGATCGGCACCAGTGTAGCAGCCGAATTCGCCGACGTGCACCGGGCGTCCGTAGTAGGCGGACCACTCCCTGGCCTGTTGCATCGGGCGGCGGAACGCCAGTGGCCCACATGGATTCCTGCCCGCAGGCATCGTGTTGTAGCGCTGGAGCCAGTCGAGTGTCCCGCGACCCAGCTTGGCCGCCGGATCGGGCGTGAACGGCGTCGCGGGCGGCCCGGGGAAGACAATTCCTTTGAGCCAGCGGACGTCGGCGCTGGTCCAGCTCGCTCCCTGATGAGTGAAGTTAAACGGATCATAGCAGTGAACGCTTACGATGAGGTTTTCGTCGTTGTCGGGCAGGCGGAGATTCTGGAGTTCACTGACCTGGTTCCATTTTCCAGGGCCGACGAAGATAACCCGTTTTGGGTTGGTCCGGCGGATTTCGCGGATGGCCTCGGCGTAGATCGGGCTGAGAACCACGGTGGTCGCCGCGTCCTTGGGTTCGTTGAGCAGTTCGAAAGCGACGTTGTCGGGGAAGGTCGCGTAGTGAGCGGCGATTTGCCGCCACAGCGCGTAAAACTTGTTCGTGAACGCAAACGGGCTGCTCGTGAACTCATCGAAATGATGAATGTTGATGATGGCGCTGAGACCGTGCTTGAGGGCGTTTGTCACCAAAAAATCCACCTTGGCGTAAATTTCGTCGGAGAGCTTGAAGTCGGGTGCGGGGCCGGCGTAATGATGCCAGGCGATGGGCAGGCGAACGTGGTCGAATCCCTCGGCCTTGAGGTGAACAAAATCCTGCTCGGAATAATGCGCGCCCCAGTCCTGGCCGGGTGGCGCTTCCAGATAGTTGCCGAGATTGGCGCCGCGCAGGAATTTTTTTGCCGCCCGATGCGCGGGCGTGTCACGGCTGGTGATGCGGCGCATTTCCGGGAGGGTGGGATTGGACAGATTGGTTTGCGCGTGACCGAAGGGAGCACTCGCGATGAGGGCAGCGAGGATGGCAAGGCTGGTGAATTCGCGCATGGGACGCATTATCCAACACCCACGCGCGTTGTCAAACTGGCTGCGGGTTCGGAGAATACAACGTGCGCGTACGTCTGTGCGCCAATAGAAAGACCCGGCGCAAACAGAATGGCCTGAATCCCCACCACTCGAGCGGCTGTGCGCTCAAAGCGTTGCTCCGCCGGCGCGTTCCCGCTCCCGCGGGTTCGGGCGACCGGCAACCACACGTTCATTGCCGGTCTGTTCTCAAGCCTCCCGACCAGCCGCTGCGTGGTGAGAATCCAGGCAAAATGGTCCTTTAAGCGGTTGCAGGGGCGTGGGGCATCATGGCCGCGCCCCGCGCCCCGGTGTCAATCACTCCTCCGGAACGTAATTCGACTGGGGCACGATCCGGTAGAAGCGACGAGTGTGCTCAGACGCTTCGGGATCCACGAATTGAAGCGTCCCGTCTGTGACGATGTTCGTGCAAAGCGGCGTCCAGACCGACAGGTCTTCCGAACTCTCGAGACTGAAGGCGAAGCCGTCCGGCTTGTCCACGCACAGGTGGAACGACCCGTCGGGCAGGCGCAGGCAAGGCGGGTGATGCGCGTCGTTATCGACGATGATGGCCGCCGCGCGATCAGGCCTGCCGACCTCGTAATGGGCGATCGGACTCAGGCTCGGGTCAGGCTCGAGACGGAGGGTGACCGTTTCAATTCCTTCGTCCAGGTTGTCGTCAATCGGCACGATTTCGATTTTCGCCGAGCGGCGTCCGGCCGGAATAATCGCGGAATGGCCGATCTCCACGTAGTCCACTCCATTGGACGCAGTGCCATGAACGGAATAGAAGACGACCAGATCCCCGTTTGTCGGTCCCGTTCGGAAAATTCTGAATGTCGCGGTGTTTGTTCCATTTGTGGAACACCTTTCCGCTGCGAACGGGTCGGTGGCGACGATGCTGACCACGGGGACCGGGGGTGGCACGTCGCCCACAGTGATCGCGACCGGTCCGGACGTCGCAGTGCCACCCTGGTCGTCGGTCGCCCGTGCCGTGAGAACGTAACCGCCCGCGGTCACGTTCGACCATACTAGGCTGAACATTTGTTCCTGATTCGGTTGCGGCGCCACGATGAACTCGATCGACTGCTCGCCGATCTTCACATCGTTGGCGAAGAATTCGACGGTATGGACCCAGCCGTCGGGGTCCTGAGCTTTGATATCAATCTCGATATCCGAAAGCGCGGGAAAGGCGTCGCCGACGCGGGGATTTATGATCTGCACGTACGGAGATATGTCGCCCTGATCGTTGTCGCGAATGAACGCCACGGCCTCGCCGGGAACCCCCACGATGTAGCAATTCGTCGTTTCCGGCACATCGCACGGCGGATCGGCGAACAAACAAGGCGGGCACCCGGGCAGCAAATCCAGCACGACAGTTTCGGTGCCTTCGACCAGGTCGTCGTCAATGGGGTTGATCACGATCGCGGCAGTCTCGGAGTGCGCCGCAATGGTCACTTCGCCGGACAGCTTGTCGTAATCCACGCCATTCGACGCGGTGCCGCCGATTTGGTAGAGCACGGTCAGCGGATTGTTCAGGTCGCCCCCGGTGCGGTGTACAAGGAAAGTGGCCGTGTCGGGCCCGGCGCCCACGAGCAGGCTTTGTTCCGCGGCCGTCGGATCGCTGGCGGAGATTGTGACGACAGGGTGCGATTGGAGCACGATGACTTTGATGTGAGCGGGATCCGAAACCGAACTCGCGCCGCTTTGATCGGTCGCCCTGGCGGTGAGTGTATAGGTTCCCGGCGGCACATTGGACCAGAGGAGCGAGAAGTTCGGACAATACGGAGAAGGGCACAGCGATGGCACGAACGTGCCAAAACCAAGGCTGTTGGTCCCCGCAAAGAACTCGACTTTGAGGTTGAAACCATCTTCGCGGTCCTGAGCGTAGGCGACCAGGTGAATGTCTGTGGGGCCGGCAAATATCTGTCCGTCTTGAGGACTGATCAATCGAACCGTCGGCGGCAGGTTGGTCGAGGCAATGTCGTCGTCATGAATGACGGCCTTGGCCGCTCCGGGATCACCGATAAGGTAAGGTGGCGGCGGAAAAGGACCTGCCCGGAGAGGCGGCGTCGGATAAACCAGCTCCAGAGAAACGGTTTCATCACCCTCGACCAGGAGGTCGTCAATCGGCTCAACCACGATGTCGGCGGAAGCCGCGCCCGCCGGAATGGTGACATAAGGCCGCAGCGCCACGTAATCCACCCCGTTCTGCGCCGTGCCGCCGATGCGATAGTAAACCGTGAGGTCGGAATTGGTCCCGTCTGTGCGATAAACGGTGAAGGTCGCGGTATCGATTCGTTGCGGCATTCCCAACCCGGGCGGCACAACCGGAATTTCCGTCGCATCCGGATCCGTGGCCTTGATGGTGACGACCGGTGGGGGATGCAGTTCGACCACTTTGATCTCGACTGGTTTTGAGATGGTTTCCGCTCCGGCATTGTCCGTGGCGACGGCCGTCACGACATAGTCGCCCGCCGACACGTTCGACCATGTCAACGAGTAGAGCGACAACCATCCGACCAACGGAAACAAGGTTGTATTGTCGTTCCAGATGTCCGAGAACGGCGCATGGTTGGTGACAACGCCGAGACTGTTCGTGCCCTCGAAGAATTCCACGGATTTGACGGAACCGTCGAAATCCCACGCGCCCGCAGTCAGACGGATGTCTGAACCGGCCTTGAAGATTTCGCCGTTCTCCGGATTGAGGATCTTCACGACGGGCGGGACGTTGGAGCGGTCGTTGTCACGGATGACCACCAATGCCCGATCACAGCGTCCGACCCAATAGCAATCGTTGGATGACGCGGTCGGGTCCGGGCAGGCCGGGGCGTCGAGAATCAAAACCGCCGTTTCGGGTCCTTCGATGAGGGTATCGTCAATCGGCGCAATGAGGACATCGGCCGTTCGACTTCCCGCCTCGATGGTAACGGAGGAAGGCAACTCCGCGTAATCAACGCCATTCGACGCGGTGCCGCTCAAATGGAAATTGACGACAAGGTCGGAGTTCGTGGGACCGGTCCGATGGACAGTAAAGGTGGCTGTATTAACGCCGCCTTCAGAAGCGATGGGATCCGTGGCGACAACCGTGACAATGGGAGGCAGCGAATGATCGAGCACGGTGATTTCCACCTCCGCCGAGGTGGTCGAAGTGCCAAGATTGTCGGTTGCCACGGCAGTCAAAATGTGGTGCCCGGCCGGGGCGTCCCGCCAGACCAGGTGGAACGGTTCAACGCAGACAAAGTCCAGCAGATCGTCCGGGAAGGCCCCAAGTTCGAAACTCGGCCCCGGCGGGTCAACAACGATGGGACCTGGAAAGCGGTTGGTTACCACGCCCAAACTTGTTCCGTCAGCGAAGAACTCGACGGTTTGTACTGTTCCGTCTGTGTCCTTGACGCCCGCAACGATCAAAACATCGGGTGATCCGACAAACACGGCGCCGCCGGGCGGACTGACGATGCTGATCTGAGGGGGTTGGTTCGTTGCGTCGGCGGCGGTAGCACACGTCCCGATGTGACACACTGAAAGCACGCTGGCCAAAAAACATCTTTTGATCGTCATAAGTTGCCTGTCTGATCTTCGTGTTGGTTGCGCCTCCACGTTGCTAGTCCCGTGCCAGACATGGTATGGTCTCGCTAAAGCCTCAAAATAACGGGTTCCTCAAAAACAGGCGCATGTGCGTGTAAAAGCACAGTTGGCGGCAGTGGGGAACATTCCCCATTCTCCGGACAAGCAGCGGGTAATAGTTCCCACCCCGGAACGGTGCGTTGCCACGATTATCACCTGGCGGTCGTTGACCATGAAATTACTTCGCATGAATCAGGGGATGAGCTTGCAGCGATAAAATTGCTGTGGAGGCGCATTGGTGGCGGGGGTCGTTTCCAAATAATAAAAGGTGCCCGAACTATCGTAGAATTCGAGCTGAGCCCCTGTGATCCAGGCGTTGGTATCCAGGTCCAACCGGGAATCGAGGGTGAACCGCTGGTCGGCCTTGCCGCCGAACAGAAACAAGTTGTCAACAGTCGAGGGGTCCGGACCGGTAAACCGCGAGTAACTGAGGATTGAAACAGGGGTCAGATCAGGGACGATTTGGCTGCGCAAAATGATGCCTTCGATGCCGACGGTTATCAGTTGCGCTGAATCCGTCGCCGCCGCGTAAAGCGACTTGAGGGTAATTGTTCCGCGAGGCGTCCAGGCGACGCCGTTTGTGCTGGTCAATAACGTTCCCTGAATGCCAATCACGAAGTAGGTGCCATCAATCCACGTCACATCGTTGAGCCATTTCGTGGTGCCGCTGGCTCGCGATGTCCAACTGGCGCCGTCCGGGCTGGTCAGAATCGTCCCGTTTTGCCCGACGACGATGAACTGGCCGCCGAGATAACGGACACGATACAGCCAGTTTGTCGTGGCTGAAGTCTGGAGCGCCCAGTTGACCGCATCGGCGCTGGTGATCACGGCCCCGGCTTCGCCGGTCGCGACCACCGTGGTTGGCGAAGCGGCGACGCTGCTGAGCAAGGAGGTGGTTGGGGGCGTGCGTTTCGTCCAATTTGTCCCGTCCGGACTGGTCAGCACGGTCCCGTTGTCGCCGGTGACAAGATACAGATTGCTGAAGACGCCGATTCCCTGCAGGTCATTGGTGGTAGGGCGGGGCTGAACGTCGTGCCAGTTGACCCCGAATGTGCTGATTGTCTGGTTGGTTACCACGACGTTCGTGCCCACCATGTTCGTCACCATCACATTGGTTTCAGCGTATGGGCTGATGATCAAACTGCCCCGGGTGCCGGCCGCGACGAGCAGGTTCGTCGTGCCGCCAACGCCCAGAAAGATCGAGTTGGTGACCGAATCCGGCACCAGTTCGAGCGACCAGTCAATGCCGTTGCCGCTGGTCATCACGGTCGCGCGATCGCCGACGGCGACGTAAAGGTTGGTCGCCCAGGTCACGTCGAACAACAGCTGGCGGACGGAATCCGTGGAAGGCAGCCAAAAATAGGAATCAGTGTTGGTCGAGTAACCTTCCGCGATCATGCCGGTGCGGCCGGCGATGAGGAAGAAGTCCGTGCGGCCGATATTGGCATAATAAGTCCAGGCGGGCGGACCATCGGCCTGCGCCAGCTGATTCGACCAGCCGGAGGAGTTCTGCAAGCGCACCTCGTTGTCGCCAATCACCAGCCGGACCCCGTCGCCTTTTGCCGCGTGAAACAGATCGTTGGTCGCGCCGGTCTTTTCCGCAAACCAGCTCACGCCATTGTTCGTGCTGGTCAACGCGACGCCGCCTTCTCCGACCGCCGTAAAAAATGTTCCGGTGAAAGCCACTCGATTCAGATTGGTCGTCGTGCCGCTCGCGCGGTTGGTCCAGTTCGTCCCGTTCGGGCTCGTGGCGATCAAACCGTTTTCGCCGACCGCGATGAAAGTCCCGTTGCCAAAGGCCACACCCCGCAACCACTCGTCGAGCGGGGGCTGCCTTTTCCAGCTTGCGCCGTCGGTGCTTGTATAAACGGCGCCGTTGTCTCCCACCGCGACGAGGTTCTGCGGCGAGGCATCCACGGCTTCGAGCCAGTCTCCCGTCGGTCCGTCCAGCAGCGTGCCCGCTCGAAAGTCGGTCTCGGAATCGGCATAGAGCACGGCACCCGCCTCGCCGGTAATGATGATGCGCGAGCCGAAGAAGGTGACGGCGCGCAGCGCATTGGTCAGACCACTGTCGCGCGGCAGCCAGGTGATCAAGTCTTCGCTGGTGTAGAGCTGGCCTTGTTCCGCCACCTGCACGCCGAGGCCGAGCGTGGGCGAATAAGCCATGTCCACCACGTTATTCCCGTGGGGACGGGGATTCGACCAGCGCCAGCGCAAGGGGAAATTGACGCAGGACGCATTCTCCAAGGGGAACACAAAAACAAAAGCGACCAGCAAACGGCCGAGCCATTCGCGCGCCATTGCGGGTGGTTTGCCGGTCACCTTCATTGGTCCGCCGATGTCGGACCTTGTTAGCAGACCGGCGTCGAAGAAGCACGCCCTGATTTGCCCGCTAAAGCGCCCGTCGGCACGGTCAGCATGAACACACATCCACCCGGGGAGTTGGTTTTCAATTCCAGGTCGGCTCCGAGGTGATTGGCCAGTTGCTTGCTGATGGCCAGGCCAATGCCGCTGCCGCCTTCTTTCGTGGACTTGCAAGGCGTGAACAGAGCGGTGGCCATCTCGGGCGACAGTCCCGGCCCTTCGTCGCACACTTCGCAGACAATGCAATTCTCCCGTTCCTCGATGGACAGCGTCACCGCCCCGTCTTTGTGGGTCGCCTGAAGCGCATTTTGCGCAAGGTTGACCAGGATCAACATCACAAGGTTCGCGATCCGGTTCGGCAGGATTGCTCCGCCGTTCGCGCGGAGGTCAAACCTGACTCCGGCCGCCGTCGACAACGGACGCACCTTGGTCGAAACCAGTTCCGCAAGCTCGTGCAGCGTGATTTCGTATTGAACGGCGCCGTCTTCCTCTCGCAGTACATTGACGACCTGGTTGATCAGGCCCTGCATCCGATGCGCAGCCGTGAGCGCCTGCGCCCAGTCTGTCTCCGTCGAGGTCGGGTCCGGCGCGATATTGGACATGAAGCTTTGCAAACCAGCCAGCGGGTTCTTCAGTCCGTGGATCAGGTGGGAGGTGATTGCGCCAACGGCCGAAGACCTGGCCATCAGCGCAAGTTCCTGGTTCGCCCGCAAAAGACTGTCGGTACGTTCGGCCAGAAGTTGGTGTGTCTGACGCAACCGCCGAAACGCCCAGGCGATGGCCAGGGTCAGGATCCCGCCGCCAACAAAAAATGCAATCAAACCTTGGAGCGCCAGATGCCGGTCGAGTCGGGCAAACTCAGCGGCGATCGTGGAGCCTTCGATGTTAAACTGGGCGATCCCGATGAGCGGGCCGGCCCCGCCCATGTGGAGCGGCACGTTCACCTCCAGCACGGACATCGTCTTTTCGGGAGCGGGCTCTTCCGGGAGAAACAAGCTCGACCAGCGAACGTCGGGGAGAAAGCGACTGACGGGCGTCAACCGGTTGAGAGTCGCCAGGGTGTGCGCGTCCACCGTGGCTTCCCGAACGTCGAACGGAAAGGCTCCGACAAACCTGCCATTGGCGCCGAACAAGCGGGCGGCCAGCACACCTTTCAACCGCGACGTCTTCAACACGACCGACAATTGGTTTTCCGGGTCGGTGATCGGGCCGAGCAGCTCGATTTCAGGCGCGTCCGCCTCCAGTTGCATCAGTGCCACTGCGTGGAGCACCTCTCCGTCGCGCCGGACGATCTGTTCCCGCGTTCTGGCGCGCAGCTGCAGGGTGGCAAGCAGAATTGTCGCGGCCAGGATGACGAGCGTGACTCCGATCAACACCCAGGACAAACGACGTGAGCGCAGGAGCAACTGCTCGAAGTGCGAGATTCTTTCCATGCCACAACGACCGCGCGTTGTCCGTTAATTTGCGATTTCTACCGAAAAAAGCAACGCAGACAAATAAGGGAGCCGGTGCCGGTGAGGAATGAGATAATCCGGGCAACTGCCGTTCGTTGACATTAAAACGTCCAATTGAGCCCTCCTTTGACGGTAGTCACCGCGTACCGCTCGAAGTCGAGGTTGGAGAAGACGCGTTCATGTTCGAACTCTGAATAAACCTTCAGGAAGCCGGTCACTTTCCGTTCGCAGCGGAAAGTGACCGAGTATTCCGTTGCGCGGCGTTTGGCGAGATCAACGGTGCTGACGGTCTGAACAGGGTAATCGTAGCGCGCCATGCGAGCTTCGGCCGAAATGTCCCAGTTCCGGCTGTGAAACTGGAGTTGTTCACTCGCCTGGAGCCGGGTGTAATCAAAGTAACCGCTGCCGTTGTCGTCGCTTTGCCGCGCGGTCACTTTGGTTGTCGTGCGCCAGCGGCCCGCCGCGTCCCAGAGGTGTTTCCAGGTGAGTCTGGCTTCCTGCTGGATCGCCTTGCGCCTCGTATAGGAAACCGGATTGCCGAGGGTTGTCCGCAGTGGATCGTGGTCGTAATCGCGTTCCGAGATCTCATAGCTGGCGCTCAACTCGGATTTGTGGCCGTAAGGTTTTCCCAGCATGAGCCGCGGGCCGTATTCCCAGTAATCATCCAACGGTTCGCGGAACAACTGCCTTTTTGCCGGCAGCTCGACCGAAACCCAAAAATTGCCGTCGAAATCGCGGCGGAGGCCCTCCCGGATGGCGAGTCCGTGACCTTCGACAGGAATGGTCGTCAAACCGGCCTCCGTGAGGGAAACGTCCACGACCTGGTTTTGGTAGAGGTATTCCGTACTGAGGGATATCTGCCAGCCCGAGCCGCAGTCGGTCTTCACCTGCGCCTGAGCGATCGCGGTCTGTTCCTTGTTCACCAGGCTTGAAGAGAGGAATCGAAGATCTTCCGCGGTGGCAAAGAAACTGAATTGAGTTCCGTTTTCCGGCAGGCGCAACAGGATCATTTCCAGCCCGGTTGTGATAAACGGGCTGTCCTGCGGCGATGTGGCGGACAGGCCGACGTTGTCGCGATAACCCGCACCTGTACGCAGACTGAAATCATTGACCCATTTCGGCAGACGGATGGGAAAATCATACTCCTGTGCATGGATCAAACATCCGGCGCATCCGACGAAAGCGGCGGTCGCAACGCGGTTCCATGTCGCCGTCATCCGCCCTGAACCACAACGCGCCATTCAAATTGAAGAAAGCATCCCGGCCCGGTTCCGGCCACTGGACACCATCTCATCAAGGCGCTGATTCTCCCAACACCAAGGATGCGTTGTCAATCCCCGCCGCGTCGCTTGTGAACAGTATCTGGTCTGGTGTCTTGGAGAAGTTCGCGGTATTTGGGTAATTCGTTCGGGAGTTCCCGCAGTCGAGTCGTCGCCTCCTCCTGAAATGCTCGCGTTCGTTCCAGCCAATCCTGCCGCAGAGCCTGAAGTTGCGCACGGATTCGCGCCCGGTCGTCGTCGGTGGGACCACTGCGCAGTTTCCGCAGCAGGTCCTGCTGGCGGGCGAGGTAGGCTTCCCGAAGTTTTTCAAAGCGGAGCAATCGCTGCCGGATGTCGAGGGGCAAATCAGGCCGTTCCGGGCGCGGCGGACGGAGACTGGCCACGGGTGCGAGAGAGCTGTCAAGCGGGATGCGATCCGGTAAAATGACTTGCGCGACACGATCCGCGATGTTGGTCGAACCGGAGGCGATTTGCGCCGCCGCGGACGGAACAAGCAGGCAGAGGCTAAGGCCGCCAATCGCCAAACTTGAAAGTCTGTTCATGTTCTTTATGCGTCCCCGCACTGAACTCCGTGGAGGATCTTGTTTTACTTCCGCAAAGGATGTGCCAGTCGCTTGTTTGGATTCTATTCTGTTCCTGCCTAGCCAATTAAGCCGCATTCTCAACATTTTTCACGGAATCAATTTCAGGCTGTTTGGGTCGTCGCACCCAATGCGGTCTGTTCGGTGGCTGCCCAGTGGGGACTACTCCCCAGCCTTTTCGTTTTGTTTTTCTGAAAGCCGATACCGCAGGTAATCGCGTGTTACTCCCAGTAAACGAGCGGCAGCGGACACATTTTGCCCCGTCTGGGTGAGCGCATGCCGGATCAACCGATTTATGGCTTCGTCCAGGAAAAATCCCTCGAGGGGAAAGCTGAACAGGGGATTAAACCAGTCGTTCTGCATTACCGCTTCGGCCGGTCGACTCGATGCGTCCACCTCGAGCGGTTCGAAGTTCAACGCGTCGCCTTCGGAAAAAACAATCGCGCGTTCAAGCTCGTGCGCGAGTTCGCGCACGTTCCCGGGCCAGGGATAGGCCAGCAAACGGTGCCGGCCGTCTTCCGAAATTGTTTTGCGCGCAAGGCGGTGGCGCCGTTGCAGGCGCGCCAACAATGCATCCGCCAACTTCAAAATATCGTCCCCCCGCTGGCGTAGCGGCGGAATGTGGAGCCGGAAAAGATCGAGCCGGTGGAACAAATCCTCACGGAATTTACCTTCCCCAACGAGTTGTTTCAGATCGCGGTTGGTTGCCGCTATGATTCGAACGTCGGCGGGAATCTCGCGCGTGCCACCCACACGGCGGATCCTGCCGTCTTCAATCGCCGTTAACAGCTTTGCTTGAATCCCCGCGGAGAGGCTCGGCAGTTCGTCGAGGAACAAGGTGCCTCCGTTGGCCGCCTCGAACAGCCCCATCCGCGCCGTGCGGGCGTCGGTGAATGCCCCCCGTTCGTGTCCGAAGAGTTCTGATTCCGCCAGCGTCTCCGGCATTGCAGAACAGTTAACCTCGACGAGCGGCTGCGCCGCACGTGGCCCGCGCCGGTGTAGCCAGCGCGCGATGGTCGTCTTGCCGGTGCCGGTTTCGCCCTGGATAAGTACTGGTGCCAGTCGTTCCCGCACGCGGTTGTCCGTGGCGACGATTTTTCTTAACTGTCCTTCCAGGCTGGCCAGCGATTCCCCAAAAAAGAACTCGAGGTCGCCCGTTTCCTGCCGGTGGTGTTCATCGAGTCGCGCCGACCGTTTGGCGCGCTGCGCGCGCCCAATGACGAGCGGCAATTCCACCGGATCGAATGGCTTCGCCAGATAATCGAGTGCCCCCAGACGCATGGCTTCAACCGCGCCCCCGACGCCGCCCTCCGCCGTCATCACAATGACTCCAGTGGCGGCAGGGAAAAACCTCTCCTTCAACAAATCGGAGCCTCGTCCGTCCGGCAGGTTTACATCGAGGAGAACAAAATCGAAATTCAGGTCCGCACCAAGCCTGCGGGCAGCTTGAAGGCTTTCAGCGCCGGTCACGTCGGCTCCCAGTTTCTCCAGATGGGCGGCGATTTGCTTGCGGAGCAACGCTTCGTCCTCCACGATCAAGATGCTCAATCCTGCCAGCGTGACGTCCTGCATACCGGTTTAGTAGGCAAATGAGGCCGCGCTGGCGACAATAATCTAAACGGTTGATCGGCCGCCTGGTGGCGTACCACGACGACGCGTCGCGCCTGGTGCGGACGGGGTTGAATGTTGCTCAGACTGAGACTTGCTATTGTCCGGCACAAACGGGTAAAAGCACCTGAATCGGGTCGTACTCAGACGGAGTACCGATCGGAAAAGAAACTGATCCGCGCCTCGCAAGGTTCCAGAGCGACAACGCATGAAGAAGATCCTGGTCATCGATGACGATTCCGCCGTGATGGCGTTGACGACGAAAACGCTGGAGTCGCGCGGCTTTCGAACC
>Ga0134126_10005102_pt1 | contig 16392 bp, 8 predicted proteins | sample KB31752_FD_96881 | JGI IMG/M metagenome (GOLD analysis project Ga0134126, IMG submission 96881) | Terrestrial soil microbial communities with excess Nitrogen fertilizer from Kellogg Biological Station, Michigan, USA - KB3-175-2 | ecosystem: Environmental > Terrestrial > Soil > Unclassified ...
CTCGTGCTTCGAAGTCCACCGCCTGGGCACCTTGCGGCCGCAGCATTGCGTCGTAGAGCAGCACGGTGTTGAGCAGGCTGTTGCGCAGCCGAAAGACGAGGGCGACGCTGTCTACGCCGTGCGGAGGCGCAATGGTCACGTCGATCCAGTCGTTCACGTCTCCGAGCCGGACGTTGGTGATCGTGCGGCGATCGGATTGGAACGCGATCGCATCGTCGCGCGCCAGCGTGCCGGTCACGTCGTTCCCGGCGCGATCGATGGCGCGCACGACCGGCGCCATCCGCCTAACGGCCAAGGGCCGATCCATCGCATCGGGAAGAACGACTTCATCCGGACCTCGCGCGACGCCGAGCAAGGCGAGCTGGTTGATGTAGTGTGTCTCCAGGGCTTCGTTGCGCACCTCGAGCGACACGATTCCACTCGGATCGGGTTGGGCACGGAGCCGGTGCAGGTCGCGTCGCTCGAGCAGCGGCGAAATGCTGTATGAAAACCCTTCGGCTTGGAGGACGGGCACGCCGTCGCTGTCCGAATAAATCGTTGGACACGAGCCAAACAGCGCCTTGAGCAGACCCGAGGTCGCGGCGACGCCCACTACCGCCAGCGCCGTCATCCCGACGGACTTCCCCGCGTTGATGGAGTCGCTGAAGCTTTCCATGGCGGCGACGCTGTCGAGCGGAATGGCGCGTATCGGCGTGCCGTTGGCCTTGGCGGCGTCGGCGATGGCAAACTCTCGACCCACGCCGTGCACCGAGTCCGCGGCGATCGAAACGCCGTGCTCGAAGATGGCCGTCGCGCCATCCAGCAGGTGCACCTTCACCGGGCTCGCGACGGTCGTGCCCGTCGCCCGGTCGACGGGCGCCACCGTCAGCTTGCGGAAGATGCAGCCCGTTAGGAGCGCAGCCGCGCACACGAGAAGCAGCCATCGCCGTTCGATACGGAGCGGATTCTGCATGGCGCCCACCTGTTGAAGGAAGGAGGTCGACGAGGCACAGTGCGAAGGTTCGTCCGCTGCGGCAGGCGCTCCATACGTCAGATGGCGTAGCGAGGCCTGGACGTTGACGTAGGGGAACCGTCGCGCGATTGCCGACTGGCGGCGAGGCAGCGGCCGTCGCGCGTGCGGGGCCGCGGAGCCGCTTGACCGGGCGTCGGTTGGGCGCGCATGTATTCTCCTCTCAGTTGCACCGGCGAACCGCGCGACAGCGAAGGCACACATCGAGGCAACAGCTGCGACGGACGTGCTCCCGCGCCGCGCCCTGGTCACCGGCGCGACCGGCATGCTCGGCTCTTACATCGTGCAGTGTCTCGCGACCGCGGGGTGCGGCGTTCGCGCGCTCGTGCGCGATGCGAGCCGCGCCGCGTGGTTCGAGCCGTTAGGCGCGGAGCTCGTGGCCGGCGACGTGCGGGACCCGGGCGCGCTGCGCGAGGCGTCGGCCGGCTGCGACGTGGTGTTTCACGCGGCGGCGGTGGTGGGGCCGGACACGGCGTGGGCGCCGTTTCGCGATGCGAACGTCACCGGCACGCAGCACGTGATCGATGCGTGCGCCGCAACCGGCGCGCGCTTGCTCCACGTGAGCAGCACGGCGGTGTACGGCGCGCGGCGCTACGAGATGGCGCCGGTGGACGAATCGACGCCGCTGCCCGCGTTGCCTGCATACGACGCCTATGGCCGCTCGAAGCAGGAAGCCGAGCGATTGGTGTTCGCTGCGCACGAGCAGGGGCGTGTGCGCTGCTCGATCGTGCGACCGCCTCCCATGTACGGCGAGCGCGACCGGCACTTCGTGCCGCGGGTCGGGGCCGTGTTGTCGCGCGGCGTGTTCCCGTTGATCGGCGGCGGGACGACCACACTCCCGCTGGTGCACGCGCGGAACGTGGCCGAGGGTGCGGTGCTCGCCGCTACAGCGTCAGGCGCGCTGGGCCGCGCCTACAACCTGACGGCGGACTATCCGATCACGGCGGCCGATCTGGTGCAACTGGCATCGCGGGGACTCGGGCGCCGGGTGTTCGCGCCGCGCATTCCGCGCGCCGCGGGCCGCGCGATGTTTCGCGTGCTCGAGGTGGCGTTGTTGGCCGCCGGGCGGCGCGGCGTGTCGCGGCGCAGCGGCGGCACGTTCGACATGCTCACGAAGGACAACCCGTTTCGCGAAGACCGTGCACGACGCGAGCTCGGGTGGCAGCCGCCGGTCACGCCGCAGGTCGGGATTCCGGCCGCGTTCCGCTGGTGGCTCGATCACCCCAGCGGCGACGCGGCGTTCGGTTAGGCGTGCGTCGTCGTGATCGTCAGTCGCCGCGCATGGCGATGAGCGGACTCACGCGCGCGGCACGGCGGGCCGGCAGGTAGCTGGCGGCGAGTGCGACCACCGCCAGCACGAGCGCGACGACGACGAACGATGTCGGATCCGCGGGTCCGATCCCGAACAGCCAGGAGCGGATGAGGCGCGCGCCGAACAGTGCGCCCACGGCGCCAATGGCGATGCCGGCGGCCGCGAGGACAATGCCTTCGCCCAACACGAGGCGCAACACCGCGCCCGGTTGGGCACCCAGCGCGACGCGGAGTCCCAGCTCCTGCCGCCGCTGCGTGACCGAGTACGACACGACGCCGTACAGGCCTAACGCGGCCAGCAGCAGGGCCGCCGCCGCGAACACGCCCATGAGCGCGCCGTTCAACTTCGGCTGTGCCACCGACTGATCGACGATCGACTGCAGCGTCTGCACGTTGTACGTGGGCAGGCCCGGATCGATGTCGTGCACCGCCTCGCGCACGATCGGCGCCAGCGACGCCGCGTCGCCGCGGCCGCGGACCACGAGCGTCATTGTGTGCAGCAGGCGCACAGACCGGCGCATCGAGACGTACACCACCGGCGCGGGCGGCGTCGCCAGACTGGTTTGCGCGGCGTCGTTCACCTCGCCCACGATTTGGTACCCGACGGGTTGTGTGTTGAACGCGATCTGCTGGTCGATCACACTCGCGTTCGGCCAGAACGTGCGCGCGGCCGTCTGACTCAGCACGATGGTCGGCGCGGCCTCACCCCAGGCGACGTCGTGGCCGCCGAGCGTGCGCATGCCCATTGCCCGGAAGAATCCCGGCGTCACGAAACGAATGGTGCTCATGAGCGGATCGTTAGGCGGCCGCGGCGGCTGGCCGACCAGGCGGATGGATGTGAACACCCCGCCGCCAACGAGGGGCGGCGTATCCGTGGCGCCGGCGGCGACGATGCCCGGGCGCGCCGACAGATCCGTGAGCAGCGACCGGTAGAACGCGATGCCGGTGGAATCCGGATAGCCGGCGCCGAGTGTGATCTGCGCGGTGATCGTGTGTTCGGGTCGGAAGCCGGGGTCCACGCGCATCATGCGCGCGAGGCTCTGCGCCACGAGCACAGCGCACACCGCGAGCACCACGGTGAGCGACAGCTCGCCGATCACCAGCAGACGCCGCGTGCGGTGCGCCCGGCCATCCCCCGTATTGCCGCGGCCGCCGTCGCGCAGCGACTTGCCTAACGACGGCAAGCTCGCCCGCACCGCCGGCCACAAGCCGAACAGCACGGCCGAGCACAGGCTGAGCCCCAAGGCGAACGCGATCACGGGCACATCGAGACCGAATCCGCCCGTGCGCGGAATCACACCCGCCGGGATGGCGCCGCGCAGCGCGCGCAGCGCGACGCCGGCCAGGGCGACGCCGAGCACGGCGCCCGCCAGCGCTAGTAATACGCTCTCCACCACGAGTTGCGCGACCAACCGTCCGCGCGAGGCGCCCAAGGCCTGGCGTACAGTGATCTCGCGACCGCGGGCGGCGCCGCGAACCAGCAGCAGGCTGGCCACGTTCGCGCACGCGATGAGCAGGACGAGCATCGCCGCACCCAACAGCACGAGCAGCGGGCCGCGCGTGCCTAACGAGAGGTCGTCGCTCAGCGGAAACACGCTCGCCGTCCACCCCGCGATTTCCGGATTCTCGTGCGCCACCTGCACCTCGGCGGCATAGACGTCGGCGCGCGCCGCGTCGAGCGTCACCCCCGGCTTGAGCCGCGCGATCGATCCGAACAAATGCTGTGCGTGTCGCTCGACGCTCGTGTACGACGTGAACTCCACGACAGTCATCACGTCGAGCGGCGCGCCGACAAACGCGGGGCCAAGCAGCTCGGCGTCGGGCGGCAGCACACCGACCACCGTCCGCAATCGCCCGTTGATCGACAGCTGCGTGCCGAGCGCGGATCGCTTACCGCCGAAGTGCCGTTGGTAGAACCCGTAGCTGATGAGGACGGCGTTGCTCGTCTCGCCGCGCGTATCGTCCGACCCGAATGACCGGCCGAGCATCGGATGGACGCCTAACACATCGAGAAAGTTGGGCGTCACCATCAGTGACGTCGCGCTCTCCGGACCATCGCGGCCGGCGATGCTCGTGAGACCGCCGGCGTACAGCGCCATGTCGCTGAACGAGTGCGTGCGGTCGCGCCAGTCGCGAAAATCCGGCAGCGAGACGCCGAATCGCGGCACGCTCTTGTCCGGGTTGGTATCCCACAAGGAGACGAGTCGGCCACCGTCGGCAAACGGCAGCGGCCGCAACAGCACCGCATCTACGACGCTGAAGATCGCCGTGTTCACTCCGATGCCGAGCGCGATGGTCAGCACGACGATCGCCGTGAACAGCGGATAGGCACGCGCCGAGCGCCACGCCAGTCGCGCGTCTTGCGCGAGAAACTCCGACCAACGATTCACACGATGCGTCTGGCGGCGACGAAGATCGGCTTGCATGCGCTCTCCTGGATGCTCGACACCAACGTGCCGTACGGCGCCGGGATGTCAATCCGGTTTGACGGGACTCTTACGCGAGTCGGGCATCTCCACGCCGAGGCGGCGCAGGTCGCGCTCCGCGTCGCGTACCCACGACGCGTTGGCGCGCGGGTTGGCGGGACTCGGATGCAATACGCCTCCGGCGACCATTCCCTCGGGAATCACGTGCCGCACGCGCGATTCGGCGAATCGGCCGAGTCCCGCCACCACGCGTGGTGACATCACATCGATGCACCGCGCCAGCGCACGATCGCACGCCTCGAACAGCGCACGCTGCTCGGCCGCGGGCAGCTTGTCCGGTGTGCGGTTGCGGCCGCTCGCTTCGACGAACAGCAGCGGACAGTAGTTCCACACGAAGAACTGCGCGAAGAATCGTTCCGGAGTACCGAAGCGGTCGCGCGCCCAACCCCAGAAACGGCGACCGCTCACCTCGCTGCGAGCGCAGGCGAAGCCCGCCACGGGCCGTCGCGGATGCACGCGCGCCGGCTGCCTAACTGGAGCTTCGATGCCGAGCCAGTCGCGCACCATCGCGACTTCGCCGAACGGGACGCCCGTTTGCGTCATGCCGAACGGACCAGGGTTCATCCCCACGAGAATCACCTCGCGCGGCGTCTTCGATCCATAGCGGCGCAAGTATGCGGCGTGCGGCACCCACGCGTAGTCGAGCGGGTGATACACATATTCCACCGGCGGCCCGAACTCGAGCTGGGCGGTGTCCCGATGCAGGTCGCGCGCGATAGTGGAGAGACTGGCCATCTGACATCGTGAATGAGTGGTGCTTGTCGGAACGATTGGAGAACCCTACTTGTTCGACTGAAGACCGCACGGGTCCGCCGGAATCTGCGTTCGTGTACATGCTCGTGGGAGATCTGTGGTGCTTCGGGGAAAAGTGCTGTTCGCGTACCTCGTCGTGTGTGTCCTGTGGGGCTCCACCTACATCGCAATTCGGATCGGCGATCGCACGCTGCCGCCGCTGCTGTTCGCGGGCGTGCGTTTCTTCATCGCCGGCGTGATCCTGTTCATCGGGGCGCGTGCCGCGGGGCAGCGGCTGCCGGCCAGGCCGCGCGACTGGCGTGATCTGTCGATCGTGGGGCTGCTCCTCCTCTCGGGCAACACCTGCGTCGTGGTCGCCGAGCGCTTCACACCCGCCGGCGTGGCGAGCGTGTTCGTGGTGATGGCCGTGGTGTGGACGGCGGTGTTCGAAACGCTCGCGGCGGGCAACGCGACCGGTCTGTCGCGACGCATCGTCGCCGGGCTTGTGTTAGGCCTGTTCGGCACGATCGTGCTCGTGGGACTCACGCCGGCCGACCTGGCGCGCGCCGATTGGCGCGGGCCGGCCATCCTCACGTTAGGCACGCTCCTGTGGGCGGCCGGCGCCGTGTACTACAGTCGCAGCCATCCGCAGGTCGGCACGTACCTCGGTGCCGCGGTGGAAATGGTGGTGGCTGGAGTCGCGATCACGCTGCTCGGCCTGGCGGTGGGTGAGGGACCACACTTTCACCTCACGGCCTCGGGCGCCGGCTCGCTCGCGTATCTGATCGTGTTCGGCTCGTTGTTGGGCTACAGCGCCTACAACTACGCGCTCGCTCACGCATCCGCGACGGTGGTCGGGACGTACACCTACGTCAATCCCGCCGTGGCCGTGCTGCTCGGATGGTCCCTGCTTCACGAAGCCATCGATGCACGAGTCATCGCCGGGATGGGCATTGTACTGGCGGCCGTGATCCTCACGCAGGTCTCGTGGCGGCCGGCTCGCATTCGCGCGCCAGCCGCGGACGACTGACCCGCTATTCGTAGCGCAGCGCCTCGACCGGATCGATACGCGACGCGCGGAGGGCGGGGAGGTAGCCGGACGCGAGGGCGACCAGCGTGAGCGCAATCGCGGAAAGCACCATCACCGCCGGATCGTGGCTCCCGAGCTCGAACAACAGCGATTGCGCCACTCTGCCTAACGCAAAAGCGGCGGCAGTGCCGATCGCGCCGCCGATGAGTGTCATGAGTGTCACCTGGCGCAAGACCATGAGTTGGACGCGGCCGCCGTCGGCGCCGAGCGCCATCCGCACGCCGATCTCGCGCGTCCGTTGGGCGACCGAGTAGGCGAGTACGCCGTAGAGTCCGACCGCCGCCAGCAGCGTGGCCAGCAGCGCGAACGACGCGGACAGCGTGCTGATCAGCCGGTCGACAAACACGTTGTCCTTCACCTGCTGTCTCATCGTCTTGAGCTCGTCGACCGGCAAATTCGGGTCGAGCGACCGTACCACCGCCGGAATCTCGCCGACCAATTGCTCGGTGTTGCGCGATGTACGGACGTAATAGTACGAGAAGCCCAGCGCCGTATCCTGCAGCGTGGGCACGAAGAACACGGGAGGCACGTCCTGTTTCACGTCGTAGTACGTGAAATTGGGAATGAGCCCCACGATTTCCGTGTCGAGCGTGTCGCCGCCCGTCGACATGCGCTTGCCGACCGCATCGCTGCCTAACCCGAACTTTTTCGCGAACGCCTGATTCACGATGGCGACCTTGGGCGTCCCCGCTTCGTCCGACGCCGTGAACTCGCGCCCGCGCAGCAACTGCACGCCGACCGTCGTGAAGTACCCGGGCCCGATTTCGTTGAATCGCGAGTTCGCGTTCGTGTCCGGACCTTTCTTGAAGCCCTCCACCGAGACCTCGCTGCCCCAATTGCTGCCCACCACCGGCAGCAGTGCCTCGGTGACGTTCGTCACGCCCGGCAGCGCCGCCAATCGTTCGTGCAAGCGCGCGAAAAACTGGCGCGAATGAGCGGGATCGTAGCCGCTCAATTCGGGCTCTACCAAAAACGTGGCCATGCTGTCGACGCGTATGCCCAGGTTGACTTGGCTCACGTTGCGTAGACTCTTCACGAACAAGCCGGCGGAAATCAGAAGGGCCATCGACAACGCGATCTGCGCCGTGACCAACGATGACCGGAAGCGCGCCGCCGAGCGCGCCCCGGAATGCTTGCCAGTGCCGGCGCGAATCGTCGACGCGAGATCGGGCCGCGTGCTGTGCAGCGCGGGGAACATGCCGAACAGCACGCCAGTGGCAAGCGACAACACGGCGGCGCAGATGATGGCCGAGCCCTGGAGGCTGAAGTCCATCGTGCTCGATGTGTCAGTGGGCAGGAGGCCCGCGATGAGGTGCAGCGTCCAATACGCCACGAGGAGACTGACCGCACCACCCACCACCGCCAGCACGAACGACTCCGTCAGCAATTGGCGCAGGAGCTGTCTGCGCGTGGCGCCTAACGAAAGGCGCACCGCCATCTCCAGGGAGCGCCCGGCGCCGCGCGCCAGGAGCAGGTTCGCGATGTTGGCGCAGGCGATGAGCAGCACGATGCCCGTCGTCACGAGCAGCAGCGTGAGCGGCGTGTGCAGGGTCTGGTGCATCGTACTCTGGCCGCGACGCCCATCCGTGAGCGTCAACACTTTCGCGCGGAACTGCTTCATGGCCGCGTCGCTCATGCCCTTCTGCAGGGGCGCTTCGATGTCGGTAATGATCGGGTGAAACACCGCGTTCGCGAGCACCTGTGCCCGCTCCATCGAGACGCCCGGCGCGAGGCGCGCGAAGACGTACACCCAGTAGGCCAGCCGATCTGTCATCGCCCCGGGCATCTCCCCGGGCCCACTCTGCAGCATCTCTGTGCGCATGGTGATTGGCACGAACACCGTCGGCTCGATGCCGAGCGTCGTTCCCTCGAAGCCCTTCGGCGCCACGCCGATGATGGTCATCGAACGACCGTTGACCATGATCTGCTGCCCGACGACGTGCGGATCGGAGCCGAGGTCGTTCTGCCAATAGCGATAGCTCAATACGGCGACAAAGTTCTGCGCGAGCCCACGATCGTCGTCGCGACCGATCAACCGGCCGAGGGCCGGGTTCACGCCTAACGTCGGGAAGTACGACCCCGACACGAGCATGCCATCGCCGTTCAGGGTCTGATGGTGATAAGCGACGTTGACGCCGAACGAGCGATGCGCCGCGACTCCGCTGAATCCGGGGTGCGCCTTCTCGAGATCGCGGAACATCGGATAGCTGAAGACGACGTCGCAACCGCCGGCTTCATCGCACGAGTTGTTGCCGGTCGTGGGACCGCCGGCCAGGTTGACCAGGCGCTGCGGGTCACGCACCGGCAGCGGCCGCAGCAACAGCTCGTTGAACATCGAGTAAATCGCGGCGTTCGCCCCGATGCCGAGCGCCAACGACAGCACGGCGATGCCGGTGACGAACGGCGACTTGAGGAGCGTCCGGAGGGCGAGCTTCAGGTTGGCCTCGATCATGTCACACCGCCTTGTCCGGTTTTGTCCGGCCCTGTCCCAGCCGTGTCCGCCTTACTCGTACCGCAGTGCCTGGACGGGGTCGATCCGCGATGCGCGGAGAGCCGGGATGTAGCCCGAGCCCAGCGCCACGACCGACAGCACGACCGCGGAAATCACCATCACGGCCGGGTCGTGCCCTTTGAGCTCGAACAGCAGCGATTGCGCCGCTCGGCCTAACGCTATCGCGCCGGCAATGCCGATCACGCCGCCGATCAGCGTCATGAGCGCGACCTGCCGCAACACCATGAGCTGCACCTTGCCGCCATCGGCGCCCAACGCCATGCGCACGCCGATCTCGCGCGTCCGTTGGGCAACCGAGTACGCGAGGACGCCGTACAAGCCCACGGCCGCGAGCAGCGTCGCCAGCAGCGCGAACGCCGCCGACAGCGTGCTGATCAACCGGTCGAGGAACACGTTCTCCTTCACCTGCTGCGTCATCGTCTTGAGCTGCTCCACCGGCAGATTCGGGTCGAGCGATTTCACTACCCGCGGAATTGCCTGGAGCAGTTGCTGGGTGTTACGCGACGTGCGCACGTAGAAGTACGAGAAGCCCAGGCTCGTGTCCTGCAGCGTCGGCTCGAAGAACACCGGCGGTATCTGCTGCTTTACTTCGCTGTATTTGGCGTCGCGGATGAGGCCCACGATTTCTATGTTGAGCGTGTCACCGCCATCGGACATGCGCTTGCCCACGGCATCGTTGCCTAACCCAAACTTCCTCGCGAACGCTTGATTGACGATGGCGACCTTGGGTGAGCCGAACTCATCGGACGGCCGGAATTCGCGGCCGCTCATGAGCGAGATGCCCACGGCCTTGAAGTATCCGGGTCCCACTTCGTTGTATCGCGAGTTCGCGTCCGTGTCCGGCCCTTTCTTGAATCCTTCCACCGACACGTCCTGGCCCCAGTTGTTGCCGGCAAGCAGCGGCACGAGCGCTTCCGTCACATCCGTCACGCCGGGCAGCGCAGCCAACTGCTCGTGCAGCCGGGCGAACAGCTGCCGCGAATGCGGGTGGTCGTAGCCGTTGAGCTCGGGCTCGATCGAGAACGTCACCATGCTGTCGACGCGGATGCCCAGGTCGACCTGGCTCACGTTGCGCAAGCTCTTCACGAACAGCCCGGCCGAAATCAGGAGCGCCATCGACAACGCGATTTGCGCAGTGACTAACGACGAGCGGAAACGCGCCGCCGAGCGCGCGCCCGAGTGCTTGCCGGTACCGGCACGGATCGTCGAGGCAAGGTCCGGCCTCGTGCTGTGCAGCGCCGGGAACATGCCGAAGAGCACGCCGGTGCCCACCGATAACAGCGCGGTGAACACAACCGCCGACCCCTGGAGACCGAAATGCAGGGTGCCTGCCGTGTCGGTGGGCAGGAGACTCGAGATCAGGTGCAGCGTCCAGTACGCCACGAGCAAACTCACGGCGCCGCCGATCAACGCCAGCAGGCACGATTCCGTGAGTAACTGACGCAGGAGCTGCCAGCGCGTCGCGCCTAACGAAAGTCGCACGGCCATCTCCAGTGACCGACCCGCTCCGCGCGCCAGCAGCAGGTTCGCGATGTTGGCGCACGCGATCAACAGCACGATGCCGGTCGTCGCCAACAGAAGCGTGAGCGGCGTCTTGGTTTCCTTGTGCATCGAGCTCTGGCCGCGACGTCCATCCGCGAGCGTCAGCGTCTTCGCGCGGAAACGCTTCATCGTCGCATCGCTCATGCCCTTCTGCAGGGGCGCTTCGACGTCGTTGATGATCGGGTGGAACACGGCGTTGGCGAGCACGGTCGCCCGCTGCATCGACACGCCCGGCGGGAGACGCGCGAAGACGTAGACCCAATACGCACGCCGGTTGGTCATCGCGTCGGTCCACCCCTGCATCATCTCATTGCGCATCGTGATCGGCACGAAGACCTTCGGCTCGACCCCGAGCGTCGTCCCCTCGAATCCTTCAGGCGCAACGCCGATGATCGTCATCGAGTGGCCGTTGACCACGATTTGCTGCCCCACCACGTGCGGATCGGAGCCGAGATCGTTCGCCCAATACCGGTAGCTGAGCACGGCGAGGTAGTTCTGGTCGACCACACGGTCATCGTCGTACCCGATCAGCCTGCCGAGCGCCGGCTTCAGGCCTAACGTCGGGAAGTACGACCCGGAGACGAGCATGCCGTCGCCGCTCAAGGTTTGCCGGTGATACGCGACGTTGACCTGGAACGCACGGTGGGCGACGACGCTGCTGAATCCCGGGCGCGCCTTCTCGAGATCGCGGAACATCGGATAGCTGAAGACGACGTCACAGTCACCGGCCTGGTTGCACGAGTTGGAGCCGGGCGCCGGACCGATCATCCCGAGATTCACCAACCGTCCCGGATCACGCACCGGAAGCGGCTGCAGCAACAACTGGTCGAACATTGAGTAAATCGCGGCGTTCGCGCCGATGCCCAGGGCCAACGACAGCACGGCAACGAACGTGACGAACGGCGACTTGAGGAGCGTGCGGAAGGCAAGCTTCAGGTTGGCCATGGCGAGTTCCTCGTGGAACGCGGTTCGTCCGCGTCGTCTGCGTGAGACACCCGGTCAACCGGGATGGTTTACACGACACGGCCGGCGAGGCCATGAGCCTCGCCGGCCGCGTCGCACCATCCACTACGGTGCGATCAGTATCCGGGATTCTGTGCCAATCCCGGCGTCACATCGATCTCGCGCTGGGGAATCGGATAGAGCGCCTGCTGCGCCGAAATACCGAGCACGGTTGTCGCCAACCCGAGCCGTACCAGGTCCGGCCAGCGATCACCCTCGAACGCCAATTCCTTGCGACGCTCGTCGATGATCGTGTTGATCATGTCTGGTTGCGACAGCGAGCCGATCGGTGCGAGTCCCGCTCGCGCACGAATCTCGTTCACCTTCACGCGTGCGCTGTCGAGGCTTCCCACCCGCGCTTCCGCCTCGGCGCGGATCAAGAGGACTTCGCCAAAGCGGATGACGTGAGGAAACTCGGTGCCCTGCACAGACCGGAACTTCGTCCCTTCCTGGGTGTCGTCCTCGATCGAGATCGACCACTGCCCTCTCGTGTCTACTGGATCGTAGTCGGCCACGTCGGCGCTGGGGTCGAACGACGGATCGAAGTCGTGCATGAGATCCGTCGTCGGCGCGACTTCGTAGCGTCCGTCGAACAGGTAGTAGAACGACAGGTTGTTGAACTGCTGGGCCGTGAAGATGATCCGGAAGATATCCTCCGGCGTCGGCGAACCATCCTCGGCGAAGAGGTCGGAGAAGTTAGGCGCGAGCGAGTACTGGCCCAGGTCCTCCACGGCCTTGGCCGCCGTCAGGGCGCCCGGGTAGTCCCCCTCGTAGAGCAGCACGCGCGCGCGCAGCGCCATCACCGCGCCTAACGACGCTTGGGTGGTCTGATTCGGGTTGGAGATGAACGTTTGCGCCGAGTCGAGGTCCTTGAGAATCTGCGTATAGGTGTCGGCGACGGACGCGCGCGTCGACCCGGTGGGATCGTTGATCGACGTGGCCGGCGTCAGTCGGAGCGGCACGCCGCCGAAGAGCTTCACGAGGTTGTGGTAGTTGAGCGCGCGCAGGAAATACGCCTCGCCGATGATCTCGTGCATTTCATCCGGGTCGAGGTCCGGCACCTGCGGCACTTTGGCGATGATCTCGTTGGCCCGGTTGATGTCGTCGTAGATCGCGATCCAGATGCCGGCGATGGTTTCGTTGTCGGCGCGCAGCTCGTTGAGATCGGCGTCGCCGAACGACGTCAGCGTGCCGGTGTGCTCGCTGTTGTCGGCCGACAGGTCGAGGAAGATGGGGAAGTCCTGGCCGTAGTACGACAGACTCTGGAGGCCGCCGTACGCGCCGAACAATGCGGCGCGCGCGCCGACGGCATCGGTGATGGCGCTCGACTCGGGAATGGATCCCGCGGGCTTGACGTCGAGCGGGTTGTTGCAGGCGGCCGCCGCCGTGATGAGCGCAGCCGCGAGGAAGAATCGGGTTCGCATGGGTTGGCTCACCAGTTGGTGGACAGGCCGATGGAGAACGTCCGCGCGCGCGGATAGGCGTAGTAGTCCGTGCCTAACGCAATGTTGGACGTCTCGCCGTTGCTGTTGACGTCGGGGTCGTAGCCGGTGTAGTTGGTGAAGTTGTGCAGGTTGTGGCCGGACACGTAGAGCGTCGTGTTCTGCAACGACCGCACGGGCATCACGTTCTCGGGGATGCGCCAGCTGAGCGTGACCTCGGAGATCCGCAGGTACGAGCCGCTCTCGATGAATCGGTCGGAGATCTCGCGCGCGCCGGACGTCCCATCGAAGCTCGCGCGCGGCTCGTTCGTGATCTGGCCGGGGTGCGTCCACGCGTTGAGCGCGTACGTGAACTTGTTGTCGTAGTTGTAACCGCCGTCGTCGGCGAAGATGCGCATCAGGTTGAACACCTTGGCGCCGTAGCTGAACTCGAGGAAGCTGCCTAACGAGAAGCCCTTCCACGACCACGTGTTGCGGAGGCCGCCGAAGAACTTGGGCTGCGGGCTGCCGGCGTCCACGCGGTCATCCGACGTGATCTCGCCGTCGCCGTTCACGTCCTGGTAGATCGCGTCGCCCGTCTGCGGGTCCACGCCCTTGAAGTGCAGCACGTAGAACTCGCCGATCGGCTGGCCCACCGCCACCCGGCTGATCGGCCGGAAGTTCTCGCCGTCGCCGAAGGGCTGGCCCTCGAACAGCGCGGTCACCTCGTTGTGGTTGAACGAGATGTTGAAGTCCGTGTTCCACGAAAATCCGTTCGTGTCGTCGGAGCGGAAATTCGCCGAGCTCAATCCGAGCTCGAAGCCGCGGTTCAACACGTTGCCAATGTTGTCCCAGTAGTCCGCGAAGCCGGTCGTGGCCGGTATCGGACGAAACACGATCAGGTTGGACGTCAGGCGGTGATAATAGTCCGCGATCACCGTTAGGCGGCCGCCGAAGGGATACCAGTCGACACCGCCGTCGAACTCGTGCGTCGACTCCCACTTGAGGTTCGGGTTGGCGAAATTCGTCGGCGCGATGCCGGGGTTCTCACCGTAGTTGGACGTCCCGTAGAGTCCCAGGAACGAGAAGTCCGCGAACTCCTGGTTGCCCGTCACGCCGTAGCTCGCCCGCAGCTTCAGCTTGCCGAACTTCTGGTCGAAGTCGCCCATGAAGGGCTCCTCGCTGATCACCCAGCCGCCGGCGATCGCCGGGAACAGTCCCCACTGGTTGTTCGGCCCGAAACGCGATGAGGCATCCGTACGGAGGCTGCCTGACAGCAGGTACCGGTCTTTCCACGAATAGTTGGCGCGAGCGAACACCGACTCGAGATTGTGGTTGCGGGGCACGCCATCGAAGCTCGTGATCACCGTTCCGTTCCGCACGTAGTGGAACTGGTCGCTGCTGAAGCCCTCCGCGCGCACGAAGTTCAACTGATTGGTGTTGTACTGCACGCTGCCGCCACCCACGATGTTCAGGCTCGCGGCGTCCGCGTTCTCGTGGTTGTAGGTGAGGAATCCCTCCAGCGTGTACTGGTTGCCGGTGCTGTAGCCGCTCTTGGCCACGCCGCGCGCCTGCGCCGCGTACGTGCCGTCGACGAGCGGCGAGTCCCACTCGAGCTCGTTCATCGTCAGCACGTCGGCACCCACCCGTCCCGTGAGCGATAGACTCGGGATGAAGTGGTAGGTGCCCTCGACGTTGCCCAGGAAGCGATCGGTGGTCGTGGGCAGGTTGTTCAAATCGGCGATGGCCACCGGATTCGCGTAGTAGAGATTGTAATCGTTGCCCGCGAACTGGCCGCTGGGCGCGCGAACCGGATAGATCGATGCCTCGCCGATCGCGTTGGTCACGACGCCCGTGAGGCTGTTGTCGCCGGGGATGCGGTGGTCGAGCTCCTTCGAGTAGGCCAGCGACGTCTTGACGGAGAAGTTAGGCGTCGCATCGAAGTCGATGTTGGCGCGACCGGACGCGCGGCTGTACGACGAGCCAAGCACGATGCCGGTCTGCCCGAAGTACGAGCCACCCAGGCTGAACCTGAGCCGGTCGGTCCCGCCGGCCAGGCCCAGGTGCACGTTGCCCACCGGGGCGGTGCGGAAAATGGCCCGCTGCCAATCGGTGGAATGCGCATCGTCGACACCCGCCGTGAACGGGTCGCTGTCGCCGTCGTTCTCCGCGCCTTGATTCATGAAGGCGACGTACTGCTTCGCGTTCATGAGACTCAGGTAGCGCTCCGGCTGCTGCCAGCCGGTGTTCGCATCGAACGAGAAGTGCGTCGTGCCGGCGCTGCCGCGCTTGGTCGTGATGATCACCACGCCGTTCGATGCGCGCGATCCGTAGATCGCCGCCGACGCCGCGTCCTTGAGGACGGTGATCGATTCGATCTCGCTCGGATCGAGGCCCGTCACGCCGGTCACGCCCTGTCCGTTCGGCCCGAGCTGCGAGAAGTCGCCGCTCTGCACGGGAACGCCGTCCACCACGTACAGCGGCTGGTTCGACGCCGAAACCGATGCCGCGCCGCGCACGCGGATCGCAATGCCGTTGCCCGGATCGCCCGCGTTCTGCATCACTTGCACGCCGGGCGCTTTGCCCTGCAGTGCCGCATCCACGCCGGCCACGGGTTGGTTCTGCACATCGCTGGCGTTCACCGTCGATACTGCGCCGGTCACGCGCGCGCGATTCTCGGTTCCGTACCCGATCACCATGACCTGGGCCAGCGTGACGGCGACGCTGTGCAACACGAAGTCCACCCGCACGGTGTCGCCGGCCGCGGCGGTGACCTGCCGCTCGGCGGGCGAGAATCCGATGCGTTGCACGCGCACGGTGAGGGTTCCGGGCGCGACGTTCGACGAATACGTGCCGCGGTCGCTGGTCACGCCGCGCGGTTGGCCCGCGATCGTGATCTGTGCGCCGGACACGGCTTGGCCCGACACGGAGTCCGTGACGGTGCCTCGAATCGTCGCGGTCTGCTGCGCGCCGGCCACCGCAGGACCGATGCCTAACAGCGTTAGACCGAACAGCACGAGAGCCGTTCGGGTGAGAGTGAAGCACCTCATCGATGTTCCTCCCCATGGGAGTGACGGTGAAGCTGCGGGACCAGGGGCAGTCCCGCCGCGAAACGAAGGGGGTACCGCGTCAGGGCGCCGGCAGCGTGGCGCGCCCGGTCCGCGGGTCGTACGTGCTGCCGGCCGGCAGCAGGGACAGATGAATGCCGGACGCGCCTAACCGTGGAGCGGACCGGCCGGTGACGCGCGCGTCCCGCGCGTCGATGACTATCGCGGCGCTCCGGCCGA
>Ga0134126_10005103_pt1 | contig 16389 bp, 13 predicted proteins | sample KB31752_FD_96881 | JGI IMG/M metagenome (GOLD analysis project Ga0134126, IMG submission 96881) | Terrestrial soil microbial communities with excess Nitrogen fertilizer from Kellogg Biological Station, Michigan, USA - KB3-175-2 | ecosystem: Environmental > Terrestrial > Soil > Unclassified ...
AAATCAACAAGCATACGGATGTCCACATCCCTTCCTGCGTGACCGATTCGCTCTCCGCCATCTTTTACGCGGCTTCCCAGCCCATGACCGTCGGCCAGAGCTTTCAATTTCCGCTCGCCGACGCTACGCGCACCGTCCTCGTCACCATGAAGGTCGAGGGCCACGACGAAATCAAAACCCCGGCGGGAACCTTCCAAACCGTTCGCGTTGAGCCCACCGCCGACGCGGGTGTCGTAAAAAATCGCGGTAACATCTGGATTTGGTATACCGACGACGCGCGCCACATCCCCGTGCAAATGCGCGCCCGCCTCTTCTGGGGAACCATCACCTTCCGCCTCACTTCCATTGAATCGAAATAATTGGGTGCCCCATCTTTGGCGCAGATTTATCGCGCCAAAGGTGGGTGATGCTCCGGCCAGGCCACGGCGGTGACTCGCTTTCCGTCAAGATAAAAGCTCGACATGCCCTCCGTGTCCGTTAAATAGGTGCGCACCCGCGCTTCCTGCAATCGCTCCAGCACCTCGTGTCGAGGATGCCCATAGAAATTGCGGCGTCCCACCGAGATGGCCGAATACGATGGCGAAACCGCTGCCAGAAATTCCGGCGTCGTCGAAGTAATGCTGCCGTGGTGCCCAACCTTCAGCAGGTTTGAATGGAGGCCACCCTCAGCGACCATCAGCTTTTCGCTTGGCACTTCGGCATCGCCTTCCAGCAGCGCTGAAGTCTGTCCATAGCGCAGTTGTAAAACCAGCGAGTCATTATTGCTGGGCGTTTTGCCCGGGCGGTAATCAGGCGCGGGTGCAAGCACGCGAATAGAAACCCCGCCAAACGTGAAAGTATCCCCGGCAACAAAGTGGCGAACGCGCGTGCCGTCCACTGCCGCGCTGTGCAGCAGGTTTTCATACACCGGAACATCCGGGTCCGGTCCCACCCAAAGCTGGCGCGGGCGGAAGTTCGCAAAGATTGCCGGCATTCCGCCGATGTGGTCCTCATGCGCGTGCGTTAGCGCCACCGCATCCAGCCGCCGGATGCCGCGCGACCACAGCGCCGGCGACACCACGTCCTCGCCAATGTTGAAATTCGAGTCGGGCGACTGGCCCACCAGGCCGCCTGCGTCCACCAGCAGCGTCTTTCCGTCGGGCGTCACAATCAGCAGGGAATCGCCCTGCCCAACATCGATGGCCGTAACTTCCAGCACTCCCGCGCGCCGCTGAATCGGATGCGGCAACACCAGAACGGCGGCGGCGAGCGCGAGGGCGGCGATTGACAGAGCAACGCCAAATCGCTGCAAGCGGATGACGCAAATTGCCGCGATCATGAGCGCAATCCAAATCACAACGGTCGCCGCCGACGGCATTGGCACGCGCAAGTCTCCGGCGCGCAGCGCGGCGAAGGTGGTAATCACCTTCGTCACGGAATGCAAAATTACCGCCGTTGCCGCTCCCGGAATAAACGCCAGCGAGGGCGCAACCAGCAGGGTGGCAAAGGTCAGCAGGGCGCAGGGAAGCAGCAGTCCGAGAAACGGCACAATCAGCACGTTGACCGGCAGCGCAAGCAGCGTCACGCGATGGAAATACGCGGCCATCGGCAGCATCATAAAAATCTCAATCGCAACCGAAACTGTCAGCAGTTCCGCCCCCCGCAGCAGCATTTTTACGCTGAACGGAAAGGCCCGCCATGCCGCGAACCCACCCACGAGCGGGCGAAGATGCCGCGCGACGATACGCAGGCTCAGCCGGAACTGCGCCAGGCGCGGCGGAAATGCCGGGTCGATGCGCGTCTGCCGCAATTGGTGCATGGCACGCAGCAGCGGAGCGAAGGTTTTGTTCGCGAAAGGAGCAGCAACTCCCGCAATGGCCAGCACCGAAAGCAGCGTCATCTGCAGGCCGGAATCAAACAGCGAGTGTGGACTCGCCGCCAGCATCACCAGTGCGGCAAAGCCAATCGCGTTGAGCGCAGACCGGTCCCGCCACAAGAGCCTGCCGATCAAATAAAGCGAAACCATCCAGAACGACCGCTGCACCGGATGCCCGAATCCAGTGAACAGCGCATACCCAAACGACATTGCGATGGTGACGAGCGACGCCCAGGCGCGCGACAGCCGCAGGCGCTTCGCAATCCAGAAAATGATCCCTGAAAAAATCGCCAGGTGCAGACCCGAAACCACCAGCAGATGAAACGAACCCGTCCGCTCAAAGCCCACGCGCACGCGATGCTCAAGCCAGGTGCGGTCGCCGGTCAGCATGGCCGTCAGCATGGTTGCGTCTTCATGGTCGATACGCAAAAAGGTTGGCAGCCGCGCGTTGTTCGGCTCTCCGGCAAAATCAATCAGCCGCGTGCTGGCGGCTTCCTGCAGCGAATGCAGCCAACAGCGAACGTTGCGCTTCCCGCTGGCGGCAATCACAGCGAACCGCTCCAGCTTCGTGCTGCCCAGCGCGCCGATCCCCTGCTGGTGCAGATATGCGCGATAATCCCACGCTCCGGGATCAAGAAACCGCTCGGCTTCATGCAGCGGAACGGTAACCCGCGCCACGTCGCCGCAAGCGAGATGGGGGAACGTTGTACCCATCGGCGCATAGAGTCCCACGCGCGCCGTGCCCAGCGACGGCAGCCGCAAATCGATCTGCTGGCTCTGCTCCGCGCGCGCCCGGAAAGAAAACGGCGCGGTGGAAACAACCTCGCGGACCGGCCCCAGCCGGACAATTTCCCCCTCCACCGTTCGCTGCGTGTTGTCGGCCATTTGCGCGAGCGTTTGCTGCGGATTGACCGCCGGCGCAACCTCAGCGCAAAAAATTCCCAGCAGCGCATACACCAGCGCGGTCACAACCCACACCATGCGCGGCGCCTTGGCCACTGCGACCATTGCCGCAATCAACGCAGCCAGCAGCGCGATCAGCAGCAGCCCGGGCAGCAGCCAGGCCAGCCGCGAAAAGAGAATTCCGACGGCAAAGCAGAGCGCCGCAAACATCGATGGCGAAGCTGCCACGGAGAATCTGCGCGCCCGTTGCGCGCCTTGCGCGGACACTGCCGGAATGGTTGCTGTCGCCATACGCGCGCATCACCACCCCGCCCGCGCGGTTATTTCAGCGAAAGTATCGCGACGCTCTCCAGATGAAACGTCTGCGGAAACAGATCGACCATGCGCATGGCTCTGAGGTGATAGCCGGAGTCTAGCAGCGATTTCAAGTCTCGCGACAAAGTTGCCGGATCGCAGGAAACGTAAGTAATGTGCGCGGGGCGAATCTCCGCCAGCCGTGCCGTCACCTGCTTGCCCAACCCGGCGCGCGGCGGATCCACAACCACCAGGTCCGGAGCCGCATTTGGGCGCACGCCGCGAAGAAAATTCAGCGTATTCGCCGCGGCAACGCGATACGGCTCTCCGGCCAAATTATGCCGCAGGTCACGAACAGAGGTGGGCGAAGACTCAACCGCCACCACTCGATCAAAGCGCGAACCAAGCGCCGCCGAAAACAATCCCACACCCGCGTACAAATCCCACGCCAGCTTGCCCGAAAAGGTCCCGCAAACCAGCTCCACCAGCGAATCCAGCAGAAATCGGTTTACCTGGAAGAAAGAACCGGCACTTATGCGATACTCACGGCCCGCAACCCCATAGGTCAAAAATTGTTCGCCGCGTTGCGCCAGGAGCCTGCCTTGTTGCCCGCCTTGCTCCGCCGAAAAAATCGTCGCCCCAATAAGTTTCGGAATCGCCGCCTGCAATCGTGGCCATAGAACTTCCAGCCCTTGCGACGCGGATCCCGAAGCCCAAAGCGCAGCCAGCACCGCATCCTGAGCGCCATTCGTGAACATCTCAATTTCACTGAACCGCTCGCCCAGCCGCCACTCCGCCGCCGCGAGCTGAATCGCCCTCAGCGCCTCTTCAAGCACCGGCGCCGCAATGAGACACCCATCCACCGCAAGGGTTTGATGCGATCCGCGCTTTCTGTAACCAAGCCGCGAAGTCGCGCGGTCAATATGAAGGCGAATGCGGTTGCGATACCCAAGCGGTTCGCCGTGCAATGTGCTGATTTCCGGAATCTCCTTCAGCCGCGCGCGTTCCAGCGCCTCGCGCAGAATCCCCGCCTTGATCTCCACCTGCTGCGAATATTCTGCGTGCTGATAGTGGCAGCCGCCGCACGCGCCGAAGTAAGGGCATGGCGGATGCGCGCGCGCCGGTGCTGGCTCCAGCACGGCCTCAAGCTCCGCATCGGCATAGCTGCCATGGTCCTCGGTAATTCGAGCTTCCACCGGCTCACCGGCCAGCGTGAACGGAACGAACACTGCCTTGCCGTCCGCGCGCGCCAGCCCAGCCCCGCCGTAGATTTGCTTTTCTATCCGAAGCTTCATTGCTGGCTCATGTAGAACAGGCTGAGGCGCGGCAGCCTGTATTGTTCCAGCAGACGCTTGCGCAAAAACTGCTGCTCCACCTGCCGAATCTGCTCCGTCTTCATGCGTCCGCGATATGGGGCAAGCTCGCGCGCGCTCTCCTCGCGCAGCGCCACCATCTCCGCATCGGGAGCCGTCATCATCAACGCGCTGAATAATTTTTCTTCCATCACCGTAAGGTTGCGCTCCAGCTCCTCAAGGTTCTGCGGAGCCTGCGCCAACTCCCGCAATCGAGCCGCCGCCGGCCCTGCGACCTGCGCAACAACTCCGCCGCTCTCCACCCGCTCCAGGTCATCCGCGCAACGATTCAAGTGTGCCGCAACGCGGTCGTGCTCAAAGCCCGGAGCAACCGCCGCAACCGTGCCCTCCGCCTGCGCACCCACGGAAGCTTCTTTCATTGCCTCCACGGCTTCCATCACCGCCTGCGCGCACCATGCCAGCCCGTTTACCTGGCGCATCCGCCCCCGTGATTTGCGCGCTTCGTATTTGTCAAAAGCATCATCAATACCGCGCAGCGCGGCCTCCAGCGGAATGCCCGCTTCGCGCCACGTCTCAATCAGCGCCCAGTCCAGCGTAGAAAGCAGCAGAATCGAACCCCGCCGCTGCTGGAACCGCTCTTCGATTTCCGTGAAGTAGTTGAAGTAATTGTCCACGGTGCGTCAGGCCTTCGCGGCAGAGTCGTCCGTGTGCGACCGCGTCCGCGCGCTGCGGTGCCGCTCATAAATAATGCGCAGCCCCTCCAGCGTCAGCGTGTCATTGATGTGCGCAATATACTTCGAGTCGCCCGCGATCAGGTGCGACAACCCGCCCGTGGCCACGCAAATCGTCTCCTGTCCAAGCTCGCCAATCATGCGCTCCAGAATGCTGTCCACCAACCCGATGTGTCCGTAAAACAAGCCGATTTGCAGGTTATCCACCGTGCTCGTCCCAATCGCCTTCACGGGACGCCGAATTTCCACGCGCGGCAATCGCGCCGCCCGCGCAAACAGCGCCTCGGCGGAAATCATGAGTCCCGGCGCAATCGCTCCACCCAGAAATTCTCCCTTGGCCGAGACCACATCGAAATTTGTCGCTGTGCCAAAATCCACTACGATGCACGGTCCGCCATATTGTTCAAACGCGCCCACGCAATTCGCAATGCGGTCCGCGCCCACCTCAACGGGATTGTCCGTGCGCACCGGCATTCCCGTCTTCACGCCCGGCTCAATGAACAACGGCTTCTGGCTGAAGTACCGTTCGCAGAACTGGCGCAGAATCCAGTCCATCGGCGGCACCACCGAGGCAATCACGATTCCGGTAATATCCTTGCTGCCGATGCCTTCCCCTTGCAGCAGGTTCCGCACCAGGATTCCATATTCATCGGCGGTCTGCGCCTGCCGCGAGCTGATGCGCCACGTGCTGCGCAACTGGCCGGCGCGCCCGTTGTGCATGGGATAAATTGCAATCACAGTGTTCGTGTTGTTCACATTCAGCGCTAGCAGCATTCGTTCACCGTTTTGTTTTCTCGTCCCTTATTCCGCCGGAAAAAACCGTGCGCAGCCCGTCGGCGGCGCGCACTCGCAGAAATCCGCGCGCGTCCAGTCCCTCCGTTACGCCCGCATAGCCGCCCATCTCGTCCACAAAAACCTGCTTGCCGCGAATCCATGTGGAAGCCCGCTCCAGCCGCGCCAGAATATCAGTCGTGGCTTCGGCTAGCTTGCCCGGCGCGGTCAGCGTGGCAACTTCGCCTTCGAGTGCTTGCAGCACAGAGACCAGCAGTTCCTGACGAGGCCAATCGCGTCCCGTTTCGATGTGAAGCGAGGTGGCAATATCGCCAAGCTCCTCCGGAAATCGCGGCTGATGCACATTGATGCCGATGCCGATTACGAGATGCCGCACCCGCGTGGCCTCGGCGTTCAACTCCGTCAGAATGCCGCAGAATTTTCTGCCACCAAACAGCAGATCATTCGGCCAGCGCAAATCGCATTCCAGCGACGTAAGCCGCCGCACCGCCTCGCGCACCGCCAGTCCCGCCGCCAGCGAAAACCACAGCGCGTCGGCGGGCGCAATCGCCGGACGCAGCAGCGCGCTCAGATACAGGCCCGAGCCCGGCGGAGACGCCCAGTTGTGCGCGCCACGTCCTCGCCCCGCCGTCTGCTCATCGGCAAAAAAGACTGCGCCTTCCCCCGCGCCCGCATCGGCTTGCGCCATGGCGTGCGTGCTGGTCGAGGGAATGCTGGGGAAATAATGCAGCCCGCCATGAAAGCGCGTCTCCGCCAGCCCCGCATTCAGCAGGTCCAGATCAAAGCCGTCCTCCACCGCGGCGTGCATCGCCTAATAAATCTCCGCCGTAATCTTCATGCTCAGGTCCACCGCCGGAGCCGAGTGGGTCTGCGCGCCCACCGAAATATAGTCCACGCCCGCCAGCGCATACTTGCGCACGTCGTCCAGCACAATTCCGCCTGATGCCTCCGTCGGAATATCCCCGCCATGCTCGCGAACAATTTTTACGGCCTTCTTGATCTCCGCCGGCGTGAAGTTATCCAGCAGCAGCGACTCGGCGCCATTGTCCAGCGCGGCCCGCAGCTCGTCAAACGTCCTCACCTCAATATCGATCACCTGGCCTTCGCGCCGCAGCTCGTGTGCCCGCGCCAGCACTTTCTCAATGCCGCCGCCCAGCGAAATATGGTTGTTCTTAATCAGGATTCCGTCGGACAAATCCAACCGATGATTCTCCCCGCCGCCGCAGCGCACCGAGTATTTGTCCAGCACGCGCAGGCCGGGAATGGTCTTGCGCGTGTCAAGAATCTTCGCGCCCGTTCCTTCAATCGCGTCCACATACCGCCGCGTCAGCGTGGCAATGCCGCTCATCCGCTGCATCAGGTTCAAAATCACGCGCTCGCAGGAAAGAATGACGCGAGCATTGTGGCGGACCACCGCCAGCGCCTGCCCCCGCCTCACCCGCACGCCGTCGAATATCTCCGGATGGCTGATGACCTCGAACCGCCCGCTGGCCTTTTTGTCCAGCCGCGAGTAAATGTCGAGGAAGCGCGGAACGCAGCCTAGTCCGGCGATGACGCAATCCTGCTTGGCGAGGATCGTCGCGGAAGCCAGCAGGTTCGGGTCAACCGTAATGGCCGTCGTTATGTCGCTGGTCGCCTTGTCCTCCACCAGCGCCTGCTCCAGAATCGCCTCAATCTTTTTGCTCTTCCAGTCCATACGTTTCCGTTCCTACGCAAGCTCCTTCAGCTTTTCCATCGCGTCCAAAGTTTCCTGCCGCAGCCGGGCCGCCTCCGCCGCCTGCTTCTTCAACCCCGCAACTATCTTCTCCGGAGCCTTGGCCAAAAACGCCTCGTTCCCCAACTGCCGCTTCGCATTCGCCAAAATTGTTTCCTGCTGCTCCAGCTTTTTCTGCAACCGCTCCCGCTCCGCCGCCAGATCGATCTGCTTCTCATACGCCAGCCCAACCGTAAACTCCGCCGTCGTCCGCGTATTGCCGGGGTTCAGCGCCCACTGCGCCGGAAAGCTGAAATCCGAAACCCGCGCCAGCTTTTCAATCACCTCGCGATTGGCCCCCGCAAGCTGTCGCACCGCGTCGGGCGCCTGAATTGCCGCGGCCGCCGTCTCGCGCTCCGGAATCTCCAAATCCTTGCGCAGCCCGCGAATCGCGACAATCAGCTCCTGTAACGTGGTCATCTCCGTTTCCACGCCGTCGTCGAGGGCCTCTTCAAGGACTTGCGGATACCGCGACAGAGCAATCGACTTCGCCGGAGCCTTGCCCTCGTACACCGCGCGCCATAGCTCCTCGGTAATAAACGGCATGAACGGCGAAAGCAGCCGCAGCGCCGCTTCAAAGGTGGCCAGCAACGTGGTCAGCGCGGCCCGGCTTGAGGACTTGTTCGCCCCATCGCTGAAGTCCAGCCGCAGCTTCACAACTTCCAGATACCAATCGCAGAAGTCACCCCAGAAAAACTGGTAGACCAGCCGCGCCGCCTCATCAAAGCGATAGTCCCCCAGCGCCTGGTTAACCTGTTCCGCGGTTCTGTTCAGCCGGGAGACGATCCAGCGCGCCTCGATAGGCGAGTCCGCGTCGGGGCCAAGCGAATTTGCAAGCGAGTGTGGATCAACAACAATCCCCGCCTCGCGCCCCCGCTCCACATTCATAAAAATGAACCGAGCCGCGTTCCAAATCTTGTTGGCAAATGCGCGATACCCCTCCGTGCGCGCCTCGCTGAAGGCAATATCCGTTCCCGGCGAGGCCATCGAAGCCAGCGTGAATCGCACCGCGTCCGTCCCGTACTTCTGCACAATTTCAATCGGGTCGATCACGTTGCCCTTGGTCTTCGACATCTTCTGCCGGTCGGCATCACGCACCAGCGCGTGAATATAAACCTCGCGAAACGGAACCGCGTCCTTCAACTCGCGAGCCGACCCGTCCGGCATCGGTACGTCCAGCATGAAGTGGCAGCCCAGCATAATCATCCGCGCCACCCAGAAAAACAAAATATCGAAGCCGGTGACAAGAAGCTGCGTGGGATAAAACCTGTCCAGGTCCGCCGTCCGCTCCGGCCACCCAAACACGGTGAAGGGAAGCAGTCCTGAAGAAAACCACGTATCCAGCACATCGGTTTCCTGCGTCAGCTCCGCGCTTCCGCAGTGCGCGCATTTCGCCGGAGTCTCCCGCGCCACCGTAATCTGCCTGCACGCCCCGCAGTGCCACGCCGGAATCCGATGCCCCCACCACAACTGACGCGAGATGCACCAGTCATGAATGTTCCGCATCCACTCGAAATACGTCTTCGCATACTGCGCGGGCGTGAACTTGATGTGGCCCTGCTCCACTGCCTCAATCGCCTTGTCCGCCAGCGGTTGAATCTTCACAAACCACTGCGTCGAGAGCCGTGGCTCCACCACCGTCTTGCAGCGGTCGCATTTCCCAATTGAATTCGTGTGTTCGCGCACGGTTCCCAGCAGCCCCTGCGCTTCCAAATCTGCGAGAACGCGCTTCCGCGCCACATAGCGGTCCAGCCCCTCGTACTTGCCGCCCTCGGCGTTGATGTGCGCCGTGTCGTCCATCACGGAGATCGACGGCAGCCCATGTCGCTGCCCAATCGCAAAATCGTTCGGATCATGCGCCGGCGTCACCTTCACCGCGCCCGTGCCGAAATCCGAGCTCACCCAGCTATCCGTCACAACCGGAATCTCGCGACCCACCAGCGGCAGCAAAAGCTTCTTTCCATGCAAGTGCTGATACCGCGAATCCTCTGGATTCACGGCCACCGCCACATCGCCCAACATGGTCTCAGGCCGTGTCGTCGCAACGGTAAGAAACTGTCCTGGCTCAGGCTTTCCATCTTCCCCAAGCACCGGATACCGAATCTCCCAAAGCTTTCCCTGCTGTTCCTCGTGGACCACCTCCAGGTCGCTGATCGCCGTCTGGCATCGCGGACACCAGTTCACAATGTAGGCCCCGCGATAGATCAGCCCCTGCTCGTGCAGCCGCACAAAGGCTTCCTTCACGGCGCGCGACAAATTCTCGTCCATCGTGAAGTATTCGCGCGACCAGTCCACGCTCGCGCCCAGCCGCTTCATCTGGTCCAGAATCGCCCCGCCATAGTGCCGCTTCCACTCCCACACGCGCTCAACAAATGCCTCGCGCCCAAGTTGCTGGCGACTCTTGCCTTCGCTCGTGAGCTGCCGCTCGACCATCATCTGCGTCGCAATGCCCGCATGGTCGGTGCCCGGAACCCACAGCGCCAGGTCGCCCAGCATCCGCCGCCAGCGGGTCAGGATATCCATCTCCGTCTGGTTCAGCATGTGGCCCATGTGCAGCCGCCCGGTCACATTCGGCGGCGGCAAAAGAATGGTGAATGGCTTCGCGTTTGGGCTGGCGTTCGAGTCAGCCTCAAACAGCCGTTCGCTCACCCAATATGCGGCCCAGCGATCTTCAATCGCTGCGGGATCATAAGCTTTCTGTAATTCGTGGGGCATTGCAGGAGGTGTCCAGACTTGACGATAGCACAGCGAAGCGAAACGCCCGCCCTGCTCAGCGGGACCCGCAACCGCCGTCGGGCACCGAATGCGTGCGCAGATAATCCCTCATCCGGCCCTGGAAGCTCGTCCAGAGCCGTCCGGAATCGACGCTGGTAATCCAGGTCACTGTCGACGTTGTCGTCCGGGAATGAACCGATGAATCGTCGGCCAGTTGTGGACGCGGCTTTTGTTCCTGCGTCGTCATGCCCTCAAGATACGCAACTGTGATGATGTCCCAGATCACCCAGGGCTTGCTGAAGTCGTCCTTGCGCAGCGGCTTCACGTTGCGGAAGTACCAGTCATCGTATTCCTTCCACAGCCAGCTTCCGATGGGTCCGTCTTCTGCAAGCATCCGTTTTGCCTGGTCGAAGTGCATTGCCAGATCACGCGCACAAACATCGCCAGGGCCGATCACCACCGGCACATTCGAGTTCAAAATCGCCTGCCAGGCCGCCACGTCGTTCTGTACGTTGTATTCTTCGCCATCACTCTCATTCTTGAATCCCATGGCCACAATCCTGATGCGATTCGCAATCGACGGATCGGCCAGAATCGCGGATGCCACATCCGTCGCCGCGCCTGTGACCAGAACCGTCAGCCGGTGTTTCTCCGAATACGACTGCGATGTCTCGGCCAAAAAATGCACGGCGTCGTTCATCCTCGGCGTCGTTGCGTTCTGGAGCGGAAGATCGCTGCCGGGCAGAATAGGCGGGTGAGTGGTCATATGCAGACGGTTTTCCACCTCATCCCGCAGCAGCAGATAGCTGTTATAGCCGGATGGGTCCGGGATACTCGGAGCGTGCGCGGAAATCAGGCCCAGGACCTGAAAGTTCGGATTGAGCAGCAAATAGGCAATCGCCCACTGATCGTCGATCTCATTGCCTATGTCTGTGGATAGAACTACAGGTGTCCGGGCAAAAGCGGCGGCGCAGGCGGAAAGCAGCACGAGGATTAAGAGGCACTTCGTCCACCGTGCCATTGCGCGTACATCCATGCTTTCCGGCCTCAAGCGCTAATTAGAAGAGAGGCCAGCGCGCGCCGTGCCTGGCACTCACGCGCGCTGCTCTCAGCAAACCCCGGCGTCGTTTAGAAGGGATTCAGCTTCTTTACGCCCCTCTTCTGCTTATGCTGGCTCGAAGACTCCTCCTTCGAGTTGTAGGGAGCCTTCTTCTTTTTCTTTTTCCCGTTTTCCGCCGTGGCGCCCGTGGCGATCTGCGCCGGGGCCCCGCCCTTCACATCGTTGATCTGGTTGCCGGCCACGGTTGGCTTGTCCACCGGGGGAAGCGCCGTATTGTTCGTTGGTCCCACCGGCTGGATGATCGGGTTCCCAGCAGCCGCCGGGGTAGCGCTATTGGCCGCGGGCGTAGTCGCGGGTGAAGCCGCCGCTGCCGACGAAGGCGCAGCCACAATCGTTGCCGTCACCGTCGATCCTGCTCCGCTGCCGCCGCTTCCAGCCGCGCTGCTCGGAACCACCTCGTTCACCGCGCCGCTCGACGCACTGCCCTGCTCGGGAATCGCCTGAAGCTGCAACGGTTGCGGATTGGTCGCCGCCGGAGGCGCCTCGCCCTGACTGATCGCCACCGCCGTCTTGTCCTGGCCCGCCGGCGTTAGACCCGGTACCGGCTTGCCTTCTATCGCCGCCCGGTAAAGATTCATGTTTTCCTGGTCAATCTGCGGTGCAAGGGTCGGAGGCGGATCCTTCAGTGTGGGCTGGCCCACACGCGCCGCCCGAATGGTTGACGGGCCGGACTTGATCAGCAGGATCGCCCGATCTTTCAGCCGCACATTCATCCGGCTGCCTTCCTCGGCCTCGCTCTGCGCCAGCTCCTGCTGCGTCGGTTCGGGAATGTCCCGTCCCATCGCAATCAGCCGGTCCTTGGCGTCCTCCACGTGCGGAGCCATCGGATAATGCAGCACCACGCGGTCCCACGCCGCCGCCGCGCGGTCATTGTAAATCTTCACAATTTCGGCTTTCGCCTTGGCCGGCAGCCGCAAACGGCTCGCCATCTGTGCCTCAGTCGCATACGCGTCGCCCAGCGTAATCAGCGTCTGGTCCGCGTGGCTGAACAGCGGATAGGAATCGGCCACCGTCTGCAGGCGGGCAATGGCTCCGGGCCAGTTTTCCCGCGCCGCGTAAAATTCCCCAATCTCAAATGACCGCTGCGCCAGAACCTCCTGCACTTCCCGCAGCCGTTGCTTGGCCCTCGGCACCAGCGTCGAGTCCGGAAACTCCTGCAGCATCGTCCGGTACTCCTGCTCTGCCTCCTCGGCATTGGCCGGGTCGCGGTCCGGCTTCTGCATCTGCTGGAAATAGATGTCGCCGACCTTCATCTGCGCTTCAGCGGCTTCCGGAGTGTTCGGGAAAAAGGTGATGAAGTCCTTGTACTCCGACTCGGCCTGCGTCAGCGCCGCCGTGCCGCCCTCCCGGTACCAGGTGTCGCCAATCGCCAGCTTGGCGCGCATCGCGTACTCGGTTTCCGGATACGTGTTCAGCAGCGTCTGCAAATCCAGCCGAGCCACGTCAAAGCGGCCCTTCTTCAGCGCGTGCATCGCCTTGTCATACAGAATCTTGTCGGGCTGCTGCGACTTCACATCCGCCAGCGGATTCGCGCTCAGGTTGAAGTCTTTCTTATTCTTCTTCTGCTTTGCAAAGGCTGGCGGCAACATCGCCACGCAAAGTCCCGCAACGGCAATCTGGGCAACAATTCGATTCATAAAACCTCAACAACTATTCCGGACTTTTTCCAACTCAGCGGGTCGAACCAACATCTCTGGGTGCCCCATTCTTCGCGCCGCTTTTGCGCGAAGGGTGGGATTCGCAAACCCCATTCGTGCCGCTAACCTCGATCCGCCTTCCGCGCCGCGTCCAGCAGCGCGCGGGCATCCTGTTCGGGCCGTCTGGCTCCGAATACGGCATTCCCCGCAACCAGAAGCTCGGCTCCCGCTTCCACAACGTCGCCAACCGTCTCCAGGTCCACGCCGCCGTCAACCTCAATCCTATAACTCAACCCCAGTTCCTGGCGAAGTTCTTTGAGCCGCCGCAGCTTTTTCAGCGAATAGGGAATAAAAGTTTGTCCCCCAAACCCCGGCTCAACGCTCATCACCAGAACATGATGGACCATCCCCAGCACCGGGATCAGCAGGTCCACCGGCGTCGCCGGATTAATCACCACCGCCGGCTTCATGCCGTGTTGCGCAATCAACTCCAGCGTGCGATGCAGATGCCGGCACGCCTCATAATGCACGCTCATCCAGTTGGCGCCCGCCTCGGCAAACGGCTGCACAAACTCATCCGGATTCTCAATCATCATGTGGCAGTCCAGCGGCAAATTCGTCGCCTTCCGCAGCGACTTCACCACCGGAGGTCCCAGCGTCAGATTCGGAACAAAATGCCCATCCATTACATCCACATGAATCACGGTTCCGCCCCCGCGCTCAGCGGCGCGAACCTCCTCGCCCAAACGGGCAAAATCGGCGGAAAGAATCGATGGAAGCAGCTCAACCAAGATGAATCCAGTCTACCAGCGGTGCTGCGAGTCCCGCGATACCATCGGCTGTCTATCCTTAACGCGTTTTGCGTCGGGGTGGGGCTTACGGATCGAGGCGGACAACCATGGACCCGCATCCGCCTCTCTAATTACCAATCATGCGGTAAGCAGTGAACCGCACCCGTCCTGATAAGCCTGCCGGGTCGTTCTGAAATTGCTTTTCGATTCGGAGGTCTCCTGTGAAATGGAGCTATGCGCTCGTTCTGTGCCTCAGCACGTCTCTTGTGGGGTTCGGCATACCCGGAACCGACGCCAGTGCCCAAACCGCATCTTCTACAGCGCCGGTAGCGTACGTCTATGTCGCCAATTCCGCCGGCGGCAATACGACGGAAATCTCCGCATTTGCAGCCGACAGCATGGGACGGCTCAAGCGCATCCCGGGTTCTCCCTTCATGGAGAATGCCGGCTACATGGTCGTGAACGGCAAGTATCTGATGGCGGTTTCCGGCAGCAAAATCAATTCCTTTCGCATCGCCAGCAACGGCTCGCTGAAATTCGCTGTAGCCACCAATTACCAGCGGGTTAATTCCGGCTGCGGCTCCGCAAACCAGCTCATTTTTGACCATACCGGCCAGTCGCTCTATATCACGGAGTTCCGGGTGGACTGCGCAAATAATGGAGTGACCAATTGGGCAGTCGATTGGGCAACGGGAGGGCTGGATTATCTGGGGCTGACCGATACAGGCAACTGGAACATCAATGCCGCATCCTTCACCGGCAGCGATAAACAGGCCTATACGGCCTACAACGACAGTTGCATGTACCACAGCATGAATGGGTTCAGACGGGCTGCAAACGGCACGTTGACCGAATTCACGCCTGGGATGAATTCGCCCAGGCCTCCTTCACGGTTCCGCGCTTATATTCCGTACCTTGGCGCCGCCGATCCCACCAACCACGTGGCCTTCGCGGAAGTTCCGGCCAACCCGCCTGGATGCACTTCCGATCCCGTGCAGCTTGCCACCTACACGGCAAACTCAAACGGTTCTTTGACCACGACCAATTCCTCCGCGAATATGCCCACAACCGCGATCCGCACCTTGTATGACATGAAAATGTCTCCTTCCGGCAGGCTGCTGGCCGTGGCCGGGCAGGAAGGTCTGCAGGTCTTCCACTTCAACGGCGCCGCGCCCATCACCCACTACACGGGCCTGCTGACCAAGGACCCCGTCAATCAGATGTTCTGGGACAACGCCAACCACCTGTACGCGATTACGGGCGTCATCAACAGCAACGCGAACCGGCTGCATGTCTACACCATCACCGCCAGCGGATATCACGAGGCTCCGGGCTCGCCGCACTCGATTCTTCGGCCTCAATCCATCATCGTTCAACCGCTGACGCACCACTAAAACCGGCGGCGATTGCGTCTGGATCACCCGCCTTTTTCAACGCCTCAGCCACCGCCTTCTCCGCGCGCTTCCGCCGAGCCTCCGGGCCCTGGTAATAGAAAATCCCCAGCAAGTGCCCGCGCCGCTGCACCGGAGTCATCGCCTCCCATCCGGCCAGTGCGCGAGGCTGTCGGCGAAATGCCGCCTGAAGAACCGGAGGCAGCTCACGCTCGCCGTCCATGGCCAGCATCATGCGCTCAGCCATCTGCTCGGCGCGGCGCATCCGGGCCTCGGGACTCTTCAGCGCGGTGATGTGCTTGCCGATATCCGCCCGAGCCGAGTAGCTCAGCCGCTCGAACCACTGCTTCAGCCCCCGGTCCTGCTTCAACAGCTTTGATAACTCTGCGGGAACTTCGGCCACGCGCTGCTCAACATCCGGCTGCAGGGCCACCTCGGCGAGCCCGCCCACGCGGACGCCCGCACCCTTCTGCATCTGCTTATTCACCAGCAGCACATGGCCGCCCTTCGCAGAGCCAAACAGGGAAGTCCGAAACGGAAACCCGTTGATCGTCCCCTTCACCCGCAGCCGGTTCCGCTCCGGCCATGTCTTCACCGGATCGAACGGCACCTTCACAACCACCCAGTTCAGCGCGGTCCCGTCCGGCTCCAGCACGCCGCGAAACTTCTTCTGTGCGCTCACAGCCTACTTCCGCGCCACAAACAAAAAATTCTGCGACAGAATCACGCCGGAGGTTCCCGTTTCCGCCGTAAACAGCAGGCGAAGCGGTACAGTCCCGGCATCCCAGAGAACGCGGCGCACCAGACTCTTCACGCCATGGGCAAGCGGCTTGTCCTCAAAGCACTCCACGCCGCTGTACTGAAGCGAACGAAACATCTGCCCGACCGATTGTTTTGTGAAAGCCTGCTCATGAGTGAGGTCGCCGTAGCGAATGCGCATTCCGAAGATGCCTTCCGCATTGGGGGCGTGCCCGATGCACCGGCCTCCGGGGGCCAGCACCCGCCAGATCTCCTGCGCCAGTTCAAAGGCGTCGGCGCGTGTCAAATGCTCCAGAACGTCGAACACGCAGACGACTCCCATGGACGAATCTCCC
>Ga0134126_10005104_pt1 | contig 16386 bp, 15 predicted proteins | sample KB31752_FD_96881 | JGI IMG/M metagenome (GOLD analysis project Ga0134126, IMG submission 96881) | Terrestrial soil microbial communities with excess Nitrogen fertilizer from Kellogg Biological Station, Michigan, USA - KB3-175-2 | ecosystem: Environmental > Terrestrial > Soil > Unclassified ...
ATCGAGTTGCTTGAGCGAGGGCAGGCGCGACAGGTCGGCCTGCACGCGCAGCTCGCCCAGGGAGCGCAGTTCGCGAAACAGGCGCAACGGGTCATTGCCGCGTATCAGCATCTGCTCGAGCGGGCGGAAGCGGATCTGCCAGGGATGCAGCGGCACGCCCGGCGCGGTCACGGCTCGGGCAAGCAGCGCTCCGGCCGCACTCTCTGCAGCCGCGCCGTTTTGCGCCACCGCCAGCTCCAGGTCGAACTGCAGATCGGCCACGCGCTGCGCGTCCATGGGCTGCTGTGCCTGCTGGGCGCGCAGCATGTCGCGCAGGATATCCACCGAGCGCAGCAGCAGGTCGGAAAGCGAGCTGCTGACCGTCAGGCGCTGCGCGCGCAGCTGATCGAGCAGATTCTCCAGCGAGTGGGTGAATGAGGCGATCTGCCCGAAACCGAATGTCGCCGCACCGCCCTTGATGGAATGGGCCACGCGAAAGATGGTGTTGATCGCCTCGGCGTCCACCGTGCCGACATCCAGGCCGAGCAGCGCTGCTTCCATCGCGCTGATGGCCTCGAAGCTTTCCTCATAAAAGGTGGAGTGGAACTGTGTCAGATCGATGGACATGCGCCCAGCGACTCCTACATGCCCAGAGCCTGCAGCAGAGCATCCACGTCCTGCTGGCCCGCGAGTGCCTCCGTCTTGCCCACTCCCGGCACGCTCGGCCCGAGGCCGCGTGAGATCGTCTGCTCTTTGGCAGCCATGCCTCCGGCCGCATCGGTGATGCGGGCGAGCTCACCCAGCGCGCGCTCGAGCTCATCGACCAATCCCAGCACGCTGCCGACGATCTGGCCGGTCAGATCCTGAAATCCCTGCGCGAGGCGCACCTCCGTCAGGCGCGAGCGCAGCAGGCCCATGCCCTCCACCACCCGTTGCAGAAACGACACCACGTCCGGATCGGTGGCGGCACGCGAAGCCGGCGACTCGAGAATCTTGGCTGCGTCGCCGGCGATGTTCTCGGCCAACGGCGTGCACTGCTCGGCCAGATCCAAGGTCTGATGCGCCGCCTCGCTGGTGAGCTTCATGACGTGCGCCAGACGCCGCCGCGCATCGGGCACCTGCTGCTGAGCCAGCCCGATCAGACGCGAATCCAGCTCGAAGCGCTGCAGGGCGCTCTGCAGCTCGACCGTGACCTTGCGCACGCCGGTGAGCACCGCGCCATCGCGCACGTTGTCGAAGGTGGCCAGCGCGGCGCGAAACGCCTGTTCATCGCGGGATGCCAGCGCCCCGGAGAGCTCGGCAACAGCATCGGCGTAAGAGTCGATATCCAGCCGCTCGCTCATGAGACCTCACGCAGCCGCCTGGGCGGAGAGAATCTTGTCGATCTTTTCCTTGAGCGTCGCGGAGGTGAAGGGCTTGATGACATAGCCATTGACGCCCGCTTGGGCGGCCTCGACGATCTGCTCGCGCTTGGCCTCGGCCGTCAGCATCAGCACGGGCATCTTTGCCAGCCGCTCATCGGCGCGCACCTGCTTGAGCAGCTCGAGCCCCGGCATGCCGGGCATGTTCCAGTCGGTGATTAGGAAGTCGAACTGACCGGCCTTCAGCAGCGGCAGCGCGGTGGCGCCATCATCGGCCTCGGTGACGTTGGCATAGCCGAGGTCGTTGAGCAGATTCTTGATGATGCGCCGCATGGTAGAAAAGTCGTCCACCACGAGGAAGTTCAGATTCTGCTGCGCGCTCATGGGGGTGCCGCCGGCCTTGCTCCTGCAAAGTTGCTGCGCGTTATATACCGGCATTCACTCGTGAAGTCGCGCAAACGCGTTCGCCTGCCGCGCAGCGCGCGACGCGCTTCACAAAAAGAGGTCGGACAGCGGGGAACTCAGCCCGAAGCGCGCAGGTAGGGCCAGGCCGAGCGCAGATACAGTCCCATCGAGATCAGCGTCAGCAGCGCCGCCACCACGGTGAGCCACTGCCCGATCAGATAGATCGGCAGCGGTCCGAGATTGTCGCGGAACAGCAGCAGGGTCAGTCCCACCATTTGCAGGATGGTTTTGAACTTGCCAATGCGCGACACGGCCACGGCGGTGCGCTGGCCGATGCCGGCCATCCACTCGCGCAGCGCCGAGATCGCGATCTCCCGACCGATGATGACCGCCGCGGTCAGCACCATGAGCGCGCGCGGGTCGCGGCTGACGATCAGCACCAGCGCGACGGCGACGATGAGCTTGTCTGCGACAGGATCGAGAAAAGCCCCGAGGCGCGTGATCTGTCCGAGCCGCCGTGCCAGGTACCCATCCAGAGAGTCGGTGATCGCGGCGAGAGCGAACAGCACGCCGGCCAGCGGATAGGCGACGCTGCCGGGTCGCTGCGCGCCCACCAGGAACAGCACTACCACCAGCGGAATGGCGAGGATGCGCAGCCAGGTCAGCAGATTGGGCAAGTTCCAGATCATCCGGCCCCCGGATGCAGATGCTCGTAGATCGAGCGCGCCAGCGCAGGGCCCACGTGCTCGACGCGCTCCAGGTCAGCAACGCCGGCGCGCATGACACCCTGCAGGCCACCGAAATGTGTCAGCAGTGCCCGGCGGCGTGCGGGCCCGAGCCCCGGCACCGTCTCGAGGATCGATTCGCGGTAACGCCGCGCTCGCCGCCGCCGATGGCCCGTGATGGCGAAGCGATGCGCCTCATCGCGCACGCGCTGGATGAAGTGCAGCGCGGAGCTGTCGGGCTCGAGCGTGAGAGCCACCGGCTCGCCGGGCAGCACCAGGCGCTCCTGCCCGACCCGGCGATCGGCACCCTTGGCCACTCCCACAACCGCCAGGCCCTCGCAGCCGGCCTCGTGCAGCGCCTGCACGGCCGCCTCCACCTGTCCGGCGCCACCGTCGATGAGCAGCAGGTCCGGGCGCGGGCGCTCACCGCGCGCGATGTGTGCGCCATGCCGGCGCAGGGCCTGGTGCATGGCACCGTAGTCGTCTCCCGGTGTGACGCCCTCGATGTTGTAGCGACGGTATTCGCGCTTGCGTGCGCCCTCCGGTGTGAACACCACGCAGGAAGCTACGGTGCCCTCTCCCGCGGTGTGGCTGACGTCGAAGCATTCGGCCCGTTCGGGCGCGGCCGGCAGATGCAGCAGCCGCGCGAGCTTGGCGAGTCCCTCGGCCAGCAGTTCCGCCTTCAGCGCACGCATGGCCAGCGCGGTGCGCGCGTTCTCCGCTGCCAGCTCCACCCAACGTGCCGGCAATCCGCGTTGCGGCACCCGCAGCTGCACCGGATGGCCGACGGCACGCTCGAGCGCCTGACTCAGAGCCTCGGCATCCGGCAACGTGAGGTTGATCAGGATCTCGGGTGGAGCGGCTTCGTCGCGATAGTAGAGCAACAGGAAGTCCGCCAGCGTCTCAGCCGGCTCGCTCAGAGCATGGCCAGGGAAGTGGCTCGCCGTGCCCAGATTCTGCCCATCGCGTACCGGCAGCACGCTGATCGCATAGCGCCCCGGTTCCCCGGCAATGGCAATCGCATCCGTGTCGGTCGCGCGGCGTGACTGGGCGGTCTGCTGAGCCCGGATCTCCTGCAGCTCGCGTAGCTGATCGCGCAGGCGCGCGGCCTCCTCGAACTGCAGCTGCTCGGCGGCGCGCGCCATGCGCTGCTGCAGCTCGGCGATTACCTCGGCATTGCGCCCCTCGAGCACGCCGACTGCGCCCGCGAGGTCGCGCGCATAGTCCTCCCGGCTGATGAGGTTCACGCAGGGCGCCGAGCAGCGCCCGATCTGATGCTGCAGGCAGGGGCGGCTGCGGTGGGCAAAGAACGAGTCACGGCAATTGCGGATGCGGAACACCTTCTGCAGATGCTGCAAAACCTCTTTGACCGCGTAGGCGCTCGGGAATGGCCCGAATTGCCGGCTGCCGGCCTGGCGCGGTCCGCGGTAGAACACCAGCCGCGGATACTCATGACCGGGCTGACAGAGGATATAGGGATAGGATTTGTCGTCGCGCAGCGCAATGTTGTAGCGTGGGCGATGCGCCTTGATGAGGTTGCTCTCCAGCAGCAGCGCCTCGGGCTCGTTGGGCGCGACCGTCACCTCGATGCGCGCAATTCGCTGCACGAGCGCATCGATCTTGGCCGAGCCGTGCCGGCCGGAAAAGTAGCTGCCGACCCGATCGCGCAGGCGGCTGGCCTTGCCTACATAAAGCAGTTCGCCGTCGGCGGCATACATGCGATAGACGCCCGGCCGCAGCGGCAGGGTTGCCACGTAGCTCTTGGCATCGAACAGGGACCCGGACGAGGTGGGTCCGGACGGGCCGGGGCCGGACGGGCCGGGGCCGCTCACGGCTGCCGTTGTCGGAGCGAGCAGATCAGCATCGCGAGCTCGAGTGCCTGTTCGGCATTCAGACGCGGATCGACCTGCGAGCGGTAGGCGCGCTGCAGATCTGCATCGGTGAGGCCGCGCGCCCCGCCGGTGCATTCGGTGACGTCTTCGCCCGTCAGCTCGATGTGCACACCGCCCAGGTAGGAGCCGAGCTCGGCGTGAACGCGAAAAGCCAGATCCAGCTCGCGCTGGATGTTCTCGAAGCGGCGGGTCTTGAGTCCACCGACGGCCGTTTCGGTATTGCCGTGCATCGGATCACAGCACCAGAGCACTGCATGGCCGGTGCGTCGTACCGCCTCGATGGCACGCGGCAGCAACTGCTCGGTGTCTTTGACACCAAAGCGATGGATGAGGGTCAGTCGTCCGGGCTGATTCTGCGGATTCAGCCGCGTCACCAGCTCCTGCAGCCAGGCCTCGTCCATCGAGGCGCCGAGCTTCACGGCGATTGGATTGGCGATGCCGCGAAAGTATTCCACGTGCGCACCCTCGAGCTGCGCGGTGCGCATACCGATCCACGGCATGTGCGTGGAGAGGTTGTACCAGCGGCCCTGTCGCGCGATGAAGCGCGTCTGCGCCTGCTCGTAGGGCAGCAGCAGCCCTTCGTGGCTCGCAAAGAATTCCACGCGCGCAGCGTCGTGGACCTTCTGACCGGTCATCGACTCGAAGAAATCCAGCGCATCGCCGATCGAGCGCACCGTGCGCTCGTAGGCGTCGCGCAGCGGCGCGCGCCGCACGAAGGCGAGATCCCAGTATTCCGGGTGATGCAGGTCGGCGAAGCCGCCATCCACCAATGCGCGCACGAAATTCAAGGTCAGCGCGGCGCGCTCGTAGCCACGCAGCATCAGCGCCGGATCGGGGCGGCGCGCCTCGGCGCTGAACTCGGTGCGGTTGACGAGATCGCCACGATAGGCGGGCAGCGTCACACCAGCCTGGGTCTCCAGATCCGCCGAGCGCGGCTTGGCGTACTGGCCGGCCATGCGCCCGACGCGAATCACAGGGCGCTTCAGCCCCGACAGCAGCACGAGGCTCATCTGCAGCAGCACCTTCAGCTGCTTGGCGATGTGATCGGACTCGCAGTCGGCGAAGCTCTCGGCACAGTCCCCGCCCTGCAGCAGGAACGCTTCGCCGCGCTGCGCGGCCGCCAGCTCATCGCGCAGCTTTTCCACTTCCCAGGAGACGACGATGGGTGGCAGACGCGACAGTTCCGCCACCGTGCGCTCCAGCGCTGCGGGATCTGCGTACTGCGGCTGCTGCGCGGCCTTGCGCGACTGCCAGCTCGCCGGGTGCCAGGGGTTGGTATCGGTCGAGCGCACGCGGCAATGCTACCATGTGAGCCGCATGCATACGGTTTTGGTCCTGGGTGCCGGCAAGATCGGAGCACTGATTGCAGGGCTCCTGGCGCACTCCGGGTCCTATCAGGTCACGCTGGCCGATAGGGATGTCGCTGCGGCGGCCGGTGTGGCACGTGCACATGACCTGCCGAGCATCGAGCCGCTGCGCCTGGATGCCACCGATGCCGCAGCGCTTGCGCAGCGACTACGCTCCGAGCGCGTGGACGCGGTGGTCTCCAGTTTGCCCTATCAGTGCAATCCGGCCGTCGCGGCCGCCGCTCGCGAAGCCGGCTGTCATTACTTCGACCTGACCGAGGATGTCGCGGTGACACGGCGCGTCAGCACGCTGGCAGCCGAGGCCGCCTGCGCCTTCGTGCCACAGTGCGGGTTGGCACCGGGCTTCATCAGCATCGCCGGGGGCGAGCTCATCCGCCACTTCGACAGCCTGCGCAGCGTGCGCCTGCGGGTCGGTGCCCTGCCACAGCATCCACACAATGTCTTGAAGTACTCGCTCACGTGGTCCACCGAAGGGCTCATCAACGAATACGGCAACGCCTGCGAAGCCATCGTCGAGGGTCGGCTCATGGAGCTGCGTCCGCTCGAGGGCCTCGAGGAGATCGAGATCGACGGTACGCTCTATGAGGCGTTCAACACCTCCGGCGGGCTGGGTTCGCTGGCGCAGAGCTGCGGCTCGCGCTGCGAAAGCATGGACTACAAGACCATCCGCTATCCCGGACACTGCACGCAGATGCGGCTGCTGATGAACGACTTGAAGCTCAACCACGATCGCGCCACGCTCAAGCGCATTCTGGAGAACGCGGTGCCGCAGACGCTGCAGGACGTGGTCATCGTCTACGCGGCGGTCACCGGCCTGCAGCAGGGAGAGTTGCGTGAGGAAAGCTATGTCAGCAAGGTGTACCCGCAGATGATCGCCGGGCGACTGTGGTCGGCCATCCAGGTCACCACGGCCTCGGGCCTGTGTGCGGTGCTCGACCTGGTGTTGACGCATCCGGATCGCTATCACGGCCTGGTCACGCAGGAGACCTTCCGACTGCCCGATATTCTTGCCAATCGCTTCGGCCGTCACCTCGGCGCCGGCGGCAGCAAGGAGCTGTCCGGTAGCGTCGTGCTCAGCGGCGGCTCTGGCCGCCAGCGCAGCCTCGGCGGCTGAGCGCATATGTCCAACGACAACGCCGCGCTGCTGCGCCGCCTGGGCGTCGTCGTGACGCCCGAGGCGTCCGCGTCCGCCGCGCCCTGCGCACCCTGCCTCACTCCCATCGACGGCTCGCTCATCGGCTACATCAGCGCAAGCTCCGGCGCCGACTACGAGGCGACCATGGTGCGCGCCGCGGCAGCCGCGCGTGCCTGGGCACAGGTGCCCGCGCCGCAGCGCGGCGAACTCGTGCGCCGTCTCGGCGAGCGCCTGCGCGCTCATAAGCAGGACCTAGCCGAGCTGATCGCGCTGGAGAACGGGAAGATCCTGACCGAGGCGGCCGGCGAGGTGCAGGAGATGATCGACATGGCCGACTTTGCGGTCGGTCAGTCGCGCATGCTCTATGGCCGCACGATGCATTCGGAGCGCGCCGCGCATCGCATGTACGAGCAATGGCATCCGCTGGGCGTCGTCGGCATCATTACCGCCTTCAATTTCCCGGTGGCCGTGTGGGCCTGGAATGCGCTGCTCGCGGCGATCTGCGGCAACGCCTGTGTCTGGAAGCCCTCGCCAAAGACCCCGCTGTGCGCGCTGGCCGTGCAGCAGCTGGCCGATCAGACCCTCCGCGAGCTCTCGGCCCCGCCGGTGTTCCAGCTGCTGCTCGATGCAGGCACCGAGCGTGCCCGCGAGCTGATTGCCGATCGGCGCGCTGCGCTGATCTGCTTCACAGGATCCACGGCGGTCGGGCGCGAGGTGGCCCAGACGGTGGCCGCGCGACTGGGCAGGAGCCTGCTCGAGCTCGGCGGCAATAACGCGATCATCGTGGATGAATCGGCGGACCTCGCAATGGCCACACGCGCCATCGTCTTCGGCGCGCTCGGCACGGCCGGTCAGCGCTGCACCACCACGCGACGCGTGTTCGTGGTGCGTGCGCATCTCCAGGAAATCTCGCGGCGCCTAGTGCATGCCTATGCGCAGGTGCGCATCGGCGATCCGCGCGATCCTACGACGCTCATGGGACCGCTGATCGATGTGCGCGCCGTGCAGGCCTATCGCGCCGCCCTCGACGCGGCCCGCGCCGCCGGCGGCCGGCTGCTTGCCGGCGGTCGGGTGCTCGAGCGCGCCGGCCACTACGTCGAGCCTGCCATCGTGCTGGCGCACAACGACTGGCCGATCGTTCAGCAGGAGACCTTCGCCCCGATCCTCTATCTGATCGCGGTCGACTCGCTCGAGCAGGCCATCGAGCAGCAGAATGCCACGGCCTACGGCCTGTCCTCGGCTCTGTTCACCCAGCGTCTCGCGGCGGCCGAGCTGTACTTGAGCCACCGCGGCAGCGACTGCGGTATCGCGAACATCAACCTGGGCACATCGGGCGCCGAGATCGGTGGCGCCTTCGGCGGAGAGAAGGATACCGGTGGCGGGCGCGAATCCGGTTCCGACGCCTGGAAAGCCTACATGCGCCGCCAGACCAATACGATCAACTGGAGCAGCGCCCTGCCGCTCGCGCAGGGTATCTCCTTCGACGTCGCGCAATAGCCGGCCGTCAATTGTCGACGAACGCGTGGTTCGACGTCGCTCCGTCAGAGCCGGCGTACCTGGGCCGGCACGCCCAGGGGGCACTCGAGTGCCGCGCGGTCCCAGTGAGCGGTATCCGCCGCAGCCGCATAGGTGCTCGAGAGGAAGTCGAGCAGCAGCGGCTCTGGCTCTGCCGATGACCTAAGCACGTCGTAGGGCAGGATGAATTCCCCCAGCGTCGGCTCAAAGTACGCCCCTGGCGTGACCGGCCGGTCGCGAAAGCCGCTGGGCTCCGGATAGGCATAAGAATAGAAGGCGGCGCGCGGGAAGGCATCGTTCCCCGGCCAGAATCCGGCGCTGCTGACCTCGTGTGAATACGCTTCGCGTGCCACGGCATCGGGCAGTCCCGGCACGCCGCCGGGATGTGCGGGCGCCGGCCGCCCCGAGAAGCGTGTGGTGGCCAGATCGAAGCTCCCCCAGAAGAAGTGGACCGGGCTCGCCTTGCCGATGAAACCGCTGCGGAAGCGCTTGAGAATACGATCGACCTGCAAGAGCGCGCGCCAGAAAGCATGCGCGGCCTGCGCATCGTAGGCTGCATGGGCATGATCTTCGGCGAAGGGGATTGGATCCGGCAGCTCATTCGGCCATTTGGTGATGCGCACCGCGAGGCGCAGCTGCTCCAGCAGGTCGAGGAGACGCTCATGAAATGTGGCGACAGCCTGCGGCTCGAGCTGCAGCGACCGCTCGGCCCCCGAGCTTACGCGTACGAAAAGCCTATGCGCGATGAAATCAAACTCGATCTCGAAGATCTCGCTGCCGGAGGGAATCGGCGAAGTTCCGAGCCCGCGGGCGGTCACATACAGGGGAACCTGCCAGCTGTGATTGACCCAAGGCGTTAGCGCAAGGCGAACTTTGCCTACGATCTGGGTCCACAGCTGCAACGTCAGGGCGGTTTCGCGCCAGGCCGGATACGCCAGCGTGGGCCATACGGGGCTATCGGGCATGCGATTCCTCCTTGAGGAAATCGGAAGTCCCTGGTTGCTCAGCTCAGCCGGATCGTAGCAGCATTGCAGGGGGCGGGGCCGTGTGTGACCCAGGAGAGGGCATGATTACCTTCAGGGAGCGCGGATTGCGCGGCGCGAGCCGCACCGGCTGGCTCGACAGTCGCCATAGCTTTTCGTTTGCGGATTACCGGGACCCACAGCACATGGGCTTCCGCAGTCTGCGCGTCATCAACGAGGACCGGGTCATTCCGGGTGCCGGCTTCCCGACGCACAGCCACCGGGACATGGACATCATCTCCTATGTGCTCGAGGGAACCCTCGAGCACAAGGACAGCCTGGGAAATGGAGCGAGGATCCGGCCCGGCGAGGTGCAGCGCATGAGTGCCGGCACCGGGATTACCCACAGCGAATTCAATCCCTCCAGCACCGAGCCGGTGCATTTCCTGCAGATCTGGATCATTCCGGCGCAGACCGGGCTACCGCCGAGCTATGAGCAGAAAGAATTTCCCATTGAGCAACGGCGCGGGAGGCTGCGGCTGGTCGCCGGCCCACAGGACACGGGTGATGTGGTCATGTTGCACCAGGATGCGCGCCTCTACCTCGCCAATCTCCTCCCCGGCGAGCGAGTGACGCGCGAGATCGAACGCGGACGCGGCGTCTGGGTGCAGATCGCCCGCGGCATCGTGGCCCTCGATGGCACGCAGATGCGGGAGGGCGACGGGGCGGCGGTCGAAGAGGAACCGTCGGTGACCCTCGAGGCGCAGACGGACGCGGAAATTCTGCTGTTTGATCTCGGCAGATAAGTCGGCGCGTCAGGCGGACCGGCCCGGCATCTGCAGCTCCACGCGTGCGCCGCCCAGCGCTTCGGATTGGCCGATGGAAAAACGGCCTCCATAGAGCGCCACGGTCTCACGCACGATGGACAGGCCCAGGCCGTGCCCGGGCACCTGCTCGGAGCTCGCGCGCACGCCCCGCTCCATGACGCGATGGCGGTCGGCCGTGGCGATGCCCGGGCCGTCGTCCTCGACGACGATGTCCAGGCGCCGCGTGGGCTCGCGATCCGCATCCAGCTGCGCCTTCACGCGCACGTGCGACTTGCACCACTTACAGGCGTTATCGAGCAGATTACCGAGCAGCTCGAGAATATCGCCACTGTCGCCCAGGAAGGCGGCATCCGGCGGCACGTCCACATCGATGCTCAAATCCTTGCGCGAATGTACTTTCAACAGCGCCACGCGCAACTCAGTCAACGGCGGCAGGATGAGCACCGGAGTCTGACCGAGCGTGACGCCTCCGCCGGCGACGGCACGTTTGAGCTGATGCTCGACGATCTGCGCCATGCGATCGACCTCGCGCTGGATGCTGGCGGAGATCGGCTCCGACAGCACGGTAGCGGCGCCAACCGCCCCATCCGCGGCAGCGCTCTCGCCGAGCGTCTCAGCGGGCGGACCAAGGCTCGCGCGAATTACGGCGAGCGGGGTCTTCAGGCCATGCGCAAGATTACCCAGCGTATCGCGATAGCGGCTGATGCGGTTGCGCTCGGACTGCAGCAGCGCGTTCAGTCCCTGTGTCACGCCGACCAGCTCGCGGGGATAGCCCTCGCCCAGCAGCATTGCCTCGCCATTCTCGACGGCCTCGATCTCCTGCTCCAGGCGCCGCACCGGCGCGAGCGCCCGGCGCATCATCCAGGCCATCATCGCGATCAGCGCCAGCGCGAGCCCCCCGAACCAACCCGCCATGACGCGCCGAAATGCCAGCAGCTGACGGTTCTGCGCATCGGTGCTGTCGGCAGCCGTGAAGATCAACCGTCGCGTGATCTTGCTGGCTCCCACACCGATCTCCCATTGCAGGCGACGGCTGAGCTCGGCGACCTGAGTGCCACCGGGCACGCGCAGATAGCGCAGGCTTTCCTCCTGCCCGGCGGGGACGTCCTCTCCGAGCGTGAGGTTCACACCGGTCAGGGAGGGCGAACGCCATAACAGCTTGCCGCTGTCGTCACGCAGCGTCGCGTACTGGCCCGAGCCGGGCAGATCCAGATGCAGCTCCGGATCGCCGATCGCCTGCGGCTGGACCTCGATGTTGCCGTTTGGATCCAGGTCCACCGCATTGACCAGCGCGACGACCTGCTCCTCGAGCTGATTGCGCAGGGCACCTGCGATCAGGCGTCGCACCTCGAAATCCAGCGCGACGACCGTGAGAGTGAAGAACAACAGCAACGGCACGGCCACCGCCACCAACACGCGGCGCGAGACCGAGGGCGGAAAGCGCGCCACCATTTGGGCCCGCGCGTCGCTAGGCCGGATGCCGCGGCAGGCTCAGCCGATAACCGCGGCCCCGCAGCGTTTCGATCGGCTTGAGTGTCTCGTCGGGATCGAGCTTGCGGCGCAGGCGACCCACGAGCACTTCCACCACGTTGCTGTCGCGATCGTAGTCCTGCTCGTAGAGCCGATCGGTCAGCTCGGTCTTGGAGATGACCTCTCCGGCGCGCAGCATCAGATGCTCGAGGATGCGGTACTCGAAACTGGTGAGCTCCACGGGGGTCCCGCCGACCTTCACGGTCTGCGCGCGCGTGTCCAGCTCGATGGGACCGCAGGCCAGCTGCGGCGTCGCCCAACCGCCGGCACGACGCAGCAACGCGGACAGGCGCGCCTGGACCTCGGCGAAGTGAAATGGCTTGGCCACATAATCATCCGCACCGGCGCTGAGACCTTCGACCTTGTCCTGCCAGCGATCGCGTGCGGTCAGGACCAGCACCCCATAGTTCTTGCCGCGCGCGCGCAGCTTACGGATGAGCTCCAATCCCGAGAGCTTGGGCAGACCCAGGTCGACGATGGCCACATCGATCGGGAATTCCAGGGCCGCATACAGCCCCTCCTCGCCGTCGCCGGCGACATCGACCGTGAAGCCGGCCGCGGAGAGCTCCGTCTTCAGCGCCTCGCGCAATGCGGCCTCATCTTCGACCACCAGAACGCGCATCAGGGCTGCGCCAGGCGCTCAGGGCAGCTCGGCGCCGCTATAGGCGTCGATGCGTACGGTCCAGACTTTACCCCCGGCGGATAAGAGGCGAAATTCGTATATTGCGCGGCCATTGGCGTCCTGCTGATATTGCGTGCGTACCACGCGTGCGCGATAGCGCCGCTGCACCAGGGCAACCGCCTCCGCCCGAGACAGCTGGTGCCTGTCGACGTTACTGCGCCCATTGGCGTTTCTCTGCTCATCCTGAACCTGCGCCGTAGGGACGCCGGCCGCCAGCGTCTGTGTGCTGATGCTCGTGGCCGGCAGCACCACACCCTGCGCCGGATGCGACAGCAGCGCGAACGAAACGATCAATGCGAGCATCAGCGACAGGCCCCCGCCCGTCAATGCGATGCGCACACTGGCGGGTACTCGCTGGGGTTGCCTGCCCGGAAGCCCTCTCATCCCTTGCCTCTGTGCAGCCATAGTTTAACGAAACCAAAAGGCTACGCAGATAGCCGTGAACGGTGGCTGAATCGTCTACCGCAGCGCGTCAGCCGCCTTGGCCTCATTCCAAAGCGCGTCCCACTGCGCTGGTGAGAGGCTCTCGAGTCGCTGGCCACGCGTGGCTGCCAACCCCTCCATGCGCTCGAAGCGCTGCTCGAACTTCGAGGCCGCGGCGCGCAGCGCGCCCTCCGGATCCACCTGCAGATGTCGCGCCCAGTTGGCCACGGTGAACAGCAGGTCGCCGAGCTCCTCGGCCAGCTGCTTAGGTAGGCCCGCGGCGAGCGCCGCGTCGGTCTCCGCCAGTTCCTCGTCGAGCTTGGCGCGGACCGCAGCGGCCTCGCTCCAGTCGAAGCCGACCCGCCGTGCGCGGCGGCCGAGCATGGCGGCTCGCGTCAGTGCCGGCAGAGATCGCGGCACGTCCGACAGAACGCCCGTGGAGCCCGTCTGGGCGCGCTCGCGGGCCTTCATCGCTTCCCAGGAAACGTGCAGATCGGCGACGGCCACCTCGCGTGGCTCGGCAAACAGGTGCGGGTGACGGCGCACCAGCTTCTCGCGCATGCCGGCGGCCACCGCAGCGAAGTCGAATAGTCCCTGCTCTTCGGCCATGCGCGCGTGAAACACCACCTGGAAGAGCAGATCCCCGAGCTCATCGCGCAGCCGTGCGCTGTCGGCACGGTCGATGGCATCGGCCACTTCATAGGCTTCCTCCACCGTGAAGGGCGCAATCGATGCGAAGGTCTGTTCACGATCCCACGGGCAGCCCTGCACCGGATCGCGCAGGCGGCGCATCAGCGCCAGCAGCGCCTCGAGCTCCTGCGCGGCACCGCTCACACCCCAACCTCACGCATGCACCGACCGCTGTGCGCCTTCCCGCTCATGGGCGCGGGTCATTGGCGGCAGTGGTTTCTTGCGGCGAATGCAGCACGGTGCGCAGCTGCGCCAGCATGCTGGCCGTGGCGCCCCAGATGACATGCTCTCCATACGGCAGCTCCCAGACCTCCATCTCGACCTCACGCGGTGTGCGGCGACGGGCGCGGTAGTTGGTCGCTGCGAGCGCAAAGGCCAGCGGCACCTCGAAGGCTTCTGCAACCTCGGTCTGATCCAACGTCAGCGAAAATCCGCTGCGCAGCAAACCCACCACCGGGGTGATGCGAAAGCCGCTGCGCACCACGTGATCGGTCAGATAGCCGAGCGGCTCGATGAATGTCGGTGCAATGCCGAGCTCCTCGGTGGTCTCACGCAGCGCGGCTGCGGCCAAATCGCGATCCGAGGGCTCCAGGCGACCGCCCGGAAAGCTGATCTGCCCTGCATGGTGACGCAGGTGACTGGCGCGCAGGGTCAGCAGCACTTTGGGCCCATCGGGATACAGCACGATCGGCACCAGCACTGCAGCGGCCTGCAGCGGCTCGGGCAGCGAGGCGACCAGCTCGGCACGCAGACGTTGCGGCATCTCGGCGAGCGGGCCGCCATAAAAGCAATGCGCCAACTCGTGGTCCGGCGTGGTACGCAAGTGCCGGCGCAGTCGGGCCAGCCAATCGCCTGGCAGCTCCTGGTCCGCTTCGAGCAGTTGCGCCGCCACGCTGGACGCGCCTCGCAGTCGCCGGGGCGAGCTCAGCCGCCCACACTGCCACCGGCGCCGAGACCGCCCTGCGTCAGCTGCTTCGGGTCGAGCAGCCGGTCGAGCTGCTCGCGTGGCAGGCCCGTCATCGCCGCCGCCACCTCGCGGATCGGCTTGCCCTCGGCGTATGCCTTCTTGGCGATCGCTGCCCCCTTCTCATAGCCAATCACGGGATTGAGCGCGGTGACGAGAATCGGATTGCGCTCGAGCGCTTCGGCGAGACGTGCGCGATTGACGGTGAAGCCCGCGATGGCCTTGTCCGCCAGCAGGCGCACGACGTTGCCGAGCAGGCGGATGCTCTCGAGCAGGTTGTAGCCGATCATCGGCAGCATGACGTTGAGCTGAAAATTGCCCGACTGCCCGCCGATGGTAATCGCCGCATCGTTGCCGATGACCTGGGCGGCCACCATCGTGGTCGCTTCGGCGATCACCGGATTGACCTTGCCGGGCATGATGCTGCTGCCCGGCTGCAGCGCCGGCAGCGCAATCTCGGCTAGTCCGGCGAGCGGCCCGCTGTTCATCCAGCGCAGGTCGTTGGCGATCTTCATCAGGCTGACGGCGATCACCTTGAGCTGCCCGGACAGCTCCACCGCCGCATCCTGGGCCGAGAGTGATTCGAAGTAATTGCGGTTGGGTTGGAAGGCGATGCCGGTGAGCCGCCGCAACTCCTCGCACACCTGCGCACCGAAACGCGCGTGCGCATTGATACCCGTCCCCACCGCAGTTCCGCCCTGCGCCAGGCACAGCAATCGCGGCTCGCAGGCGCGCAGGCGCGCCACGCCATTCTCGATCTGCGTGCGCCACCCCGAGAGCTCCTGCGCGCAGGTCAGCGGCATGGCATCCATGAGGTGCGTGCGACCGGTCTTGACGATGTCGGCGAGCTCACGCTCCTTGCTCTGCAGCGTGCGCACCAGATGATTGAGTGCCGGGACGAGCTGCTCGCTCAACAGCAAGGCAGCCGCGACGTGGATCGCCGTGGGAATCACGTCGTTGCTGCTCTGGCCCATGTTGACGTGGTCGTTCGGATGAACGCGAAGACCGGAACGCGCGGCCAGGTGCGCGATCACCTCGTTGGCGTTCATGTTGGTGCTGGTGCCCGAGCCGGTTTGAAAGACATCGAGCGGAAAGTGCGCATCGTGCTCGCCCGCTGCCACCTGCGTTGCCGCACCCGCGATGGCCACGGCAAGCTCGGTGTCGAGCAGGCCCAGATGCGCATTAGCCGCGGCCGCGGCCTGCTTGATGAGCGCGAGCGCACGGATAAAAGCGCGCGGCATGCGATAGCCGCTGACGGGGAAATTCTGTGCAGCGCGCTGAGTCTGTGCTCCCCAGAGCGCATCGGCGGGGACCTGCAATTCCCCCATGCTATCGCGTTCGAGACGAAACGAGGCGGCGGTCATACTGATGCTCCGATCTGGCTGGTGCTCGGATCTGCGTTATCATCAGTCTAGCATTCCGACGACGGCCCCCATGGAAGCATCCAGCCTCTCTGCCCTCTCCCCCGTGGATGGGCGTTACGCCGCGGCCGCCGCGCCGCTGCGTGACTACTTTTCCGAGGCCGCTCTCATGCGTGAGCGCGTGCGCATCGAGGCACTGTGGTTTCAAATGCTGACGGACCCGCAGCGCCGCCTGATCGAGCCGCCGGTCGCCGCCCAGGTGCTGGCCAAGGCCGCGGAGCTGGCGCACGAGCCACCGGCCGATGCAGCGGCAGCCATCAAGTCGATCGAGGCTCGCATCAATCATGACGTCAAGGCCGTCGAGTACTACGTGCGTGACTGCCTGGCGCTGAGCGGCGCCGGCGAGGCCACGTTGGAGCTGGTGCATTTCGGCTGCACCTCCGAGGACATCAACAACCTCGCCTACGCGCGGCTACTGTCCGCGGCGCGCGCCAGCGCCCCGAGCAGCTCGCCGAGGCGCTCGAGCTCGGGCAGCAGCACGGTGGCGCGCGTCGCGGACAGCAGCCGC
>Ga0134126_10005108_pt1 | contig 16382 bp, 7 predicted proteins | sample KB31752_FD_96881 | JGI IMG/M metagenome (GOLD analysis project Ga0134126, IMG submission 96881) | Terrestrial soil microbial communities with excess Nitrogen fertilizer from Kellogg Biological Station, Michigan, USA - KB3-175-2 | ecosystem: Environmental > Terrestrial > Soil > Unclassified ...
GCTGGCCGGCGGGCTGACCGGCGGAGATTAGCGCTGCTCGGGGCGGTGATCCTGGGCATCGGGGTGCCGGCCATGGCGGCCATGCCGGTGTCGGCGGCCCCGACCGTGCCGACCAGCGCGGCCGGCCACATGAGCCGGGCGCTGCCCGGCAGTTCGGCGGCGCATGCCGCCTCGGCGGCAGTCATTCGCTCGGCTACGCGCGCCAGCCGGGCGGCGGCGACCGACGTCGCGACTCCGGCCGGCGCTGCTCAGGCGGTGCGGGCGACGGCGTCGGCGGCACCGGACGCCGTGCCGGGGCCGCCGGCCGGGTGGTCGACGGTGTTCAGTGACGACTTCAACGGGGCCTCGGGCGGCGGGCCGTCGTCGAGCTGGATGTACGACACCGGGCCGGGGTCCAGTTTCGGCACCGGCGAGATCGAGACGATGACGAACTCCTCCAGCAACGTGCACCTGGACGGCAACGGCAACCTGGACATCACGGCCCTGAACAACGGCGGCTCGTGGACCTCGGGCCGGATCCAGACCACGTCGGCCAACGTGGGCGCTCCGGCGGGCGGCGAGCTGGAGGTCACGGCCTCCATCGAGCAGCCGAATCCGGGCAACGGGCTGGGTTACTGGCCCGCGTTCTGGATGCTGGGCCCCGGCCAGTGGCCGGAGAACGGCGAGATCGACATCATGGAGGACGTCAACGCGCTGTCCGAGCTGTCAGGGACGGTCCACTGCGGCACGGATCCGGGCGGGCCGTGCAACGAGCCCGACGGCATCGGCAGCGGGCTGGTGGGCTGCGGCGGCTGCCAGACCGGCTATCACACCTACACGATGATCCTGAACCGCACGAACACCTCGAATGAGTCGGTCACCTTCTACCTGGACGGCAACCAGTACTTCAGCGTGAGCGAGGGCCAGGTGGGCACGTCGACCTGGCAGTCGGCGTTCGACCACAACCTGTCGATCATCTTCGACCTGGCCATGGGCGGCGGCTACCCGGACGGGGTGTGCAACTGCACCGCGCCGAGCAGCTCGACGACCTCGGGCGGCACGATGAGCGTGGCCTACGTGGCGGCCTACAGCACGTCGGGCGGCGGCTCGACGCCGCCGGGCAACACGGGCCCGATCGTCGGCTACGGCGGGCTGTGCGTGGACGTCCGCGGGGCGAACACGGCCAACTTCACCCCGGTCCAGGTCTACACCTGCAACAACACCAACGCTCAGCAGTGGACCGTGGTCCAGGCGGGCAGCACGCTGCATGCCCTGGGCAAGTGCATGGACATCAACGGCGGCGGCACGGCCGACGGGACCACAGTGGACCTGTACGACTGCAACAACACGGCCGCGCAGGTCTTCATACCGCAATCCAACGGGTCGCTCTATAACCCGCAATCCAACAAGTGCCTCGACGATACGGGCTGGTCAACCACGCCCGGCACCCAGCTCGAGATCTGGGACTGCACGGGCAACGCCAACCAGCAGTGGTCGCTGCCCTAGCGGCCCGGACCTGAGCGGGCCGCCGCCAGGGCCTCGGTCACGGCGGCGGCCAGCTCGCGGGGGCGCTCCACCGGCGTGAAGTGCCCGGCCCCGTCGAGCGGGACCAGCCTGACGTCGGCGAAGTAGTCGTCCAGCCGGTCGGACCACTCGCGCGGGAACAGCGGGTCGTGCGAGGGCCACAGCACCGTGGTCGGCACGGTGATCCGGCGGGCGGGATCTGGGGTCCGCTCGGCCACCGAGACGGCCACAGAACCGGCGCCGGCCTGGTACCAGGCGATCGAGGCGGCGAACGCGCCGGGCGGCGCGTAGACCGAGACCAGGTGGTCGAGGTCGGCCTCGGCCGGGTCATAGCCGGGCCCCGACCAGTGGGTCCAGAAGTGCCGCAGGTAGGCACGGACAGCATCGGGCCGGCCGTCGACGAGCTGGGTGGCCAGGTCCAGGTGGTGGAAGCCCTGGTACCAGAACTCCTGCTGGGCCCGCGGGGTCAGGATCCGGTCGCCGATGCCGGGCAGCGGCGGGGCCACCACCAGCGCGCTGACCAGGTCGGGCCGGTCGCGGGCCACGGCCTGGGCGATCCGGCTGCCGATGTCGTACCCGGCCAGCACGGGACGGCTCAGCTCCAGCTCGCTGATCAGGCCGAGGATGCCGCGAGCCTGGGCGACCGCGCTGTACTGGGCGGCGGGCTCGGCCGGGTGCTTGTCGGACTCCCCGAACCCGCGCAGGTCGGGCACGATCACGTCGGCCGTATCGCTGAGCAGCGGCATGACCTCGCGATAATCGGTCCGGTCGCCGGGCCAGCCGTGCAGCAGCAGCACGGCCGGGCCCCGCCCGGCCCGTTCGTAGGCGAGGCGGAAGCCGTCCACCGCGATCTGCTGGCGCATGCGGCCAGTATTCTCCGACCTTGCTGCGGCCGGGCTCAGAACGGACTCAGAAGCAGATGTCAGATCAAGCAGCAGTTAGCGGGTGACCACGGCGCACAGCGGCGCGAGCAGCTCGGCGGGCAGCACTCCGGCCAGCACCTCGCGGTGGGTCGGGGCGGCCTCGGCGTGCCGCTGCTGGCCGGCTTCGGTCAGGGTCACGAAGATGCCGCGGCGGTCGTTGTCGCACAGGCACCGCTCGACCAGGCCGGTGCGGGCCAGCCGGTCGATCAGCCGGGACAGCGCGCTCTGGCTCAGGTGCACGGCATCGGCCAGTTCCTGGGCCCGGAACTTGTGGTCCGGGCTCTCGCTGAGGCGCTCCAGCACCTCGAACTCGCTGACCCCGAGCCCGTGCCGCTTGCCCAGCTCGTGCTCGAGCGCGGCGAACGCCGCGGCGTGGCTGGCGGTAATAGTGCGCCAGGCACTGACCACGCGGTCGCTGGTCTCGGACTGCATCGCACCCACGGCCGGATCCTAGCCGGTTCCGGCACTAGATGCAAGCGCATTAATTGCGTTTGCATCTAGTGCTTGTACATGCATATATTTTCTGGCATGGACTCACCCAGTACCACTCAGGAACTCTCCCCAGCTCCGCGGTCGGCCGCGCCGGCCCGGTCGGCCAGCACTGGGGCGCCGGCCGGGGCCGATGACCAGCGCTGGAGCCCGATGCTCTGGGCCACGCTGATCGTGCTCTGCGGCGCGCTGTTCCTCGACGCGCTCGACGTGTCGATGGTGGGCGTCGCGCTGCCGGCCATCCGCTCCGACCTCGGGCTGACCACTACCTCCCTGCAATGGATCGTCAGCGGCTACGTGCTCGGCTACGGTGGCCTGCTGCTGCTCGGCGGACGGGCCGCCGACCTGCTCGGCCGCCGCCGGGTCTTCCTGACCGCGCTGGCCCTGTTCGCGGTGGCCTCGCTGCTCGGCGGGCTGGTCAGCAACCCCGAGCTGCTGATCGCGGCCCGGTTCGTGAAGGGCGTGGCGGCCGCGTTCACCGCCCCGGCCGGGCTGTCGCTGCTGACCACCACATTCCACGAGGGCCCCATGCGCAACCGGGCCATCAGCGTGTACTCGGCCTTCGGGGCCAGCGGCTTCTCCCTCGGCCTGGTCCTGTCCGGCCTGCTCACCGAGGTGAGCTGGCGGCTGACCCTGCTGGTGCCCGCCCCGGTGGCGCTGATCACGCTCATCGCCGCGATGCGGGTCATCCCGCGCGGCAGTCACGGGCCGGTGACCGGCCACAAGCGCCACTTCGACATCCCCGGAGCGGTCACGGCGTCGGTGGCCATGCTGCTGCTGGTCTACACGGTGGTGTCGGCCCAGGCGGCGGGCTGGGCCTCGGCCCGGACCATCGGCTCGTTCGCGGCCGTCGTCGTGCTGCTGGCGGTGTTCATCAGCATTGAGCGGCGCAGCCCGGACCCGCTGGTCCGGCTGGGCATGTTCCGGCTGGGCGCGCTGACCAGGGCCAACATCGGCGCGGTGACGCTGTTCGGCTCCTACGTCTCATTCCAGTTCCTGGTCACGCAGTACCTGCAGAGCCTGTCCGGCTGGTCGGCGCTGTCCACCGCGCTGGCCTTCCTGCCCGCCGGGGTGGTGGTCGCGGTGCTGTCCACCCGGATGGCCTCGGTCATCGACCGGTTCGGGACCACGAAGGTCACGGTCGTGGCCTTCGCCAGCCTGGTCGCGGGCTACGCGGTGTTCCTGCAGGTGGGGACCAGGCCGGACTACCCGGCGGTGATCCTGCCCGCGGTGCTGCTGATCGGCCTGGCGTTCGGGCTCGGCTTCTCCTCCCTGAGCCTGGCCGCCACGGCGGGCGTGGCCGACGCGGAGCAGGGCCTGGCGGCCAGCCTGTTCCAGACCTCGTTCCAGGTCGGCGGCGCGATCGTGCTGGCCGTCGTGACGGCGGTGGTGGACGCCGGCGGGGCGAACAAGGTGATCTCGGCCCAGGCCACGCTGGCCGCGTACCGGCCGGCGCTGGCGGTCATCACCGGGGTCTCGGTGATCGGCGCGCTGGCCGCGCTGAGCGGACTGCGCTGGACCCGCCGCGAGCCGGCCCCGGTCGTGGCCGCCACTCCCTGCGAGGACTGCTAGCCGAGGAGTGCTAGCCGAGGAGTGCTAGCCCGTTCTTGAGCACCCGGATTCCCCGGTCACTGCGACCGGGGACTCCGGGTGATCAGCGCAGGCGCTGGTTGAGCTCGGTGATGGTGGCCAGCGCGCCGACGGCATGCAGCGAGTCCAGCGCTCTTTGGTAAGCCTCAGTGAAGGCGGGCTGCCGGGCCAGATCACCGAAGAATTCCTCGTTATCGATGAAAGCGAGGGGACGGACCGACTGCTCGCGGGCGGCCGCCAGGAGTTCGGCCGCGCGCAGGTCCACCACCTCGATCGGCTGACCGGACTCGTCCTCGCCCTCGGCGTACCTGGCCCAGCTGGCCACCACCGCGGCCGAGCGCTCGACCTCGCCGCCGCGGGCCAGGTTCTCGACGATCACGGGCACCAGCCACTTGGGGATCCGGTCCGAGCTGAACGCGGCCAGCCGGGCCAGCGTGTCGCGGATGGCCGGGTTGGCGAAGCGCTCCAGCAGGGTGGCGATGTACTCGTCCAGGTCGACGCCGGGCACCTCGGGCAGGGTGGGCCGGCCCTCGCGGCGCATGTAGCCGAGCAGGAACTCGGCGAATACCGGGTCGGCGGCGACCTCGTGGGCGTACCGGTAGCCGGCCAGGTAGCCGGCGTAGGCCATGGCCTGGTGGCTGGCGTTGAGCAGCCGCAGCTTCATGTACTCGTAGGGCACGACATCGCCGACGAGCTGGACGCCGCAGCGCTCCCACGGCGGGCGGCCGAGCGGGAACTCGTCCTGGAGCACCCACTGGATGAACGGCTCGCATACCACGGTCAGCCCGTCGCGGACGCCGAAGTCGGCTTCGAGCTGCTGGATGTCGCCGGGCGTGGTGACCGGGGTGATCCGGTCGACCATGCAGTTGGGAAAGGCGACCTCGGCCCGCAGCCAGGCGCCGAGCTCGGGGTCGGCCAGGTCGGCGAAGGCGCCGAACATGCGGCGCGCGATCTCCCCATTGCCGGGCAGGTTGTCGCAAGACATGATCGTGAACGGGGGGACATTGGCGGCGCGGCGGCGTCGCAGCGCCTCGACCACGAAGCCGAACACCGTGCCCGGCGTGGCTCCCGGCCGCAGGTCGGCCCTGATGGCCGGGTTGCCGGCCTCGAACTCCCCGGTGACCTGGTTGAAGTTGTAGCCGCCCTCGGTGATGGTGAGCGACACGATGCGGGTCCCGGGGTCGGCCATGACGGCCAGCACCCGCTCGGGTTCGTCGGGGGCGTACAGGTAGCCGGCGATGGAGCCGATCACCCGCGGCTCGGTGCTGCCGTCGGGGTGCTTGAGGACCAGGGTGTAGAGGCCGTCCTGGTCGGTGAACAGCTGCTTCTTGGGCCGGTCGCCGGGCATCAGGTCGACGCCACAGATGCCCCAGCGCAGCGCCTCGGCCCTGGTCTCGGGGTCGGTGAGCAGGCGGTCCAGGTACATGGCCTGGTGGGCGCGGTGGAAGCCGCCGACGCCGACGTGCACGATGCCGACCTCGAGCTGGCCGCGGTCGTAGCCGGGTGCGGGGATGCGGCTCGCGACCGCGCGGCGGCCCTCCGGGGTGGACAGGTCGACCTCGTTGTCTGGCGTCATGACCTTCCTTCTGGGCCTGGCTGCTGGGCCTTGTCTGCGGGCGATCAAGCGTCGTTTTCCGCGCATGGCACGATAGTGGAACCGGTCTGGGCGATCACCCCCCGCCGGTCCGGGGCCAGCATGCGAGACAATGGACGCGATCACGGGCGGCGAGGTTCGGGCTGCCTGTGGTGACCAGCTCGAAACTGTCAGCGGAGCGTGATGCGCAGGTTCCTGGCCCGGCCCCCGGTCGGCCGCGTGTTCACCGTGGCCAAGCGGATCCGCAGCACGGACGTGACCCCGTCTGGCCGCCTGCGGTTCGACGCGCTGGCCCGCTACCTCCAGCAGGCGGCCGAGGACGACCTGGTCGATGCGGGCTGGGATGAGCCCTACGACTGGGCGGTGCGCAAGACGGCCGTCACCGTCCGGGACTTTCCCCGGTACGGCAGCCGGATCTGGCTGCACACCTTCTGCTCGGCCACCGGGCCGCGCTGGGCCGAGCGGACCACCACCGTTTCCGGCCCGGACGGGGACCTGATGCAGGCCACCGCGGTGTGGACCGCGGTGGGCCGGGCCGACGGGCGGCCGACGCAGCTGGGCCCGGAGTTCCACCGGCTCTATGACGGCTCGGCCCAGGGCCGCAGCGTGTCGGTGCGGCTGTCCCACCCGCGCCCGCCCGCGACGCCGGAGGGCGGGACCTGGCCGCTGCGGGCCAGCGACTTCGACACCCGCGGGCACGTCAACAACGCCGTTCACTGGGCCGCGGTGGAGGACGTGCTGGCGGGTCTGGACTGGCTGCCGGACGGGGCGGAGCTGGAGTACCACCGGCCGGTGCTGCCGGGCTGCGACCCGTACCTGGCCGCCAGCCATGAGAAGAACCAGGTCAGCCTCTGGCTGCTGGACGGCACCCAGCGGCTGGCCTCGGCCCGGCTGTCACGGCTGGCCGACGGGCGGGGGCCGGACCGGGCGGACCGGGCCTCGTCGAACGGGCAGCGCGACCTCTAGCTCCCCGTGCTTAGTCCTGCGCGCTGGCGGTGTCCGCGGCTGGCTCGTCCACCCCGATGAGGAAGCGAAGGCAGGGCCCGAGCAGCTCGATCACCTGCTCGGCGGGCGCGTCGGCCAGCTCATCCAGCTTGAGCATGTGCCGGGACACGATCACGCCCAGTGTCACGGCCGTGACCATGGCCGCCCGCAGGTCCGCGTCTGGCTCCTGGATGGCCGCGCTGAGCCGGGCCCGGTAATCGGCCAGTTCCTCGCTGGCCGCGCGGGCCGCTTCCGGGTGGGTCAGCATCGAGCGCAGCATGGCCAGCGACAGCACCGGCTCGGTGGCCAGCGAGCTCGCCACCCGGGCCAGCAGTTCCTCGGTGGCCTCCCGCGCGGTCCCGGTGGCCGGCGCGCCTGGGCCTGACCGCATGACCGCGCGGAACAGCTCGTCCTTGGTGCCGAAGTAGTGCATGACCAGCCCGGCGTCCACTCCGGCGGCCGCCGCGATGGCCCTGATGGTGGCCCGCTCGAAGCCGACCTCGGCGAACATCCGGGCGGCGGCGTCCAGGATCCGCGCCTGCGTCCGGCGCCGCTGCTCGGCCCGTGTGCCGCCCTGGGGTGAGCTGGCCTCCGTCATCCGGTGATTCTACAAGCGTTGACTGAGCCGGTGGTCTCGTTCTACAGTTGTTCAATCAACAGGTGTTCAACGAAATCACGCTCAGGAGGATGACGTCATGACGGTGCTTTCCCCGGTTCAGGTGCTCGAGCGGCGGCGGCAGGTGCTGGCCGCCCACGACAGCGACGGGTTCGTCGAGCTGTTCGCGGACGACGCGGTGATCGAGCTGCCGTTCGCGGCCCCCGGCATGCCGAACCGGCTCGACGGCAAGGCGGCGATCAGGGAGTACTCGAAGGTCATGGACTCCACGCCGGTGCGGATCGACGACATCGAGACGGTCGCGTTGTACGAGAGCACTGACCCGGAGCTAGTGGTGATCGAGATCGTCGGCAAGGGCACGGTGACCACGACCGGCCAGGCCTTCGACTCGCCCTGCATCCAGGTCTTCCGCATCCGCGACGGCCTGATCCACCTGTTCCGCGACTACTTCAACCCCATCGGCGTGGCCGACATCCTGTCCCACTAGCCGGCGCCGGCTAGTGGGACAGGATGTCGGCCACGCCGATGGGGTTGAAGTAGTCGCGGAACAGGTGGATCAGGCCGTCGCGGATGCGGAAGACCTGGATGCAGGGCGAGTCGAAGGCCTGGCCGGTCGTGGTCACCGTGCCCTTGCCGACGATCTCGATCACCACTAGCTCCGGGTCAGTGCTCTCGTACAACGCGACCGTCTCGATGTCGTCGATCCGCACCGGCGTGGAGTCCATGACCTTCGAGTACTCCCTGATCGCCGCCTTGCCGTCGAGCCGGTTCGGCATGCCGGGGGCCGCGAACGGCAGCTCGATCACCGCGTCGTCCGCGAACAGCTCGACGAACCCGTCGCTGTCGTGGGCGGCCAGCACCTGCCGCCGCCGCTCGAGCACCTGAACCGGGGAAAGCACCGTCATGACGTCATCCTCCTGAGCGTGATTTCGTTGAACACCTGTTGATTGAACAACTGTAGAACGAGACCACCGGCTCAGTCAACGCTTGTAGAATCACCGGATGACGGAGGCCAGCTCACCCCAGGGCGGCACACGGGCCGAGCAGCGGCGCCGGACGCAGGCGCGGATCCTGGACGCCGCCGCCCGGATGTTCGCCGAGGTCGGCTTCGAGCGGGCCACCATCAGGGCCATCGCGGCGGCCGCCGGAGTGGACGCCGGGCTGGTCATGCACTACTTCGGCACCAAGGACGAGCTGTTCCGCGCGGTCATGCGGTCAGGCCCAGGCGCGCCGGCCACCGGGACCGCGCGGGAGGCCACCGAGGAACTGCTGGCCCGGGTGGCGAGCTCGCTGGCCACCGAGCCGGTGCTGTCGCTGGCCATGCTGCGCTCGATGCTGACCCACCCGGAAGCGGCCCGCGCGGCCAGCGAGGAACTGGCCGATTACCGGGCCCGGCTCAGCGCGGCCATCCAGGAGCCAGACGCGGACCTGCGGGCGGCCATGGTCACGGCCGTGACACTGGGCGTGATCGTGTCCCGGCACATGCTCAAGCTGGATGAGCTGGCCGACGCGCCCGCCGAGCAGGTGATCGAGCTGCTCGGGCCCTGCCTTCGCTTCCTCATCGGGGTGGACGAGCCAGCCGCGGACACCGCCAGCGCGCAGGACTAAGCACGGGGAGCTAGAGGTCGCGCTGCCCGTTCGACGAGGCCCGGTCCGCCCGGTCCGGCCCCCGCCCGTCGGCCAGCCGTGACAGCCGGGCCGAGGCCAGCCGCTGGGTGCCGTCCAGCAGCCAGAGGCTGACCTGGTTCTTCTCATGGCTGGCGGCCAGGTACGGGTCGCAGCCCGGCAGCACCGGCCGGTGGTACTCCAGCTCCGCCCCGTCCGGCAGCCAGTCCAGACCCGCCAGCACGTCCTCCACCGCGGCCCAGTGAACGGCGTTGTTGACGTGCCCGCGGGTGTCGAAGTCGCTGGCCCGCAGCGGCCAGGTCCCGCCCTCCGGCGTCGCGGGCGGGCGCGGGTGGGACAGCCGCACCGACACGCTGCGGCCCTGGGCCGAGCCGTCATAGAGCCGGTGGAACTCCGGGCCCAGCTGCGTCGGCCGCCCGTCGGCCCGGCCCACCGCGGTCCACACCGCGGTGGCCTGCATCAGGTCCCCGTCCGGGCCGGAAACGGTGGTGGTCCGCTCGGCCCAGCGCGGCCCGGTGGCCGAGCAGAAGGTGTGCAGCCAGATCCGGCTGCCGTACCGGGGAAAGTCCCGGACGGTGACGGCCGTCTTGCGCACCGCCCAGTCGTAGGGCTCATCCCAGCCCGCATCGACCAGGTCGTCCTCGGCCGCCTGCTGGAGGTAGCGGGCCAGCGCGTCGAACCGCAGGCGGCCAGACGGGGTCACGTCCGTGCTGCGGATCCGCTTGGCCACGGTGAACACGCGGCCGACCGGGGGCCGGGCCAGGAACCTGCGCATCACGCTCCGCTGACAGTTTCGAGCTGGTCACCACAGGCAGCCCGAACCTCGCCGCCCGTGATCGCGTCCATTGTCTCGCATGCTGGCCCCGGACCGGCGGGGGGTGATCGCCCAGACCGGTTCCACTATCGTGCCATGCGCGGAAAACGACGCTTGATCGCCCGCAGACAAGGCCCAGCAGCCAGGCCCAGAAGGAAGGTCATGACGCCAGACAACGAGGTCGACCTGTCCACCCCGGAGGGCCGCCGCGCGGTCGCGAGCCGCATCCCCGCACCCGGCTACGACCGCGGCCAGCTCGAGGTCGGCATCGTGCACGTCGGCGTCGGCGGCTTCCACCGCGCCCACCAGGCCATGTACCTGGACCGCCTGCTCACCGACCCCGAGACCAGGGCCGAGGCGCTGCGCTGGGGCATCTGTGGCGTCGACCTGATGCCCGGCGACCGGCCCAAGAAGCAGCTGTTCACCGACCAGGACGGCCTCTACACCCTGGTCCTCAAGCACCCCGACGGCAGCACCGAGCCGCGGGTGATCGGCTCCATCGCCGGCTACCTGTACGCCCCCGACGAACCCGAGCGGGTGCTGGCCGTCATGGCCGACCCCGGGACCCGCATCGTGTCGCTCACCATCACCGAGGGCGGCTACAACTTCAACCAGGTCACCGGGGAGTTCGAGGCCGGCAACCCGGCCATCAGGGCCGACCTGCGGCCGGGAGCCACGCCGGGCACGGTGTTCGGCTTCGTGGTCGAGGCGCTGCGACGCCGCCGCGCCGCCAATGTCCCCCCGTTCACGATCATGTCTTGCGACAACCTGCCCGGCAATGGGGAGATCGCGCGCCGCATGTTCGGCGCCTTCGCCGACCTGGCCGACCCCGAGCTCGGCGCCTGGCTGCGGGCCGAGGTCGCCTTTCCCAACTGCATGGTCGACCGGATCACCCCGGTCACCACGCCCGGCGACATCCAGCAGCTCGAAGCCGACTTCGGCGTCCGCGACGGGCTGACCGTGGTATGCGAGCCGTTCATCCAGTGGGTGCTCCAGGACGAGTTCCCGCTCGGCCGCCCGCCGTGGGAGCGCTGCGGCGTCCAGCTCGTCGGCGATGTCGTGCCCTACGAGTACATGAAGCTGCGGCTGCTCAACGCCAGCCACCAGGCCATGGCCTACGCCGGCTACCTGGCCGGCTACCGGTACGCCCACGAGGTCGCCGCCGACCCGGTATTCGCCGAGTTCCTGCTCGGCTACATGCGCCGCGAGGGCCGGCCCACCCTGCCCGAGGTGCCCGGCGTCGACCTGGACGAGTACATCGCCACCCTGCTGGAGCGCTTCGCCAACCCGGCCATCCGCGACACGCTGGCCCGGCTGGCCGCGTTCAGCTCGGACCGGATCCCCAAGTGGCTGGTGCCCGTGATCGTCGAGAACCTGGCCCGCGGCGGCGAGGTCGAGCGCTCGGCCGCGGTGGTGGCCAGCTGGGCCAGGTACGCCGAGGGCGAGGACGAGTCCGGTCAGCCGATCGAGGTGGTGGACCTGCGCGCGGCCGAACTCCTGGCGGCCGCCCGCGAGCAGTCGGTCCGTCCCCTCGCTTTCATCGATAACGAGGAATTCTTCGGTGATCTGGCCCGGCAGCCCGCCTTCACTGAGGCTTACCAAAGAGCGCTGGACTCGCTGCATGCCGTCGGCGCGCTGGCCACCATCACCGAGCTCAACCAGCGCCTGCGCTGATCACCCGGAGTCCCCGGTCGCAGTGACCGGGGAATCCGGGTGCTCAAGAACGGGCTAGCACTCCTCGGCTAGCACTCCTCGGCTAGCAGTCCTCGCAGGGAGTGGCGGCCACGACCGGGGCCGGCTCGCGGCGGGTCCAGCGCAGTCCGCTCAGCGCGGCCAGCGCGCCGATCACCGAGACCCCGGTGATGACCGCCAGCGCCGGCCGGTACGCGGCCAGCGTGGCCTGGGCCGAGATCACCTTGTTCGCCCCGCCGGCGTCCACCACCGCCGTCACGACGGCCAGCACGATCGCGCCGCCGACCTGGAACGAGGTCTGGAACAGGCTGGCCGCCAGGCCCTGCTCCGCGTCGGCCACGCCCGCCGTGGCGGCCAGGCTCAGGGAGGAGAAGCCGAGCCCGAACGCCAGGCCGATCAGCAGCACCGCGGGCAGGATCACCGCCGGGTAGTCCGGCCTGGTCCCCACCTGCAGGAACACCGCGTAGCCCGCGACCAGGCTGGCGAAGGCCACGACCGTGACCTTCGTGGTCCCGAACCGGTCGATGACCGAGGCCATCCGGGTGGACAGCACCGCGACCACCACCCCGGCGGGCAGGAAGGCCAGCGCGGTGGACAGCGCCGACCAGCCGGACAGGCTCTGCAGGTACTGCGTGACCAGGAACTGGAATGAGACGTAGGAGCCGAACAGCGTCACCGCGCCGATGTTGGCCCTGGTCAGCGCGCCCAGCCGGAACATGCCCAGCCGGACCAGCGGGTCCGGGCTGCGCCGCTCAATGCTGATGAACACCGCCAGCAGCACGACGACGGCCGCGAACGAGCCGATGGTCCGGGCCGAGGCCCAGCCCGCCGCCTGGGCCGACACCACCGTGTAGACCAGCAGCAGCATGGCCACCGACGCCGTGACCGCTCCGGGGATGTCGAAGTGGCGCTTGTGGCCGGTCACCGGCCCGTGACTGCCGCGCGGGATGACCCGCATCGCGGCGATGAGCGTGATCAGCGCCACCGGGGCGGGCACCAGCAGGGTCAGCCGCCAGCTCACCTCGGTGAGCAGGCCGGACAGGACCAGGCCGAGGGAGAAGCCGCTGGCCCCGAAGGCCGAGTACACGCTGATGGCCCGGTTGCGCATGGGGCCCTCGTGGAATGTGGTGGTCAGCAGCGACAGCCCGGCCGGGGCGGTGAACGCGGCCGCCACGCCCTTCACGAACCGGGCCGCGATCAGCAGCTCGGGGTTGCTGACCAGCCCGCCGAGCAGCGAGGCCACCGCGAACAGGGCCAGCGCGGTCAGGAAGACCCGGCGGCGGCCGAGCAGGTCGGCGGCCCGTCCGCCGAGCAGCAGCAGGCCACCGTAGCCGAGCACGTAGCCGCTGACGATCCATTGCAGGGAGGTAGTGGTCAGCCCGAGGTCGGAGCGGATGGCCGGCAGCGCGACGCCCACCATCGACACGTCGAGCGCGTCGAGGAACAGCGCGCCGCAGAGCACGATCAGCGTGGCCCAGAGCATCGGGCTCCAGCGCTGGTCATCGGCCCCGGCCGGCGCCCCAGTGCTGGCCGACCGGGCCGGCGCGGCCGACCGCGGAGCTGGGGAGAGTTCCTGAGTGGTACTGGGTGAGTCCATGCCAGAAAATATATGCATGTACAAGCACTAGATGCAAACGCAATTAATGCGCTTGCATCTAGTGCCGGAACCGGCTAGGATCCGGCCGTGGGTGCGATGCAGTCCGAGACCAGCGACCGCGTGGTCAGTGCCTGGCGCACTATTACCGCCAGCCACGCCGCGGCGTTCGCCGCGCTCGAGCACGAGCTGGGCAAGCGGCACGGGCTCGGGGTCAGCGAGTTCGAGGTGCTGGAGCGCCTCAGCGAGAGCCCGGACCACAAGTTCCGGGCCCAGGAACTGGCCGATGCCGTGCACCTGAGCCAGAGCGCGCTGTCCCGGCTGATCGACCGGCTGGCCCGCACCGGCCTGGTCGAGCGGTGCCTGTGCGACAACGACCGCCGCGGCATCTTCGTGACCCTGACCGAAGCCGGCCAGCAGCGGCACGCCGAGGCCGCCCCGACCCACCGCGAGGTGCTGGCCGGAGTGCTGCCCGCCGAGCTGCTCGCGCCGCTGTGCGCCGTGGTCACCCGCTAACTGCTGCTTGATCTGACATCTGCTTCTGAGTCCGTTCTGAGCCCGGCCGCAGCAAGGTCGGAGAATACTGGCCGCATGCGCCAGCAGATCGCGGTGGACGGCTTCCGCCTCGCCTACGAACGGGCCGGGCGGGGCCCGGCCGTGCTGCTGCTGCACGGCTGGCCCGGCGACCGGACCGATTATCGCGAGGTCATGCCGCTGCTCAGCGATACGGCCGACGTGATCGTGCCCGACCTGCGCGGGTTCGGGGAGTCCGACAAGCACCCGGCCGAGCCCGCCGCCCAGTACAGCGCGGTCGCCCAGGCTCGCGGCATCCTCGGCCTGATCAGCGAGCTGGAGCTGAGCCGTCCCGTGCTGGCCGGGTACGACATCGGCAGCCGGATCGCCCAGGCCGTGGCCCGCGACCGGCCCGACCTGGTCAGCGCGCTGGTGGTGGCCCCGCCGCTGCCCGGCATCGGCGACCGGATCCTGACCCCGCGGGCCCAGCAGGAGTTCTGGTACCAGGGCTTCCACCACCTGGACCTGGCCACCCAGCTCGTCGACGGCCGGCCCGATGCTGTCCGTGCCTACCTGCGGCACTTCTGGACCCACTGGTCGGGGCCCGGCTATGACCCGGCCGAGGCCGACCTCGACCACCTGGTCTCGGTCTACGCGCCGCCCGGCGCGTTCGCCGCCTCGATCGCCTGGTACCAGGCCGGCGCCGGTTCTGTGGCCGTCTCGGTGGCCGAGCGGACCCCAGATCCCGCCCGCCGGATCACCGTGCCGACCACGGTGCTGTGGCCCTCGCACGACCCGCTGTTCCCGCGCGAGTGGTCCGACCGGCTGGACGACTACTTCGCCGACGTCAGGCTGGTCCCGCTCGACGGGGCCGGGCACTTCACGCCGGTGGAGCGCCCCCGCGAGCTGGCCGCCGCCGTGACCGAGGCCCTGGCGGCGGCCCGCTCAGGTCCGGGCCGCTAGGGCAGCGACCACTGCTGGTTGGCGTTGCCCGTGCAGTCCCAGATCTCGAGCTGGGTGCCGGGCGTGGTTGACCAGCCCGTATCGTCGAGGCACTTGTTGGATTGCGGGTTATAGAGCGACCCGTTGGATTGCGGTATGAAGACCTGCGCGGCCGTGTTGTTGCAGTCGTACAGGTCCACTGTGGTCCCGTCGGCCGTGCCGCCGCCGTTGATGTCCATGCACTTGCCCAGGGCATGCAGCGTGCTGCCCGCCTGGACCACGGTCCACTGCTGAGCGTTGGTGTTGTTGCAGGTGTAGACCTGGACCGGGGTGAAGTTGGCCGTGTTCGCCCCGCGGACGTCCACGCACAGCCCGCCGTAGCCGACGATCGGGCCCGTGTTGCCCGGCGGCGTCGAGCCGCCGCCCGACGTGCTGTAGGCCGCCACGTAGGCCACGCTCATCGTGCCGCCCGAGGTCGTCGAGCTGCTCGGCGCGGTGCAGTTGCACACCCCGTCCGGGTAGCCGCCGCCCATGGCCAGGTCGAAGATGATCGACAGGTTGTGGTCGAACGCCGACTGCCAGGTCGACGTGCCCACCTGGCCCTCGCTCACGCTGAAGTACTGGTTGCCGTCCAGGTAGAAGGTGACCGACTCATTCGAGGTGTTCGTGCGGTTCAGGATCATCGTGTAGGTGTGATAGCCGGTCTGGCAGCCGCCGCAGCCCACCAGCCCGCTGCCGATGCCGTCGGGCTCGTTGCACGGCCCGCCCGGATCCGTGCCGCAGTGGACCGTCCCTGACAGCTCGGACAGCGCGTTGACGTCCTCCATGATGTCGATCTCGCCGTTCTCCGGCCACTGGCCGGGGCCCAGCATCCAGAACGCGGGCCAGTAACCCAGCCCGTTGCCCGGATTCGGCTGCTCGATGGAGGCCGTGACCTCCAGCTCGCCGCCCGCCGGAGCGCCCACGTTGGCCGACGTGGTCTGGATCCGGCCCGAGGTCCACGAGCCGCCGTTGTTCAGGGCCGTGATGTCCAGGTTGCCGTTGCCGTCCAGGTGCACGTTGCTGGAGGAGTTCGTCATCGTCTCGATCTCGCCGGTGCCGAAACTGGACCCCGGCCCGGTGTCGTACATCCAGCTCGACGACGGCCCGCCGCCCGAGGCCCCGTTGAAGTCGTCACTGAACACCGTCGACCACCCGGCCGGCGGCCCCGGCACGGCGTCCGGTGCCGCCGACGCCGTCGCCCGCACCGCCTGAGCAGCGCCGGCCGGAGTCGCGACGTCGGTCGCCGCCGCCCGGCTGGCGCGCGTAGCCGAGCGAATGACTGCCGCCGAGGCGGCATGCGCCGCCGAACTGCCGGGCAGCGCCCGGCTCATGTGGCCGGCCGCGCTGGTCGGCACGGTCGGGGCCGCCGACACCGGCATGGCCGCCATGGCCGGCACCCCGATGCCCAGGATCACCGCCCCGAGCAGCGCTAATCTCCGCCGGTCAGCCCGCCGGCCAGC
>Ga0134126_10005109_pt1 | contig 16381 bp, 14 predicted proteins | sample KB31752_FD_96881 | JGI IMG/M metagenome (GOLD analysis project Ga0134126, IMG submission 96881) | Terrestrial soil microbial communities with excess Nitrogen fertilizer from Kellogg Biological Station, Michigan, USA - KB3-175-2 | ecosystem: Environmental > Terrestrial > Soil > Unclassified ...
AAATGCTTCACCGCCCAGACCGAAGGGCATCCGGCTCAGCAAAGGATCCATTCTCAAATAGTCGACACTTGACGATGCAAATGCTCGCGCCATTTCGTCTACGAGATCACCATCCGGAACCACATTGTCCGCGGTGAGCCGAACTACAATGCAGTCGTCTGCCAGGTTCGCGGTGGCCAGGAAATACCGAGCGAGTACATCCTCAAGCGGTCCGCGGAAAGTCGCCACACCATGTTTTTGCGCTTCACCTGCAAGGACATCGTCAGAAGGGCGGTCGGAAGTAGCGAGGATAGTGTGATGCTGCCGGTTAGAAGCCCGTAGCGCAGCCAAGATCGCGGAGGAATGACCAGCGATCGGCAGCAAGGCCTTGGCCGGTAGGCGAGTGCTGGCGGTGCGGGCCTGGATAATGATGACAGCGTTCACTCGAAGCCTTTCACTCTCTAACGATACAAACTAACTCATGAAATGCATCGCAACCCTGGTCACCGCTTCAATCACATCACCAATGTCCTGATCAGTCATTCCATGGAACATCGGCAAGCTGATCAGGCTTTCGTAAGCGTTCTCCGCAATCGGAAATTCGGCGCCACGATATCCAAAGCGGTCTTTGTAATAAGGGTGCAGGTGAACTGGGATGTAATGCACGTTCACGCCGATGTTTTCTGCACGCAGCGCTCTAAAAATTTCGTCTCGGCCCGCCGACAGTTTGGACGAGTCAACGCGAATTGGGTACAGGTGCCACGCCGGAGAGGCATCATCACGCACCTGCGGGATCACAACGCCTGACATATTACGCATTGCTGAGGCGTAGCGGGCCGCAATCTCCCGGCGCCGCGATAAGTTTTCTTCAAGCTTCGACAACTGAGAAAGACCGAGTGCGCAGGCGATGTCGGTAAGGCGGTAGTTATATCCAAGAAGCACCATTTCGTAATGCCACTGGCCTTCGCGCTGCCGCTCACGAGCACCCGTGTTAATGCCGTGATTTCGAAATTTACGCAGAGTGTCGGCAAAACGCGGATCGTCCGTAGTGACGATGCCGCCTTCACCTGTAGTCAGGTGTTTCACTGGGTGAAAGCTGAATACGGTCATGTGCGCAATGCTTCCGACTTTTTTGTCACGATACTCGGCCCCAAGGGCGTGGCATGCATCTTCAATTAAGGTGAGCCCGTGACGTTCAGCGATGTCCAAAAACGAATTCAGATCGGCAGGATGGCCGGCATAATCGACGGGTAGCAGCGCTTTGGTGCGGGAAGTAACGAGTGATGCCACGCGCGATGGATCGAGGTTGAGTGTATCCCGGCAAACATCGGCGAACACCGGCTTGCCACCCTGATACAAAAGGCAGTTCGCGGTCGCGGCAAAAGTAAGCGGAGAAGTAATGGCTTCGTCGCCAGTTCCTATACCGGCCGCAAACGCAGCCCCGTGAAGGGCGGCCGTCCCGCTGCTGAAGCTGATGCCGTAACGAGCGCCGACCCCGGCTGCAAATGCCTCTTCGAATTCGACGACTTTGGGGCCGGTGGTGAGCCAGTCGGAGCGTAGCGTGTCAACAACCGCCTGGATATCAGATTCATCAAGCGACTGTTTTCCGTACGGAAGCAAGGTGTCGCGCACTGGCTTGCCGCCATGTAAGGCCAGAGCTTCACGGGTTGGCGTCATGGTCGACATCGCGCATCAGGCATTCACGCGCAGGCGGCTGTCCTGAGGCACCAGCGAAAGCCCCGGCGAACACCCTTCAACTAGCGTGTACAAGTCTTCGTGGGTGAGCCAGTGGGAATTCGTATCACTCGAATAACGGAAATCTTCCGCGAGGCGCTTGGCGTTCTTCCAGTTTTCAACCTTCCACCACGAGTGCGCGGGCTTGATGACGAACATGTCGTCCGTTTCGACCGCATTGCGGGCCTCGTCTTCCGACAACAGAACTTCGTGCAGCTTTTCTCCCGGACGGATGCCGATGCACTCAATCTGGCAATCGGGAGCGACAGCCTCGGCCATATCAAGCAACTTCATACTGGGAATTTTAGGGACGAAGATTTCGCCGCCGTGCATCTGCTCCAGCGAGCGGATCACGAAACGTACCCCCTGGTCGAGCGTGATCCAGAACCGGGTCATGCGGGCATCGGTCAGGGTAATCTTGCCGCGCTTGCGCTGCTCCATGAAGATCGGAACCACGCTGCCGCGGCTGCCGACAACGTTCCCATAGCGCACGCAACTGAAGCGCGTGTCCTGGGCGCCGGCGTAGGCGTTGGCCTGCACAAACATCTTTTCGGCGCAAAGTTTAGTGGCCCCGTAAAGGTTGATGGGATTCACCGCTTTGTCGGTGCTGAGCGCGCAAATGCGCCGGACGCCGCGGTTGATCGCTGCGTCAATCACGTTTTTGCCGCCGCTGATGTTGGTTTGAATCGCCTCGAAGGGGTTGTACTCGCAGGCCGGCACTTGCTTGAGCGCGGCGGCATGAACGACGACCGTAACTCCGGAAAAAGCCCGGTCCAAACGCTGAGGATCGCGGACGTCGCCGAGAAAGTAACGCAGGCTGGGATGATCGAGACCCGACGAACGCATTTCGTGCTGCTTGAGTTCGTCACGACTAAAAATGATCAGTTTTTGCGGCCGGTATTCGTTCAGCATGATTTCGACGAACTTCTTCCCGAACGATCCCGTGCCTCCGGTGACCAGCACTACCTGTTCCGACCAATTCATTTTTCCCTCGGCGGTTTTACTTCTGATTTCTTGCCGTCGCGGAACCGGCATTTGCGCAAGTATAGCTATTCTGCCGACCGCAGCCCTTGTGAATCTCGCGTCTTTCACAGCTTGGAACCAACTCAATCAAGGTCGCAGCGCGAGGTTCTCTGCCATACTGAATTTTCGCCGTCTCGTCGCGCCGGCTTTCCGGCGATTTTCGTTTGCTTGAAGGGGGCAGATGGAACCAGTTCCGGGTCTTTCACCGAGCACTGCTGCAATGCGCGAAATGGCGCCTGCCCCAATGCAACTTGGCCGACCTCTGGCCATCATGCAATCCGCCGGCGCCCAGGATTCCATTGTGCGCGACTACCTGCGCATCTTCATGAAGCGCATTTGGGTGATACTCGGCACGCTGTTTGTAATTTTTGGCGCAACCCTGATTGCTACCCTGCGCAGCACTCCTATCTACGACGCGGTCGGCAGCATCGCCATCAACAAACCTGATCCGATGTTGGCTAATTTGCGCGAGGCAAATGGCTCAGAAGACTACTACGACCCCACCGATCTCGACACTGAAGTCAGAATTCTCCGCAGCGACTTGCTGGCATTACAAGTCATCAAGGAATTGAACCTCGATAAGCTGCCGGAGTTCGGCGGCCACGGCTTGCCGCCTTCCTCCTCCCTGGAAATTACCACCGACGCCATTCAGCCCGACTCCACCCGGGCCAATGAACTATTGGGCGCATTCAAGGGCAACCTGCGCGTGCTCCTGGAACCCAATACGCGGATCATCGACGTGCACTTTCGCAGCCCCAATAAAGATCTTTCGGCACGGGTAGTGAACACGTTGGCGAATACCTATATCGAGCAGAACTTCAAGACTCGGTTCGAGTCAACCATGCAGGCTTCGGACTGGCTGTCGCGCCAACTGGTGGATTTGCAAATGAAGGTCGAGACTTCGCAGGAAAAGCTGGTCAAGTATCAGAAAGAACACAACATCCTCGGCATAGACGAAAAACAGAACATCACTACTCAAAAATTGGACGAACTGAACAAGGAACTGACCGCCGCAGAGTCAGAACGGATGGAGAAGGAGTCGCTTTACCAGTTAGCGCAATCCGGGGATGCGGAATCGGCAGCTTCGGTGGCGGGAGCGGCCGCGGCGCCGGGAAAGAGTTCAGCGACGACTTCCGGACTTCTCGACAAACTCCAAGGCCAGAAGGCCGATCTGAGAATCCTGGCCGCGCAACTGGGAACCCAGTTTGGGCCGGCATATCCAAAGATTGCTCAAGTCAATAATCAAATTGCCGAAATTGATGTGCAAATACAAAGCGAGATGAAGAAAGTCACGGCCCGGCTGCGCGGAGATTACCAAGCCGCACTGCAGCGCGAGAACATGCTGCGCGCCGCCCTGGAGGACCAGAAACAGCAGGACAACAAGCTGAACGAAAGCGCCATTGAGTACAGCTTGCTTAAGCGCGACTTTGAAAGCAATCGGACGCTGTATGAAGGCCTCTTGCAGAAGTTAAAAGAAGCCGGTGTGACCGCAGGATTACGCTCAAACAACATTCGTGAAGTTGACATTGCGCGTACGCCGACGGCCCCGGCGGAGCCGAACATACCGCGAAACCTCGGCTTCGGATTCATCTTCGGACTGAGCAGCGGAATTGGACTGGCGTTCCTGCTGGAATCCATCGACAACACCGTCCGAACTCCTGAGCAAGCCCAAACCATCTCCGGATTGCCATCGTTGGGCATTATTCCAATGGGAGCGAAGATCAATGCAGAAACCAAGCAAGGATTAACGGTTGCATCCTCGAACGAACCGGTTGAAATTATCACCCTTTCGCGGCCACAGTCGCAGATGGCGGAATCATACCGGGCTTTGCGCACGTCTTTGCTGCTGACTTCGCTGGGAGCGCCGCCAAAGACGATCCTGGTCACCAGCGCTCTGCCCCGCGAGGGAAAAACCACGACCAGCGTCAATACTGCAATTGTCCTGGCGCAGAAGGGTACGCGGGTGCTACTGATCGACGGCGACCTCCGCAGACCGAGCATTCACAAGGCGCTTGGGCTTGGGCCTCGGGTTGGATTGAGCAATATCTTGACCGGCGGAGCGACTCTGCAGCAGGCCGTGGTTCGGTCGCCGATGCTACCTAACCTTTTCATTTTACCGGCGGGCACGCCGCCGCCAAATCCAGCTGAGTTGATGGCATCGAGTCAGATGTTCGAATTAATCGCTGAGTTACGCGAGCAATATGATCACGTTGTAGTGGACACCCCCCCGACTCTCTCGGTAACGGACGCGGTTGTGCTCTCCACGCGAGCAGACGCGGTAGTTCTAGTGATCCGCTCGTCGCAGACTACCAAGCCGGCACTGCGCCGGGCCCGCGACATTCTGGCGCAGGTAAACGCGCGCGTGGCCGGGGTTCTTTTGAACGCTGTCAATCTCGACTCGCCTGACTACTCTTATTACTACGAGTATCAGGGCAAACATGGGCAGCGTTATTACGACGAGGGAATGACCGGAACTGATAACCATGCCGCTGCCGCATCAGGTGGGGCTTAGTCGAGTCAAGCGTAAGTTGGTCCGCCGGTGAAGTTAAATGATGCAGCTGGAACTGCGCAGCTTCAAAGGAAAACTCGGCGTTGCCATCGGCATTCTGCTTTGTGCAATTTCCTATGTAACTGCAACCGCCAAACAATTCCTGGGGTCGTGTTATTCCCAGTCACAGGATCCAGATCGGTTAAGGCGCGCGATCTCGCTGGACCGCGGCAACGCGGAATATCAGGATCACCTCGGTCGCTACATTTTGGCCCTGAATGAGTCTCCACAGGCGGCGTTGCCCTGGCTGCAAGAAGCCACTCGCCTGAATCCCAACGCAGCACAATACTGGGTTCACCTCGCCGCCGCGCAGCAATCGCTGGGCAACATTGCAGGAGAGAAGGATTCGCTAGGCAGCGCTTTGCAGGCCGATCCTCATACACCGAGAATCGCCTGGGATGCGGCAAACCTTTATCTCGCTCAAGGCTCATTACAAGACGCGCTTAAACTATTTCATTCTGTTCTGGAAAACGATCCCGTCTATATGGGAGCAGCGCTGAACACCTGCTGGAGAATCCGGCCCGACATCGATTTCCAGCTCGCCAGCGTGGTCCCGCCCAACGCTGACCCTGCATTCTTGGAATACCTGATCGCAAATAAGGAGACAGCGGCAGCGAACAAGGTGTGGGCGCGGATGTTCTCGCTGCAACAGCCGCTGTCCCGCAATCCTTTGTTTGAATACTTGCGTTACCTGGTCACCAATCGCGAAGTCTCTCAGGCGGCGCTGGTCTGGCAGCAAGCCGCAAACCTGTCCGGCCTAGCCGCTTACCAGCCTTCGTCCGAGAATCTATTGATCAATGGTGATTTCAGCCTCGAATTGCTGAATGGCGGCTTTGATTGGGTGCACCGGGCGGTTCGAGGCGTTTCGCTGGCCCTGGATCCTACGGAGCTACGCTCCAGTTCGCGTTCGCTCCGTATCACCCTGGACGGGCCTGGAATTACTGACGCCGGGATCGTGCAACTGGTGCCCGTGGACCCTGACACCCGCTATGAATTTTCCGGTTTCTATCGAGCCGAAGGCATGGATGGCGCCGGCGCAATGCAGTTCGCAATTAATGACGCTTACAAAGACACGCCCCTGTTCATGAGTGAGGACTTGCGCGATGCTGACTTCTGGAAGCAGGTCGCCGGAAGCTTTACTACCGCATCTGATACGAACCTGATAATCCTCCGGGTTGCCCGGGTGCCTTCGGGAAGCCCGATTCGAGGCAAGCTATGGATTGATGGATTAAAGCTAGTGCGCAGCGACAGCAGAGTTGCCGAGATCGCGACCAAGGAGACCCAATGAGCGCTGCCGTTTCGCTTCCAGATGTCCAGGAACCTTGTGCACCGCCGCGCCCTCATATCCTTCAGAGCAATCAGATTGAGCTTTATGCTTTGACGGCGGTGCTCATGTTCGCGCCTCTCGCTTTCGGGTCAGTCGAATCTTGGGCGATTTTCGTTTTGCAGTTGTCCTCAGCCATTCTTTTTTCCGTGTGGATATTGCAACAGGTACGCGCCGGGCGCATAAGCATACGGTGGAATCCGGTTTTTCTCCCGATGTGCGCATTCGCGGCGCTCGCGATTGTTCAGCTACTGCCAGGAATTTCAGCCTACAGGCACGCCACTGCATCAACACTGCTGCTGTACATGTCCTACGGCATAATTTGCTTTCTGCTTACACAACTTCTGGAGCGCACCACCCATTTGCGCCAGTTGGCGACCGCGTTTGTTGTATATGGCACCGGCATAGCGATGTTCGCAGTACTGCAAAGTCTGAGTTCGAGCGGCAAGCTGTACTGGATTCGCACCCCGCGTTTCGGAGGCTGGATATACGGCCCGTACGTAAATCACAACCACTACGCCGGATTGATGGAGATGCTGACTCCTATCCCGCTGGTCTTCGCATTCAGCCGATATGCGCATGGCCGAAAGAAGTGGTTGGCTGCTTCGGCCGCGGCGTTTATGGGAGCCAGCATCTTTCTATCCGGTTCGCGCGGTGGCATGGCGGCATTCGCAATTCAGATAGCGATTTTCTTTTACTTTCTTTTTCGCGAGCGGACTCATAATCGAGTGGCCTTACTCATGGGTGGTTTCCTGCTGGTCGCTTTGGCATCAATTGTGTGGATCGGAGGAAACGAGGTGTCCTCAAGGCTCTCGACGCTGGCTGATTACAAACGCCCTGACCTGAACACCGATGTTCGGATGAAGATCGACCGCGATGCGATGCGGATGATTTCTGCGCGGCCGCTGCTGGGTTGGGGCCTGGGAACCTTTGCCGACGTTTATCCGCAATTTCGCAGCTTCTATACCAATTCGCTGGTCAACGAAGCTCACAACGACTATTTGCAAACGTTAATAGAAAGCGGTCTTTTCGGGTTCGGCTTAGCGATGTGGCTGGTGATCACGGCCGTTCGTCGTGCGTGGCAGAAGACGAGCAACTGGCCTTCGGATGTGAATGGGATTCTCGCGCTGGCTGCCCTGCTGGGAATTTGCGGCATTCTCGTTCACAGCCTGGTCGATTTCAACCTCGAAGTTCCTGCGAATGCGATGTTGTTCTGTGTGCTCTGTACCGCGGCGGCAATGGATACGCGCTTCCGCAATCTGCGGCGCGAAAATAGGCATCGCGATGCGACGGTCGAAGAACCGAACCTGTGTCCGCGGTTTCACTCTAGACGGCGAGGACGCGGCGAGCCATCAGCCCATTCCCAATTCATCAGCAGCTTCAAGAGGTGTTCCGCAACGACGGCAGATGACCGCGCCACAATCGCCACAAGTAAGCGGATCGGAAATTTCAGAGGCACACTTTGGACAATAGAGCGAATCTGGCGTGGCTTCCGGTTGCGTGGACATTCAGGTGAAATGTAGCACAAGCAAGACTCTGAAAAACCACCGGAGAACGACGCACCGACCTTGCGATCCTCTAACCCGCCAGAACTTCTGCAATTTTTGCGGTCAGCTCTGCGGGAGTGAAAGGCTTTTGCAGAAAGCCCGCATCGCGATCGAGATCCTCGATATCGTCATCGGCGTAACCAGACATATAAAGGACACGAATCGTTGGCCAGCGGTCTTTGACGATGCGCACCAACTCCGGGCCACTCATCCCCGGCATGACGACATCCGTCAAAAGCAAATCAACGCTGCCCGAGTAAGTTGCGATGAGATGTTGCAGCGCGCTCGAATCAGGTGCAGTGAGCACTTGATAGCCGGCTTGCTTCAAGATGGTTTCGCCCAACTCCCGCAATAAGGGCTCGTCTTCCGCTAAGAGAATGGTTCCAGTTCCGCGCTTCTGGGATTCGGTCATAGCTGGCCTTGCGGCTGCCGCCGGCTCACAATCAACCTTAGGCAGTAATACTCGGAAACGTGTACCCTTGCCGGGTTCGCTCTCAACCTCAATGTGCCCGTTGCTCTGCTTTATGATGCCGTAAACCGTGGCCAGCCCGAGACCGGTGCCTTTTCCGACTTCCTTCGTGGTAAAAAACGGTTCGAAGATCCGCGCACGAGTGGCAGCATCCATCCCGATTCCATCGTCACAGACGGACAAAGTTATATACGAACCTGCCCGGACCAGAGTTTCATCGCAACCGACATCTAATGCTACTTCAGCACCCCCGGTTGAAATGGTGAGGCGGCCGCCTGCCGGCATAGCGTCGCGTGCATTGACCACGAGATTCAAGAGCACCTGTTCCATCTGTACCGGGTCCGCTTTGACGTGACCAATTTTTTCCGAAGTGGATATCACGACTTCGACGTTCTCCGCCACCACCCGACGCAACATGGTTTCCAGGCCGCGCACAATCAGATTCAAATCCAGGATTCGAGGCTGCAAAGTTTGTTTGCGGCCGAAGGCCAGTAATTGATGGGTCAGTGAAGCGGCTCGATCGGCGGCTTGCTGAATCTCCCGCGTCGCGTGAGCGTCGGGGCCGTCCGGGTCTTTCTCGAGCAACAGGCTACTGTAGCCTTTGATGATCGTGAGCAGGTTGTTGAAGTCGTGCGCAACGCCGGAGGCCAGTTGTCCGACCGCCTCCATCCTCTCAGTCTGCGCAAAGCGGGTTTGAAGCTGCTTCTGTTCGGTTACATCAACCAAAACACCATGCAGCAGGTGCCGCCCATTCTGACCTAGTACGAGCGAACCACTATCGTTGATCCAAACCACGCTCCCATCGCGCCGAAACATCCGATACTCTGCACGAAAAGAATTTCCGCGCAGGGTGGCCTCTTCCGCGGCGGAAACCGTCTGGCGATCATCGGGATGGACATGTTCTATCCAGTTGACCGAACTGGCGAGCCACTCCCGCGTGCTGTAACCAAGTAGCGATTCAATCTGCGGACTGACAAAAAGCCACTCGCCTTCGAGACCAAGTTCGGCGATGTAAGTGACTGCGGCAAGCTGCTCGACCAGACTGCGATACAGAACTTCAGCCTGCTCACGTGCCTGCTCGTCGCGCATGCGCTCGCTGATGTCGATAGCGACGCCGATGCTGCCGGCAAGCCCGCCCTCAACGTCGCGAATAGGTGCCCAATGAGTCTCAAAGCACAGGCCGAGATCCGCCATTTCCGCGATCATCGAAAATTCTTCTCCCGCGAGAGCCCGTTTGGCACTTGCCAGTATTTCTGGATGATTGGCGTACATCTCAAACACAGACCTGCCGATAGCCTCTCCGGGCTGCAATCCTAGTTTCTGAAGAGCCTTTCCCTCGGAAACGGTAAAGATTCCAGTTTTATCGAGTGCAAACAGAACAATGGGAGCTGTTGTGATGATGGTGCGGAGGCGCTGCTCGGCCTCGGTCAGCACAGGAGCGAGTTTCGGCTGCGTGGTCAAGGTTTATTTTCGTCGTGAACGTGACCGCAATCACACTTCGGGTGCAGTTCCGGCAGATTGCGCCAGTCTAGCTCACCTGTTGACCTCTTACGGAGTTACCGAAGTCACCTTCGAGACAGGCTACTTCGTGAGCCGATTGTACTTTCTCAGCACCTGAACAAGTTTGTCATGTGGCAGCGCAGGCACAAAATGATTGTTAATCCCTTTCATGTCTTCCGCCGCGATCATTGCGTTCACGACCGCTTCTTCGGTGGCCTGGACCGTCGCCAGGAATAATGGGTCCAGTTCGCCGTTCGGAAGCATTGTGATCTGGCGTTTCTTTTTCTGATCGATGGCACGTGGGTTCGCGGTGGAGAACGCGATGAACAAATCCCCAGATCCATCGCCCGAGTAACTGCCATCTCGTCCGACTCCTAACGCTACTCTCCTGGCGAGCCGTTTCAATTGAGTTGGAATAAGAGGCGCATCCGTGGCCACAACCACAATGATCGAGCCGGTGTCCTGCTCCCAAATCTTAGGACCCGAAATTTCTCTACCCACTGGAATGCCAGCAATCCGCAACTGCTCACGTTCACCGTAGTTACATTGGACCAGCGCTCCAACGGTGTAGCCTCCCTCTTTTGTGCTTAACACTCGTGACGACGTTCCGATTCCACCTTTGAATTCGTTGCAAATCATTCCTGTCCCGCCGCCGACATTCCCTTCCTGCACAGGGCCGCTTTGAGCCGAATCAAGTGCGTGGAATGCATCTTCTGCTGTTACGTGAAATCCGTTAATGTCATTCAAGTAGCCGTCCCAGGTTTCGGCAACAACCTGCAGCGACCACCAATATCCCTCCATGTCAGCATCGCCGCGCTTCACCTTCCACTGGATCACGGCATCCCGGATTATCCCAACACTGTGCGTATTTGTGATCATCACGGGTCCGTCGAGAAATCCAGAATCCTCGACCCAATGGGTTCCAGTCATCTCGCCGTTCCCGTTCAGGCTGAAGTAGCCCGCAAAAACTGCATCTCTCGATTCTTTTCCGCGCGGCAAGATCGCGGTCACGCCGGTGCGCACCGGCCCAATCCCGACCTTCAGTGGGCCATCTCCGGATATCAGTGTCGTCTCCCCGACCTCCACTCCTTTAACGTCAGTTATGGCGTTCAAGGGGCCGGGATTACCATCGAACGGAACGCCCAAATCACGGGCGCGGGGCTTCGACTGGGAAAAAGTGGGCAACGCGGAGATAACAAATACCGCCAGCCAGATCGCAGACCAGCTTTTTCGCATCCAAAGCCTCCGAAGAGAATTGAGCAGTATAGTCGAGAAGCGGAAAAAATGAGATTACGGAGGAACAAGATGGAAAACTGGAAGCGGGGCCTTCTGGCCGGAGCTGCGGGGCTTAGCGCCATTTGTTTGCTTAAGGGCAGCCGCACCGGCGCGGTGATATTTGGTGGAGTGGCGTTGGCGACCTTGGCGTCTGAATATCCTGACGAGTTTTCAGAGATTCGCCGGAAGTTGCCGGATTACATTGAACGCGGCTCCAGTTTTGTGGACGTTGCATTGCGCGTCGGCGAGCGCATGGCCGAAGTCGCCGAAAACCGCGGCGCAGCCTGGTACGAAGCCTTGATGCGCGCTTAACCACCCTGCGTCGCAGGCCTGTTTTGCCTGCTATGCTACGAATCGATGCGCCAGAAAATCCAGATTGCCTTGCTTTTCGCCATGGTGGTTGCTGGAGTTCGTCTGGCCTGGATTTTGTGGGAACGGCATCAAGATTCCGTACAGCCCAAGCCGCAGCAAAGCACCGCTTTCAATCCTGACTATTACGTCGCCCCTAAAAAACTTTACGCTTATGATCTGAAGTCGGCGAAGCAACTCACAAAACAGCCGGTCTGGGTCAAGGTCGGATATGCCTACCCGTACTTCCCTTACGACTCGGCTAAGCGCACAAATCTCGACCACGAAGCAGGCAAGTTGTTGCCTCTGCAACAACTCAACATAAAGGATGTAGTCGGTGGTCCGGTCGAGCACGGCAGGAAGCAAATCCTCGCGATTTTTGAGCAGGAAGGAAAATCGTTTGCCACTCCCGTCGGGGCCGAGCAGAATGGAGACTACAAGTTCTACTCCGATGACATGCTGTTCATCGAAGACCCTCACCAGCTTTATAAGCATTGGCCTGCGGATGTCTGGCAGGAAATCGATCGGCACCACGTGAAGGAGGGTATGAGCGAACTGCAGGCGGATTTTGCAATCGGAATGGGACTGCTTGAGCCGGGCAGCGACGACATCGACCGCACGCTCGATTACCCCAACGGCGGCAATCCGTTGAAGATCAGCTTTCACCACGATAAGGCGATTCAGATAGGACCGGGCCCGAAGGATTGAATTTCAATCGGGTCCTTGCCCTCACTTAACTATCGTCATCCACGCCGGTCCATTTCCGGCATTCACCGGTTGGCCAGTTGGCGTCAGAGCGCCGGTGCTTCGATCGACCGCAAAAGCCGAAACATTGTCTGAGCCAAAGTTCGCCACATACGCGAATTCGCCCGCAGCGCTCAAAGTCAGCATCACGGGATTGACCCCTGCCGATACGGTTGAAGCCAGTGTTAGAGCTCCGGTCACTGCATCGACGACAAAAACAGCGACATTGCCTGTAGCGCTATGAGTCACGTACGCGAATTGGCCCTTCGCGTCCAGCGTGATGGATGTTGGGCCATTGCCGGTATCGGCGCGAGCCGGAAGCACCGCCAGGGCTCCCGTGACTGGATCGACGGAAGCAATCGTAATGTCATTCGATCCTGAATTTACCAGGTAGGCGAATTTTCCGGACGGATGCATGGTGATCGAGGTCGGATTTGTACGCGTCGGCACCGCCCCGAGAAGCCCCAATGCTCCCGCGTTACTCACTGCGTAAATCGTTACATCACTGGAATTGCTGTTGGCGACGTAAGCGAATCGGCCCGAAGGATGGAAGCTGATTCCGACCGGCAGGTTGTCCGTCACGACGGTGCCGGTAAGCGGACTGAGCGCGCCGGTGTTGGGGTCGATGGAAAATCCGGAAAGGCTATTGGAATTCTGGTTCACCACATAGAGCAGGTTTCCCGCAGGCCCCACGGCGATGAATTCTGGCCTGTTGCCGGACGGAACGGGCGAACCCAGAATGCTAAGCGTGCCGGTGTTCGTGTTAATAGCAAACACCGAGATATCGTTGGAAACGGTGTTGGCTACATATGCGAAGCGCCCTGAGGGCTCCACCGCGATTACGCGCGGGCTGGTTCCGCCGGCCGGCACTGTACCCTTAAGGCTCAGTCGACCTGTTGGAGAATCAATTGCGTAAGTGGAAATGCTGTTGGAAATTGAATTAGCCACCAACGCGAGACGCGACGGAAGAGGCGGCGCCGGATTGTTCGCACTGCCGACGGCGCCACAACCCGTGAGCAGCAGGAGGAGAATTAAAATAGAAAAAGCGACTGCAATTTTTAGCACGTTAACTCGGTCCTTTGCCTGAAATTTGAGGCCGGAAACGGTTGCCGGTTGTCCCCGATTGGCATTGCAGCAGGACACACCCCGTCCGACGGGCTGTTATTCCCGGCCAATACTTCAGCCTAAGTAGCTGGATTACAAGAAGGGCGATTTAGTTTCGAAACAGGCGGTAAACGTTTTGTAAATTGTTCTCAGAACGTAGCCGGGCTACGTGTCGCGCTAATAAGCTTTCATTGAGGCAAGCCGATTCAAGGTTGGAGTGACCCAATGTTTAGTCCGCCTTCAGCACGGGCGAATTCTCATCGGCTTCTTTCTGATCGTCAACGCGAATCTTGCCTTGGTCGTCCGAAAAGAATGAACGGTGGTCGGCATCGAGCTGTTTCGGCACCATTGTGATCTCGAAGGTATCTTTCTCTTTGTGTGATTTAAACTTGACCGTGTAATCCCCGCGATCGGGAGAAGCCATCCGCCGGGTGAATGAGCCGGTCTTGGTCAAGTCCATCAAAGAAGTCGCATAGTGGTTGTTTTTCTTCTTGTAAATCCGCTGGGCGCGCAAAAAAGTGCGCATGTAGCCGAGTGCCGCGGCTTCTGAGTCAGAATGCGCCGGATCACCCTTGAACTTTGGCTGATATGCGGTTTGTGCGGACGTAATGCATGCGGCCAACGCGAGTGAAACCACAATCGAAAGCGTTCTCTTCTTCATCATTCCCGTAAAAACCCCGGCTCAACTCGGATGTTCCGAATCGAATTCAACAACCGAACCTATGTTACTCCCGTAATTCGACTTACGTTACGACACCTTGCATCCCCTTGCAATACAGATATGCTACTTACATCTTGGAACCAAGAGCGGGATACCTATGAAATCTGGAACTGCCGTGAAGACTGCACCTGCAAAAAAGCCTTCGATTCGGATTGCTGTGGTCGAAAGCGACCCGTTACGTTTCGTCGGATTTCGAGCGCTGTTTGATTCTGAGCCGGATTTCGAGCTCGTTTCCGCCGCGCTTCCCGACATCTCCGTTATGCAGGACATCGATCTGGTTCTGCTCGGCAACCGCAGTGGCCAGAACTTGTTCGACGTAATGGCCAGCCTGAAGGCCGCGCGCCCGGACCTTCGGATTATCGTGACCGGCGCCGGCATGGACGAAGAAACTATTCTGAAGGCAATCGCTTCCGGTTCTAAGGGCTACGTGGATGAAGCCGCCTCCGCTGCCGAGTTTGTGATGGCAATTCGCATCGTTAACCAGGGCTCAGTCTGGGCCCCACGCCGCGTGCTTTCCATGTTCATCGAACGCGTGAGCTCTTCTCCGGGACGAATCTTCCCGAACGGGCGCGTCACTTTTACCGATCGCGAAAAAGAAGTTTTGGAGATGCTTGTGGCCGGACGGTCGAATAAAGAGATCGGGTCCGCGCTTGGAATCGAAGAGCGCACCGTCAAAGCTCACGTGGCCAAGTTGATGCGCAAAGTCGGCGTGCAGAACCGCATTGCCCTCTCGGTACACGCCATCACACATTCACTGGTGACGGCAAAATAATTTTCTCGAGATAAATCCAGGGAAAACCAGCCCTCGATTTAATAAGGCGCCCGCTTCGGCGGGCGCTTTTTAGTTCGTGTGCCGGCAGCAAGTGAGCGGTCCCGAACTCCAAAGTCGGCGTGAAACACTCAGGCCGCCAGCGGACGCGATACAGTACGCGCCTTCTCCAGTAACACTGAAAGGCTCTCGCTCTTCGCAACGCAAGCGGCGATTCCCGTGGTCCTCGCCTCACCTTCCGAGAACACGTCACTGAACTCGCTGAATACAATGATGGGCGTCATGGGCATCGACCTTTTCAATTCACATGCTGCCTCAATGCCGTTCATCACTGGCATTGAAAGATCCAACATGATCAAGTCGGGATTGAGCACCTTTGCCATTTCGACCGCCTCTTGCCCGTTCTCTGCCTCTCCGCACACCTCGAAATCACTCTGAGAAGCAAACAAGTAACAGAGCATACGACGGATGACTTCCTGGTCGTCCGCTATCAGTACTGATCTCACCATGACAGACACCTCCACATGAGTCGTTTCAAGCGGAACTAAGCAGCGATTTGTTGGCCGCTCGCGCAGAAACGAATTTGCGGCCTTGATTGAAAATGCGGCTCTTTTTTGGCGGGCGCAGTGAGCTAAATTGAGTCGCGTTGTTCGTCGAGTTTGAAGAGGCGGATAGACCGGGGGTTGCCCTCAAAACGTGAGCTGGCGTATTTAAATGCTTGCAATCCAGAGCTGGACTCAGTCCTGAAATCTGATGGACGGCGTCACGGCGAACAAACGACGCAAGTTATGCAATGATCCGGAAAGAAACTCACGGAGCAGCACCATCATGCTTGCCACCCGACGCCCTTTTAGTTCGAGAGCCCGATTTTCCTTAGCGTTTGTCCAAACCGCGGATCAGCGTGCAGCGGATTAAGCCTCGGCTCCCATTTGCTGTACACCAGAAAGGTGGAACGCTCGGCCACAGCTTTGTTCCTTTTCTCCAAGGGCGGTGTAGATCAGCGCGATATCGAACGGAGAAACGTAGGATTGCATGGGCCTTGTCGCGCAAACCGCGAAGGATCTGTTCCGCGTCACTCTTCATCCCGGCGAAGGCATACGCCTGTCCCAGCCCGGCAACCAGGAATGTATGCGCCGAAGCAACGGTTCGGTAACGCAGCACAGGGGATCAATCCTGGAGGTGCGATAGTCGGAACGTGCACCGACGCTGGCGTGGAATCCGACGTGATGTTCTCGCAGTGATCGCTCCGCGGCGCAAGTCTGTCGAACCTGCCTTTACATTGTTTGAGTGGTCGGC
>Ga0134126_10005110_pt1 | contig 16380 bp, 16 predicted proteins | sample KB31752_FD_96881 | JGI IMG/M metagenome (GOLD analysis project Ga0134126, IMG submission 96881) | Terrestrial soil microbial communities with excess Nitrogen fertilizer from Kellogg Biological Station, Michigan, USA - KB3-175-2 | ecosystem: Environmental > Terrestrial > Soil > Unclassified ...
ACCGCCATCGCGGTGAGCAACGCGATCGCGGTCGTCGCGCTCGCCCGGCCGATCACGGGATCGAGGAAGGCGATCAGATGCACGATGAAGCCGACCTGCGCGAACAGCACCAGTGCAAAGGCAATCGCAACCGACAGGAAGCCGATGTCGCGGAGTGCGCGGGCGCGTATCTGCGTCGAGGATGGCACGTCCGTCGCAATTGTCCTCGCGCTCACCGCGTGCAAAGGCGGTTGTCCGACCAGGATCAGCACGGCCGGCACCACCAGCGCGACCATCACCAGGGCTGCGACCAGCATTGCGGTCGAAAACCCGAGATGGGCGATCGCGATCACCAGCAGCGGCACGCCGGCGATTCCGCCAAAGCTGGCGCCGTTCAGCGCGAGGCTGATCGCCATGCCGCGTTTGGTATTGAACCAGAGGCCGAGCGTATTGGTGATCATACCGAGGCTCATGCCGGCCCAGCCGAAGGCGAGCATGGCGTTGGCGAGATAAAGCTGCCAGGGCTCGCGCACCCGGCCGAGCGCAATCGCCGAGATCGCCGTCATCGCGGTGCCAGCGATCAAGCAGTTGCGCGGGCCGAACTTCCTTACGGCCTCGGCGACGAAGACGACGACGGCCGCGCCGAACAGATAGAAGAAGGTGGTCGCCCCGGAGATCAGCGAGGCCGACCAGCCGTGCGCGCGATGCAGTTCGGCGAGATAGACGCTCTGGCCGTAGAAGCCGAAGGCCCAGCCGAAGGTCGCGACCAAAAAGCACACCGCGACGATCCGCCAGCCATCATAGCGAAGCGAGGATTCGTCAATCGTGATGGGGCCGGAGGCGTCCACTTCTGATTCCGTTGCTTGGCGAGACTTCATGTGGGCGCAGCGCGCACGGCCTGCCAAGATCGCATCGTTTCGATGCCGATCGAAGTGTCAGTAGCTGGCATCAGTCCTGGCGGCTCAGAGGCTCGGCTCCGAAAATTCGTCGATCTCCGCAAGGCGCGCGCGGCGCCTCGCGAACGAGGCCAGCGCGAGCACGATCAAGCCGAGCCCGACTGGCGGGTAGACCACGAGATTGACTGCGTCCCAGCCGTAATTGGCGAGCAACTGGCCCGAGGCGAACGAGCCGATCGCCATCATGCCGAAAACGAGAAAGTCGTTGAAGGCTTGCACTTTGTTCTTTTCCTGCGGCTGATGCGTTTCCAGCACCAGCGCGGACGCGCCGATGAAGGCGAAATTCCAGCCCAGGCCGAGCACCATCAACGTCGCCCAGAAATGCGGGGCGGTGATGCCGGTGAGGCCGATGGTGGCGGCAACCGCTTCCAGCGTGAGCCCCAGCGCGACGATGAGCGGGGCGCCGAAGCGCGCGATCAGCGAGCCCGTGATGAAGCTCGGCGCATACATCGCGACGATGTGCCATTGAATGCCGAAATTGGAATCGCTGACGGTCAGCCCGCACATCTTCATGGCGAGCGGCGCCGCGGTCATCACGAGGTTCATCATGGGATAGGCGATGATGCCGCAGAGCGCGGCGGCGATGAAGCGCGGCTGGCGCACGATTTCCAATAACGGGCGCCCGCCATGCAGATCGGCGGCGGCAGGCCTTGGCGCATCGACCCCGGCGAGGATCGCCATCGCAACGAGCGCGACCGCAGCCTGCACCACGAAGGAGAACGCGAACAGATAAGGCGGCCAGAGGTCCATGGTCCATTGCACGAGCTGCGGACCGAGCACGCCGGCGAACACGCCGCCCGCCATCACCCAGGATACCGCCTTGGGCCGGTACGCCGTGCTCGCGCCGTCGGCGGCGGCGAAGCGGTACGATTGCGCCACCGAACCGTAGAGACCGCCGAGGAAAGTTGCAAAGCAAAACAGCCAGAATGCCGCATGCAGGATAGCGTAGGCGGCGAGCAGCCCGGTGATCGTGCCGCAACCGGTGCCGATGATGAAGGCGACACGGCGGCCATGGGTGCGCGAGATTGCGCCGGTCGGCAAGGTACCGGCGGCCATGCCCAGCACATACATCGAGAGCGGCACGGTCGCGAGCGAGATCGATGGCGCAAGGGTGGCGCCGACGATCGAGCCGGTGGCGAAGATCACCGCAGAGTTGGCGCCGGTCAATGCCTGCGCCGCGGCAAGCCGCACCACATTCGCCTTGAGACCGGCGTCGCTCTCCCTCTCCTCGCTGGCCGTCACGTCGATCATCGGCGCCTTCCGAATCGGCGCCGCGGCGGCGCGCGCTTGTCGTGCGCACTATGGAGAGATGCGATGCAGGGATCAACTCATGCCAGCGGGCGCGGGCTATGCATTGGTGTCAGCCCCCCGCGAGGTCGGCCGAACACCAGGATCAGATTGTTGGCGGGCATCTCCACGATCTCACGCAGGGCAAGGCCGTTCTGCGCGGCGAGTGCTCCGACATCCGTGGTGTCGCGCACGCCCCATTCCGGATTGCTCTCGCGCAGGCTGGTGTCGAACACCGCGTTGGAGATCGCGGTGTGCTTGCCGTCCTGCTTGAACTGGCCGTAGAGGAAGAGCAGACCGTCGTCGCGGAGATAGCGGCCGGCACCGGCAAACAGGCCTTCGGCGACGCGCCAGGGCGCGATGTGAATCACGTTGGCGCAGAACACGGCAAGCAGTCTTGGCGGCCCGCTGCCGTCGGTCATCTCGCTGCACCAGGCGGGGTCGGAGAGATCGATCGTCAGCGGCGGACGAATATTCTTCAGGCCGGCAAATGCGCGCCAGGCCGCAATGCTCGTCAGATGCGCTTCGTTGAGATCGCTCGGCCACCACATAATCTCGGGCGCGTGCCGGGCAAAATGCACCACGTGCTGGCCGGTGCCGCTGCCGGCCTCGAGCACGTCGCCGGACTTGCCCTCAAGGAACGTGTCGAGCACCGCCCAGATCGGCGCGTGGTTGCGGTGAAAGGCGGCGGCATCGAGCCGGCCATCGGCCTCGACCCGGCGGCCATCCTTGCCGAATTCCACCACATATTCCGCCATCGCCGGCTCCATCCGAAACGTGTGGAAGGCGCATTTTAATCCCATTTGCGCGCGTCGATAGTCCGGATTGCCAGAAGGTTGCCTTTGTGCTTTTGACGCGCTATCGCCGAACGCAAAGTACTGACGGAAACGCTCTTGATCCGCCATCCCATCCCATCCGTACTCGCCCTGGCATTCGCGCTGGCGCTGTCGGTCACCTCGGTGCATGCGCAATCCGCCGCCGGCGAGGGCCAGAAGATCGCCTTCGATCGAGGCAAGGGCAATTGCCTTTCCTGCCACCAGATCAGGGGTGGCGAGCTGTCCGGCACGATCGGACCCGAGCTCAAGGACCTCAAGGCGAGGTACGATCGCAACGCGCTGATTGCAATCGTCACCGACGAAACCAAACGCAATTCGTTGACGGTGATGCCGCCGTTCGGCCGCAACCGCATATTGACCGAGCAGGAGATCAACGCCGTCGTCGATTTCCTGCAGACGCTGTGATTTTTTCAAGGAGACTAGAGCCATGACCATCGACCGGTTCTCATCGACGCGCCGTCTGGTGCTGAAAGGCACGAGTGCGGTCGCGCTGATCGGCCTGGGCGTTGACTTGGGCTTCGGGAGCGCGCCCGCGCTCGCCGCGGCCAATGACAAATATCCGGAAGAGGCGTTCAAGCTGAAGAGCGACAAGGATGCGATCCATGGGCTCTACGGCAAGACCGCGGAGGCGTCCGACAAGGTCAAGCTCGACGCGCCGGAAATTGCCGAGAACGGCGCGGTGGTGCCGATCTCTGTGACGACGACGCTGGCCAACGTCACCTCGATCTCGTTCTTTGCGAGCGAGAATCCGAATGCGCTCGCGGCCTCCTACATCATCCCGGAAGGAACCTTGCCCGCCGTCGCCAACCGGCTGAAGTTGGCGAAGACCTGCAACGTCATCGCCATCGTCGAATCCGGCGGCAAGCTCTATAGCGCCACAAAGGAAGTGAAAGTGACCGTCGGCGGCTGCGGCGGTTGAGACCACAGGACAGGGAAGAAATCGATGGCATCGACCATTCGCGTGCGCGCCAGCAATAGCGGCGACACCACCGAGGTGCAGGCGCTGATCCAGCATCCGATGGATTCCGGATACGTCAAGGATGCGAAGGGTCAGGTCATCCCGCCGCATTTCATCCAGCAGCTCACCTTCGAGCACAACGGCAAGGCCGTGTTCCTCGCCGATTGGGGCCCTGCAGTCGCGAAGGACCCCTATGTGAAGTTCTCCTTCAAGGGCGCGGGCAAGGGCGACGACCTCAAGATCAGCTGGGTCGACAACAAGGGCGCGACCGACGCCATCACCGCGAAGATCCAGTGACGATGCGCGTGCGAACGATCCTCCTCACCGTAGCGGCCGCGCTCTCAACCGCGGCGCTCGCCTGTTTTGCGGCATCCGCGATCGCCGCGCCCGATACACCAGATCCGGTCGCGGACGCGAAAGCGTTCCGGAAATACTTCACCGACAAGTTCCCGAAGGTGAAGCTAGAGGATTTCGTCAACGGTCCCTATTCGATGAATGAGGACATGCGCAAGCAGTGGAAAGAGAAGGAGGAGTTTCCGCCTTACGAATTCGCGCTGGATGCCGGCAAGGAGATGTTTTCGAAGCCGTTCAAGGACGGCAAGACCTATGCCGACTGCTTTCCGAACGGCGGCATCGGCATCCGCCAGAACTATCCCTATTTCGACGAGAAGGAAGGCAAGGTCATCACGCTCGAGCTTGCGATCAATCGCTGCCGCGAGGCCAACGGCGAAGCGCCCTATTCCTATGTGAAGGACGAGATGGCATCGCTCACCGCCTACATGGCCTTCACCTCGCGCGGCAAGCCAATGGACATCAAGATCCCGAACGACCCGCGCGCGCTCGCGGCTTACGAGAACGGCAAGCGCTATTTCTACACCCGTCGCGGCCAGCTCAATTTCTCCTGCGCGAGCTGCCATGTGCAGAGCGCGGGCGAGCACATCCGCGCCGAGGTCCTTGCGCCCGCGCTCGGCATCATGAATGCGTTGCCGATCTACCGCTCGGAATGGGGCGGCATGGGCACGACCAGCCGCCGCCTCGTCAGCTGCAACAGCCAGACCCGCGCGGTTCCGCTCGAGCCGCAATCCGACGAATATCGCGACGTCGAATATTTCCTTTCCTATGTCGCCAACGGGCTGCCGATCTCGGGGCCGGGATCACGGCCATGAGCATGATAGGGAACATGGCGCTCGCCACGGCGTTGCTCGTCTCCGGTGTGGGATCTGCGCTCGCCGCCACGGAGGCCGACTACAAGGCCGCGCTGGCCGCGGCCGAATCCGCCGAAAAGGACGCCGCCACCTTGCGCAACCGCTGGACCAAAACGGAATCAACCCTCGCGGCCGCGAAGAAGGCGGCCGCCGCCGGCGACTTCGATGCTGCCGCCGCGTCGGCGAGGGAAGCCGAGGCGCTGGCGAAAGCGTCAATTTTACAGGCGACCAGCGAAAAGACACACTGGAAGGACATGGAAATCCGCTGAGTTACGTTTGGCGTTTCGAGAGGCGAGCACCAGGAGATGAAAATCCGCCGGCGGGATTTTCTAAAAGTTTCAGGCGCGCTCGCCCTGTCTGGCGGATTCGCTCGTGCCGTGCATGCCGTCACCGACGCGCCGAGCCTCTACGAACTCAAACGCTTCGGCGATGCGCGCATCCTGCACCTGACCGATACGCATGCGCAGCTCTTGCCGGTGTTCTTCCGCGAGCCGAGCGTCAATATCGGCGTCGGAGAGATGGCGGGAAAGCCGCCGCATCTCGTCGGCCGAGCCTTCCTTGATCATTTCGCAATCAGCGCCGACAGCGCCGATGCTTATGCGTTCACCTCGCTCGACTTCGAGAAATCGGCCGCGCGTTTCGGCAAGCTCGGCGGCTTTGCCCATCTCAAGACCCTGATCGACCTCCTGCGCAACGATGTCGGCGCGACCAGATCGCTGCTGCTTGACGGCGGCGACCTCTGGCAGGGCACGGGGCTCGCCAACGCCATGCAGGGCGCCGACATGGTGGAGGCCGCGAACCTGCTCGGCATCGAGGCTATGACCGGCCATTGGGAGTTCACTTATGGTGAGGATGCGCTGCGCAGGAATCTCGAAGCCTTCAAGGGCGAGTTCCTGGCGCAAAATGTCTTCCTGACCGACGAGGCCAAGTTCAACGACGCCAAGGCCTTCGATCCCGCCTCCGGGCGCGTGTTCAAGCCGTCCGTGATCAAGGAGATCGGCGGTCATCGCATCGCGGTGATCGGCCAGGCTTTTCCCTACGTTCCGATCGCCCACCCCAAGCGCTTCACGCCGGACTGGACCTTCGGCATCCGCGACGACGAATTGCAGAAGCTCGTCACCGCACATCGCGACAACGACAAGGTCGATGCGGTGCTGCTGCTCTCGCACAACGGCATGGACGTCGACCTCAAGCTTGCGAGCCGCGTCAGCGGCATCGACGTCATCCTCGGCGGCCACACCCATGACGCCGTACCGCAGCCGGTGCAGGTGAAAAATCCGGGCGGCGCTACGCTCGTCACCAATGCCGGCTCGAATGGAAAATTCCTGGGCGTGCTCGACCTCGCGCTCGGCAAGGGCAAGGTGAAGGACTTCCGCTACCGCCTGCTGCCGGTCTATTCGGAATTGCTCAAGCCGGATGGCGCGATGAAGGCGCTGGTCGAGAAGCTGCACGCGGCGCATGCGAACAACTGGACCGACAAGGTCGCGACCGCCGACCGGCTGTTGTACCGGCGCGACAATTTCTGGGGCCCGATGGATCAGTTGATCTGCAATGCCCTGCGCGGCGAATTGAATGCCGAGATCGCACTGTCGCCGGGTTTTCGCTGGGGCACCACGGCGCTGGCGGGCCAGGCGCTCACCATGGAAGACGTGCTGGCGGAAACCGCGATCACCTATCCCGAGACCTATGTGCAGACCATGACCGGCGCGCAGATCAAGGACGTGCTGGAAGACGTCTGCGACAATCTCTTCAACGCCGATCCCTATTATCAGCAGGGCGGCGACATGGTCCGCGTCGGCGGCCTCGCCTACACGTGCACGCCGACGGAGAGCATCGGCAGGCGCATCTCCGCTCTGAAGCTCGACAAGGGCAGGACGCTGAAGGCCGACAAGCGCTACAAGGTTGCAGGCTGGGCTTCGGTCAATCCGCAGCAAGGCAAGCCCGTTTGGGACGTGCTCGCCGATTATTTGCGCTCGGGCAAGACCTCCCCGACCTTTGACAGCAACGTCACGCTCAAGGGCGTCGACGGCAACCCGGGGATCGCAGGATGATCGGCCTTGGTAAATTGATCCGAGCTCTTGCCGGCGCCCTGATCGCAGGCCTCTTCGCCGTCGCGCCTGCCTCAGCCGGCCATGCGCAGCAGGTGCCGCTTCAGGACAAGCCGTTTGCCGAGCACAAGATCGTGTTGCAGCTCTCCGACAACGACCCGCGCAAGCAGGCGCTGGTGATCAGCGTCGCCAACAACCTTCTGAAATTCTACGATCCCGACAAGGTTGCGATCGAGGTGGTGGCCTTCGGCCCCGGTATCGACTTGCTGCGGAGCGAAAACGCCAGCCGCAAGCAGGTCGAGAGCCTGATCGCACAGGGCGTGCGCTTCGATGTGTGTCTCAATACCGTCGATACGATCGAGCGGGAGACCGGAAAGCGGCCTGACATCCTTCCCGCTGCGACACCGGTTCAGGTCGGCGTCGGACAGATACTGTTCCTGACCGAAAACGGGTATACATTGGTGAGGCCGTAACATCGGTGTCATTCCGGGATGGTGCGCAAGCACCAGACCCGGAATCTCGAGATTCCGGGTTCATCGCCCCGGATGACAGTGTTGAACTTCCCTGGGAGTCCCTTCATGTTTCGCCGTCTTGTGACCGCTGTTCTGCTCACGGTCGCGCTCGCTGCACCCGTGCTCGCCGCCGACAGCAAGATGCACCGGATCGCAATGCAGGTCGACCAGAACGACCCGCACGTCATGAATCTGGTGCTGAACAACGCGACCAACGTCATCGAATACTATCGCGGCAAGAACGAAGATGTGGACATCGATATCGTGGCCTATGGTCCGGGCCTCCACATGCTGCGCAGCGACTCCTCGCCGGTGCAGGACCGCATCAAGCGGCTCAAGGAGCTGGCTTTCCCCGGCAACATCCAGTTGTCGGCCTGCAACAACACCAAGCAGAACATGGAGAAGGCCGAGGGCCACGCCATCTCGATCCTACCGGAGGCCACCATCGTTCCGTCCGGCGTCGTGCATTTGATGGAATTGCAGGAACAAGGCTGGAGCTATGTCCGGCCCTGATGTGCCTGGCGTTTTCAGGCGAAGTGGCCGCCGGTTCAGGTGAAGAAAGCGCGGCAATCTGATAAGGTGTGTCACGGACCAACTCGATCGGTGAGCCATCATGATCTTTCGTCAGCTCTTCGACAGCGTTTCCGGTACCTATTCCTATCTGCTGGCGAGCCGCCTCGGCGGCGAGGCGCTGATCCTCGATCCCGTGCTGGAGAAGGCCGACCGCTATTGCAAGCTGCTGCAGGAGCTCGACCTCAAGCTGGTGAAGGCAGTCGATACCCATCTGCATGCCGACCACGTCACGGGCCTGGGTGAGCTGCGCGACCGCACCCATTGCATCACCATCATGGGCGAGCAGAGCAAGGCCGACGTGGTATCGATGCGGGTTTCGGACGGCGACAAGGTGACGATCGAGGGACTTTGCCTCGACGTGATGTATACGCCGGGCCATACCGACGATTCCTACAGCTTTCTGATGGGCGACCGCGTCTTCACCGGCGACACGCTGTTGATCCGCGGCACCGGCCGCACCGATTTCCAGAACGGCAGCGCGCGGGCGCAATACGATTCGATCTTCAACCGGCTGTTGAAGCTTCCGGAGGAGACGCTGGTGTTCCCGGCCCACGATTACAAGGGTGATACCGTCTCCACCATCGGCGAGGAGAAGCGCCACAATCCGCGGCTGCAGGTGCGCTCGATCGACGAATATGCCGAACTGATGGGAAACCTGAAGCTGCCCAATCCCAAGCTGATGGACGTGGTGATTCCCGCCAACATGCACGTCGGGCTGCATCAGGACGAATTGGAGAAGCAGGGTCTGTCGCTGAATGCACGCCAGGCGATCGAGAGCCTCGGCCGCACCGATGTGCTGCTGGTCGACCTGCGCGAGAGCAGCGAGCGGGCCAAGCACGGCACGCTCTCGGGCGCGCTGCACGCCCCCTATCCCTCGATCGACGAGAGCCTGAAACCCGGCGGCGTGCTGCGCGAGGTGGCGGCTGCGACCGGACGCCGCATCGTGTTCTTCTGCGCCTTTGGCGAGCGCTCGGCGATGGCGGTGAAAGCCGCCAGGGAGGCCGGGCTTTCCAACACCGCGCACATCGCCGGCGGCATCGATGCCTGGAAAAAAGCCGGCGGCCCTGTGCTTCACGTGTGACCAGTGAGGGACTCGATGTGCAAGACCGGCAAGAAGAGCGAGCCTCCGACGAAAGCTGACGCCGGTGCGAGGAAGCCGCCGCCTCCACCGACAGCGGAGAACGAGGACTACGAGGACGGCGACATCGCCACCCCCAAGCGCGACCGCTATGGCACCGACGACGAGCCGTTATAGGGTTTTCGTCATTGCGAGGAGCTAATGCGCCATCAGGACCGGCAGATCGGCGTGCTGCATGATGTGGCTGGTGGCGCCGCCGAAGATCATTTGCCGCAGCCTGTTCCGCGTGAAGGCGCCCTTGATCAGCAGATCGCACCCTTGCGCTGCAGCCGCGGCCAAGACCGCTTCACCGGTGCTGCGGCCTTCCGTTTCAACGCTCATCGGCTCGGCGGCGATGCCGTTGCAGCGCAACTGCTTGCGCACGTGATCGGCGGAAGGACCCGGCACGTCCTGCCCGCCGAGGACGGTCAGCACCGTCACTCGTCTGGCTAGCCGCAACAGCGGCATGGCAAAAGCATTGGCGCGGGCCTGCTCGGTCGAGCCATTCCAGTGGATCATGATGTTGGTCGCGATCTCTTTCGGCACCAGCGGCGGCGACAGCAGAACCGGACGGCCGCTTTCGAACAGCGCCGATTCGATCGCGCGCTGATAGGGCCCCGTCGTATCGGCGTCCGGCCGCCCCATGACGATCACATCGAAGACACGGCCATGGCTGCCGACAAGGGACTCGCCCGGCGACACATCGTCAAACCAGCCGAACCAGGGCGAGTCCGCACCCGCGTTGGCGGCAGGAACGCCGTGCTGGCGCATGAAGGACTCGAACAGCTTGCGCGCTCCCGCCGTCTCCTCGTCGCGCCGCGCGCGGTAGATCTCCATGGAAAAGCCGGTAGCGAGTTCCGCCACGACAAACTCGGGAACACCGAACCAGAGTGGCACGCCCTCGACGTAGGCGCCGGTGCGCTGCGCGAGCAGCACCGCCGTCTCGAGCGCGGCCGTCATGGCCGGAACATTCTGGGTTGGCACCAGGATCGTCTTCATCGTCGGCTCGCCCCCACTCGTTACCAGAATGAGCAACAGTCCCATGCAGCCAACACGGTATTCGCTCACGACAGGCTAACCCTTCCACGACAGGGGCGCTAGCCAAACGTTTCGCTCTCGATCTGCCGGATCGTCTCAAGGCTCAAGAGATGCCCTCCAAAGCCGGCGCGCGCCAGCGTGAACGCGGCTTCGGGCCGCGTCAGCACCAATGCCGCCGTCAAAACCACCGGCACTGCACCAAGCCAATCGGATCGAACCGGCGTCAGCTCCTCGCGGCTGCCGGCATAGGGTGCCCGTTCCCGCCACAAGCGATGGCATTCGCGCGCGAGGTCCCGCCGCCTACCCCCGCGAGAAGCGAGGCCGAGCAGCGCCTGCACGGCGAGATGGCTCCGTACGCCGGCGCGGCTATCGGGCAGCGCTTCCGGCGTCTCGCCACGCGAGACCTGCAGCATCAGGCCGACCAGATCGGTGCCGGCAAGGTACGCGTTCATCGGCTCGACCAGGCGCGGATTGCAATCGATCAGGCGCGGCGTCGAATCGTGCGGCGGCATCAAATAGTCGATCGAGAGCGCCCCATGCCAGGCGAGGCGCTGGCCGATCGACTCCAGCATCGCGCGGATATCGCGCCTCGCAACGCTCTCCTTGATCGCCTCGCCGCCACCGATGCCGGGCGCAATCTGCCGATAGGCGTGAAAGCCGAGCAGGCGACCGCGACAAAACACCGATTGCGCCTTCTCGACAGTACCGTCGATCCATCCCTGCACCAGCACCTCATCGGCAAAGGCGCCGACAGTGGCCAACTCGCGCACGGCATTCTCGAGCGCTTGCGCATCCCGCACCAACCAGATGCCGCGGCTCGCGGTGCCCACCGCGGTCTTGATCACGGCGGGAAGGCGAACGGCGTCGCGCAAGGCACGCTCGGATGACACGATCCGCGTGGCGGGCTGGGGCAGCCTCATGGCGGAGAGCAGCCGGCTGAAACCCGCCTTGCTGTGCGCCGTGCGATAGCTTTCGAAGGCCGGCAGCGCGAGCCCGATGCCGGGCTTGAAACGCCCCGGCACGCGCGAAAAAAGGAACCCCTGCTCGTGGATGGGCAGCAGCACATCGAACGGTTGCGATGCCAGAAGCTGCTCGATAAAGGCGAGATAGCGGTCCGGGTCGTCGCGAAGCGGCGGACAGCGATGGAATTTTTTGACAAAGCGCGAATAGCGCGCCAGGCACCAGGGACTGGGATCGCAGATCTCGACATGGTGACCCGCGAGGCCCAGGATCGTGACCGCCTCACGCGCGGAGGTGCTGGACCCTTCTGAGAGGAGCACGCGAAGTGGCATCGGAACCTGCACGGGATCGACGTCAAGTTAATGATTTATATCCGACTTTACCGCCATTCGCGGAAGCTGCCATGCAGCCGCGTTGATAGACAAACAGGCACGCCTCAACGATAGTGCCGCGCTTCGCACTTGGACCTTCCATGCCGATGGCCGATGTTCTCGCCGCACCGCAACAAGTCAAGGAACAAGAGAAAGCAGGCAGCGAATTTCGCACGCTGTCGCTGATCTCGGTCGCCCACTGGGTCAGCCATTTCCACCTGCTGGTGCTGCCGATGCTGTTCCCGTTTCTCAGGGCACAGCTCGGTGTTGGCTATATCGAGCTCGGCTTCGCGCTGACCGTATTCGCGGTCATCTCGGGCCTGACCCAGGTGCCGCTCGGCTATATCGTCGACCATATCGGCGCGCGCGTCATCCTACTGCTCGGGCTCACCCTTGGCGGCCTTGCCTTCATCATGCTCGGGCTGCACCTGAGCTATTCCTGGCTGATCGCGTGCGCCGTGCTGCTCGGCATTGCCAACAGCGTCTATCATCCTTCCGATTATGCGATTCTGTCGGCGCACATGGACGCGGCTCGGATGGGCCGCGCCTTCTCGGTCCACACCTTTGCCGGCTTTCTTGGCGGCGCGGTCGCGCCTGCCGTCGTGGCGGGGCTCGTCACCTGGATCGGCGGCTTCGGCGCACTGATCGTGGCGGGCGCCATCGGCCTCTGCGTCGCGCTGCTGCTTTTGATCGCGGGCATTCCCGATGCCGGCGCGAAGCACAGGGCTGTGGGCGCCGGGGCCGCCGCGTCGAAACAGAGCGTGCTCACGCCGGCGCTGATGGTCCTTACGGCCTTCTTCACCCTGCTCGGCCTATCCAATGCCGGCATCGCCAATTTTGGCGTGGTTGCGCTGATGAGCGGCTTTGGCACATCGTTCTCGATCGCCAACGTCGCGCTCACCTCCTATCTCGGCGCCAGCGCCGTCGGCGTGCTGGCCGGCGGTTTCCTCGCCGATCGCACGCGGCGCCACGGTCAGGTCGCCGCTGCCTGTTTTGGCGTCAATACCGCGCTCGTGCTGCTGATCGCGATGGTGACGCTGCCTTCTCTGCTGCTGATCGCCATCATGATCATCGCGGGTTTCCTCTCAGGCGTGATCGCTCCCTCGCGCGACATGCTGGTCCGTGAAGCAGCTCCCCCCGGTGCGGCCGGCCGCGCCTTCGGTATCGTCTCCACGGGCTTCAACTTCTCAGGCATCGCCAGCCCATTGCTGTTCGGCTGGATCATGGATCAGAACATGCCGCGCTGGGTGTTCCTGATTTCCGCTGCCTTCATGGCGCTGACGGTTATCCTGGCGTTTTTCACTGAACGGAAATCACCGACTCAGTGCCGGCCCACCGGCGACGCCGACGCATTGCTGAGCCCTAACGCCAGCGGTTGACACTCCGCTGGCGTCGCCGATGATGCCGCCAAATCACACCATGGGATGAACGCCAATGAGTGCCAGTCCAGACCTCGTGATCCGTGGCGGCACCGTCGCCGATGGGCGCGGCGGCGAGCTGTTTGAGGCCGATGTTGCGCTCAAGGACGGCCGCATTACCGACGTCGGCAAAGTCTCCGCCAAAGGCAGGGAGGAGATCGACGCAAAGGGCAAGCTGGTTACGCCGGGCTTCGTCGACGTCCACACCCACTATGACGGCCAGGTCACCTGGAGCCAAAACATTACGCCGTCCTCGCAGAACGGCGTCACCACCGCGATCATGGGCAATTGCGGCGTCGGGTTCGCGCCGTGTCGACCGGACGATCATCTCCGGCTGATCCAGCTCATGGAAGGCGTCGAGGACATCCCGGAGCCGGTGTTGAGCGCCGGCATCCCCTGGTCGTGGGAAAGCTTTCCGGACTACATGGATTGGCTGTCGAAGCGGAATTTCGACATCGATGTCGGCGCGCAACTGCCGCATGCGGCGCTGCGCGTCTATGTGATGGGCGAGCGCGGCGCGCGCCGCGATCCCTCGACTGCGGAGGACAACAAACAGATGGCGGCGCTGGCGCGCGAGGCGGTACGATCAGGCGCCCTCGGCTTCTCCACCTCGCGCACGCTCAATCACCGCACCTCGACCGGCGATTTCACCCCGACGCTGAAGGCCGGCGAGGACGAGCTGACCGCGATCGCCGCCACTATGCACGGCGAAGGCCGCAGCGTGCTGCAGTTCGTCCTCGATCTCTCGACCATCAACGAAGACCTGCCGATGATGCTGCGAGTGGCCGAGACCACCCGATGCCCGATCACCTTCTCGATCACCCAGAACGACAAGGCGCCGCAGCGCTGGCGCCAGACCCTCGCCGAGATCAATGCCGCCGCCGCGCGCGGCCTCGCGATCACCGCACAAATCGCCGCGCGCGCGGTCGGCCTGATGCTGGGGCTGGAGCTGTCGCGCAACCCGTTCCAGACCCATCCCGGCTACCGGGCGATCGCGAAACTGCCGCTGGCCGAGCGCGTAGCGCGCCTGCACCAGCCGGAGGTACGCGCCGCGATCCTGAGCGAGGCCGCGACCGCGACCGACGATCCGCTGTTCTTCCGGCCGAACTACGACAAGATGTATCTGCTCGGCAACCCGCCGGATTACGAGCAACCGCCGGAGAATTCGCTTGGCGCCCGCGCCCGCCGTGAAGGCAAACGGCCGGAAGAGCTTGCTTACGACGCGATGCTGACCGAGGACGGTCGCGGCATGCTCTACGTGCCATTCGTCAACTACTCCGACGGCAATCTCGATTCCACGCGCGAAATGCTGCAGGACCCCCGCGCGGTACCGGGCCTCTCCGACGGCGGCGCGCATTGCGGCATCATCTGCGACGCGACCTTCCCGACTTATCTGCTCACGCATTGGACGCGCGACCGTTCCCGCGGCGAAAAGCTGTCGGTCCCCTTCGTGGTGGCGGCGCAGTCGCGCAAAACGGCGCTTTCAGTCGGCCTCTACGACCGCGGCCTGATCGCTCCGGGCTACAAGGCCGACATCAACGTCATCGACTACGACAGATTACATCTCCATCCACCGAAGGTGCATTACGACCTCCCGGTCGGCGGCAGGCGTCTGCTGCAACAGGTCGACGGCTACGACGCCACGATCGTTTCCGGCGTCGTGACCCAGCGCGAGGGCCGCGCCACGGGCGCCCGGCCGGGCAGATTGATCCGCGGCGCGCAGGGCGAGGCGCGCGAGTTTGGCGCAGCAGCCAGCTGAGGCGACGGGTCGTAGTGGGTTAGCGACTTGTCCGCCGAAGCTCGAAGAGCGAAGGCGGAAGCGTAACCCACCTTCTTCGTCGCCCGGGAATTGGTGGGTTTCGCTGCGCTCAACCCACCCTACTCCTTCGCTACGTCGGTGACACCGCCCTCTTGAGCGCGGGCGCATCGGGCGCAGTGCCCATCAGGCGCGTGCGCTCGGTGTTGGGCCAGAGCAGCAGCAGGCCGAGCACGCCCGAGCCGATCAGGATGAAGGCATTGATGGTGAAGCCCATCATGTAGCCGGCCAAGAGGTTCGCCGAACCCTGAATCACGTTGCCCATGACATAGGGCGCGATGATGCCGGCGAGCGAAAAGAGCGCGCCGTAGATCGCGATCACGGCGCCGCGTTGCGACACCGGCGTGAACTCGCCCAGCATCGGCGGGCATACGACATAGATCGAGCCGCACAGGCCGGCTCCGACCACGAGCAGCGCGATCTGCAGGGATGCGCCGCTGATATGCGGCATCACGGCGAGGATCGCGCCGCCGACCACGAGCGGCGCCGCGCCGAGCACGCCGCGCGCACCGCGCGTCGAGACGCCGCGGGCCATCAGCACCTGCGAGAACCATCCGGTGAGGATCACCACGGCGGCGCCGAAGATCCATGGCAGGATCGAGATAAAGCCGGCCTGCTGTTGCGTAAAGCCAAGCCCCTGAATGATGAAGGAGGTGAACCAGGTCAGTCCAAGCGACAGCGCCCAATAGGCGCCAAAGGTCGTGAGCACGCAGCCGACGAAGGTGCGCGACGTCAGCAGCCGGGAGTACGGGATCCTGGTCTCGTCTACGGCAGACGCGGCGGTATGAACCAGCGGCCCTTCCTTGCCCAGGATCAGCCAGGCGACCGCCCACAGGACGCCGACCACGCCAAGCGCGCCGAAAGCATAATGCCAGCTATAGTTGACGATCAGCCAGTTCATCGCGGGCACCGCGAGGATCACGCCGAACGCCGAGCCCTGCGACAGGATCGCGGTCGGAAGTGTCCGCTTCTCGTCCGGAAACCATTTGTAGATCGCGTGCACCGCGACCGAGAAGGCGGGTCCCTCGCCCGCACCAAGTATGATGCGGCAGATCAGGAGCGTGGTGAGGCCGACCGTGCCCACCATCGGAAACTGTGCCAGCGCCCACACGAGAGCCAACACCAGCAGCACCCAGCGCGTCGGCACGCGGTTGACGATGAAACCGACGACGATGGCCGCGATGGAGAACAAGAGGAAAAAGGACGAGCCAAGCAGGCCGAACTGCGCCGGCTTGAGGTTGAGCTCGGTCATGATGGGTACGGCGGCAAGGCCAACGACGATCTTGTCGGCGAAATTCACCAACAT
>Ga0134126_10005111_pt1 | contig 16379 bp, 12 predicted proteins | sample KB31752_FD_96881 | JGI IMG/M metagenome (GOLD analysis project Ga0134126, IMG submission 96881) | Terrestrial soil microbial communities with excess Nitrogen fertilizer from Kellogg Biological Station, Michigan, USA - KB3-175-2 | ecosystem: Environmental > Terrestrial > Soil > Unclassified ...
CAGAGAAACATTGCGAAAAATGAAAGGACCGTCCTGCGATAATTGTTCAAAAAAAGGTATTGCATAAAAAAATTTTTAATGAAAGAACTTTTAATATCCCGGGTTTTGTTCAAAGGTTCCCGATGTACGGTCTATCTGTATCTGCGGTATGGGTCTCAGTACATGAAAGGGCTGGATATTGGCCGCGGAGACAGGATTGTATTTCTTCACCCGCTCGATCAATTTGCCTGTGCGCACGAGGTCGATCCACCGCACCCCTTCCCCGAGCAGTTCACGGGCTCTTTCATCCAGGATAAAATCAATATCCAATTGTGCCGGCGAAACCTCCATGGCGGTCCGGTTGGCTTCTGTTTCCTCCGGCGTTGCCCCGGGATTTGCGGCGCGCCTGCGAACGACATTGATGTAGTCTGCTGCTTCATCCGGCCTGCCGCTCATCAGCAGCGCCTCTGCTGCAGTCAGGTAGGTTTCCGAAAGCCGGAAGAACAACAGGTCCCGGGAACCCGGTTGATCGTTCACGCCCACGCGTTGCGGATCCAGGAATTTTGTCAGGGTCGGGAATACTCTTTCATTCTGTTTACTTGGTGGCCAGACGTTATAATCTATATGGCTAAGCTCTTCGGGCGTGTACTCGCGGTCAGCCAGGTAAACCGCGGTATCCCCGGCTTTCAGGTTGACGGAATGACCGTTGATGGTATACGTGCCGGGCTTGTTGCAATAAAATACCCGTTTAAAGCTCTCCCGGTAACGGCTGTCGAGCTGGCGGTCAAACAAATCATTCAGTACAAAATCTGTCGGCTTAAACCGCGCATAGGGACGACCGTTAGCTATATCGCGCTGCATACCCGGCAGGTCGTCGTATTTCATCAGGAAATAGAGGTGCATGGTGTTGCCGGGACCGTTGGATATGATATCCTTGTTATTCTGGATAGCCCAGATCACTTCCGGGTTCTTTTCCCCGGATCCCTGTTCGAAAACTTTTCCAAAATCATCGAGCAGCTTAAATCCATAGTTATTGATGACGTCTATCGCAAGATCCGCCGCCTTGCTGTAATCATCCGCCTCTTTAGCCTCCGAAGTGGCTTTGGCGAGGTAAACATTGGCCAGCAGCTGTTCTGCAGCGGGTTTTGTAACCCGTCCGTAATTGGCGGCTACAGCCGGCAGATGCTGGATCGCAAAGTTCAGGTCTTCTATAATAGCGGCAAAAATATCCTTAACCGGGGCACGTGTTGCTTCGGTTTCGATAGTTGTGGTTTCCTTGAGCGACAGCGGAACAGGGCCCCATAGTTCAACGAGCAGATAGTAATATTCTGCGCGGATGAAACGGACCTCGCCCAGACGGGTGTTCCTGACGTCATCCGACAGGCCCGGTACCAGGTCCGCTTTGTCAATTACAGTATTGCATGCATTGATTGCCACATACAGGTTTCTCCAGTTGGAGTAGATCACATTGGTTCGCGGATTGAGATCACTGTTATAAAAATTCATCATTTTAAAACCACCGTCAAATCCGTTCGTATACGTATCGGTTCCGAACACGGTGATCTGCGGGATAATTCCGTTGTCCTCGATGGCACAGAATACGTTTTTGAGCGTGGCGTATACACCATTTACCCCGGATTGCCAGCCTGTCGGGGTATTCAGGTAATCCCCGACAACCTGCGAGCGGATGTCTTCATCGAGCATCTTATTGCATGCGGGGCAGACAAGGCATGCTATCAAAAGGATCTTTATCAAACTATTTTTCATAGCCGTTCATTTTATAAGTGAATATTTAATCCCAGCAGGAACCTTCTTACCGGCGGCGTGCTGTTCGTTGGAAATTCCGGGTCAATGCCATGATATTTCGATACGTAGGGAGCAAATACAAAAGGATCCTGTACGCTGAAATAAACCCGCAACCCTTCGGCATGCAAGCGGTCTGTTATTTCCGAAGAGAAATTATAACCCAGGCTGATGTTCCGGATTTTTACAAAAGATCCGTCGACATAGGACAGGGTAGATCCGTATATCGGGCTTTCCTGGTTTGAATTCGGTTGCGGGTAATCGTTAGTTGGATTGTCTTTTGTCCAGTAGTTCACGTTGTACTGGTTCACACGTCCCGACAGGAAGCGGAAGTTACCGAGAACAGGGCTCTGGATCATATATCCGAGGCGGGCAAACAGCACAACGGAGAGGTCCAGTCCCTTATAGGAAAACCGGTTGGTCATTCCGCCCGCCAGTTTGGGCACGTCGCTCCCCAGGATCTTGCGGTCGTCGGGATCTATGACACCGTTGTTGTTCAGGTCAGCTACTTTTATTCCACCTACTATGGAACCATACTGCTTGGCTTCGTCGTCGTGTCCGAGCTGCCAGATACCTATTTTCTGAAAGTCGTAGTAAACGACCGCCGGCTGCCCGATGAAGAGGCGGTTCCCTATATCATCCACTTTCCCCTGCGATAGTTCGAGGATCTGTTCTTTGTTCGTGAACAGGTTGAGGTCGGTGCTCCACTCAAACCCGCCTTTTTTGGAAGACGTAACATTCAGCGTCGACAGTGTGAGTTCTATCCCGGTATTCCTTTTTGAGCCGATATTCGTTAACACCGATTCGAACCCGCCGCTAATGGGAAGTAATTTGGGCAATAGCAGATCGGTGGTGGTGGACTGGTACACTTCAATGCTTCCGGAGATCCGGTTATTCAATATACCGAAGTCCACACCGAAGTTCAGGGAAGCCGTGCTTTCCCATCGCAGGTTTGTATTGGGTATGCTGTTCGGACGGTAACCAAAAGCCGCTGCGCCGTCGAAATCATATTGCGTGCGGATGAGCAGGCCGTTGGTTTGATAGGGTGCTATCCCTTCGTTTCCCGTCCGGCCGTAAGTCCCTCTTAATTTCAGCGCAGAAAAAAAGTTATTATCCTGCATGAAATTTTCGTTGATGATATTCCAGCCAACAGCAACAGAAGGGAAATAACCCCAGCGATGTCCGTCGGCAAATTTCGAGGATCCGTCGGCCCTGCCCGTAAGCGTTAGTAAAAAGCGGTTATCATAAGCATAGTTGACCCTGGCCATATAGGAAAGGATCGTCCAGTTTTCAAATGCGCTTTGCACCCCGCCGATAGTGGTTGCAGCTCCGAGATTGTAATACTGCATGTCTTCCACCGGCAAACCCGTTACGGAAGCACCGGAGTTTTCGAGATTATGGGTTTGCACGCTGTACAGGCCGGTAAAATCCAGGCTGTGTTTTTTTGCCAGTTTTCTTTTATAGGTAACCAGGTTTTCCCAGGTATAGTCAAAGACGAAATTTTCACTGGTGGAGGCGGAGGGAGTTCCAAGTCTGCGTGTATTGGTTACGCTGCCCCTGAAATTTCCCACCCGGCTTTCCGAGAGGTCCGGAGAGAAGCTGGTTCTGAATTTTAATCCATCCAGCAATTCCACTTCGCCATAAATATTATTCAGGAGCCGCAGTCTTTTCTCCCGGTTGATGACGGCGCCGGGAACCAGTTCTGCCAGGGGATTACTGCGCAATCCGTCGCTGGTTGGCAGGAAGATCAGATTGCCGGCAGAGTCGTAAGCTTTGCCCAGCGGATTTTCGGTGAGTGCGCCAAAATCGGAGGACTGGCCGTAAGGATTAACATCCATTCCGTTGCGGATGCTATAGGTGCCCAGTGAAGAGATGCCCAGTTTGAATCTTTTCCCGATGGCCTGATCAAGGTTTATGCGTGTATTATAACGGGTGTAATCCTGGCCGGGTATGATACCAATATCCTGAAAATAGCCAAGCGAAACATTAAACTTCGTTTTATCCGATCCGCCGTTAACGTTAAGTGCATGGCTTTGTGAATGTCCTTTCTTGATCATCAGCCGCTGGTAGTCGGTGTAGGTTCCGGAGGCTATGGATTGCAATTCCACCGGCTCGAATAATTTGGAATCCGCGTTGGGATCCGAATCATCATACAATGGTTTATGGGTCACCGGATCGATCACTGCTCTCCTGGATTCCCTTTTGTATTCGGCAAACTGCTCTCCGTTCATCAGGTCGGCGTACCGGGTAATGGTGGAAATGCCATAGTATCCGTTGTAGTTCACATTGGTTCTGCCCAACCTGCCTCTTTTGGTCGTTATGATGATTACCCCGTTGGCGCCGCGTGAACCATAGATGGCCGTAGCGGAAGCATCCTTTAATATTTCCATTGATTCGATGTCGCCGGGATTGATATCATTCAGGCCTCCGGTTATCGGAACGCCGTCGATCACATACAAAGGATCATTCCCTGCGTTGAAGGATCTTCTGCCGCGGACCCGGACGGAAACGCCGTCTCCGGGCTTATTGCCGGTATTTAATACTTCAACCCCGGCGGCCCTGCCCTGCAGCATCTGCGCGGGATCTGTAACGGGTACTTCTCGCAGCGACTTCTCCGATATGGACGAAATGGCTCCGGTCACATCACTTTTCTTTTGTGTTCCGTAGCCGATAACCACTACCGAATTCAGGTTATTGTCGGAAGGTTCCAAATGGATTTCGAGATTTCGCGCATCCCTGACCAGCACTTCCTTTGCTTTATAGCCCACGTAGCTGAACGCGAGCGTTTGCTTCGGGGAAGCGTTGATACTGAATCGTCCTTCCGCATCCGTGACCGTGCCGGACGCCGAGCCCTTTACCGTAACGGAAACGCCGGAAACCGGAGTACCATCACCGGTGGTTACCCGGCCGCTGATAGGATTGTTTTGTGCACTGCCGGTCAACCAGAAAACGGTTGAAACCAGCAGGAAGAGAAATTGTTTACTGCTTAACATGGCAATCAATTTTGATTTAGTCTGTTCATGAATTCAATTCCGGAGATCTGTAGGGTCGCCAGCATACGGATTATTTTCCGGCGTCCTTGTCCGGTGTCCATTTTTCCGATGAAAAATTTATTTTCTCCGCGTCTTCAATAAGATGGAGCGATATATCGTGGCGTCCTCCTTCGTACGGGGTGTTGAGCCAGTTCTCGAGAATATCAATGGCTTCGAAAGTACCGGTGACCTGGCCCCCGAGGCACAGAATATTGGAATTATTATGGGCAGCGGTCATTTTACCCTGGTAGGAGGAACTGCAGACGGCCGCGCGGATGCCTTTATATTTGTTGGCAATGATGCTCATGCCGATGCCGGTAGAGCAGATCAGGATGCCACGGTGTGCTTTTCCTTCGGACACTGCGGTGGCCACGCGCGAGGCGAAATAGGGATAGCGGACGATCTCCTCCGAATCCGATCCGACATTTTCAACTTCGTATCCCTTTCCGTGGAGATATTTGATCAATTCATTTTTTAGTTTGTAGCCTCCGTGGTCGTTGCCGATAAATATTTTATTTGCTTCCATGTTTACCTCCTGCATTTTCGAAATGATTATAAACCTGACCGCCCGTCCATTCTGCCGTTCGCTCCGCCGGTCCCGCCTTCCTGGTTGAAGCGGTGAACAAAGGGCAGAAGAAACTGCGCCGCCTGCCGGGCCGCCGTATCGGGATCCGGACGCGGAAGGATCTCTACGGAAATCCATCCGTCATAACCGGATTGCTGCAGGCTTTTAAAGATTTCCTCAAATCCGATATGACCCTGACCCGGCGCCATCCGGTTTGAATCAGCGAAATGGATATATTTTATATACTGGATATATTTCCTGAGTTCGGGGCCGATGAATTTATCTTCAATATTCATGTGAAAGACATCCGGCATGAGCATCATATTGGGCATGTTCACTTTCTTCATCAGTTGCACGCCTTCTTCAACCGTATTAATGAAATCAATCTCATACCGGTTAACCGGTTCGAGAATCAGTGTAACCGATTTAGAAAAGGCATACCCGCAAAGCTCCCTGGCCACTTCAACAAAGATCTGTTCCACTTCTTCCGGGGGCCGGTTGCCAATTGGTCCCCTGACCCTTCCGATATTCACGATGCCTCCAAATTGTTGCGCGAGATCAATAAATTCACGGAATACGGCTTTCACCTCTTCCCGCTTTGCGGCGTTTTCATGCGCGAGCGTCAATCCGCCATCTGCATATACCTGTCCTGTGGAAATACAGGAGACCTGCAATCCGTTATCGCCGGTTAGCCGGCGGAGTTTTTCCGTATTGATCTCACCCGCTCTCTTCAATGCCAGCTCCACACCGTGATAGCCAAGCTTCGCCGCTTTAGGAATCGATTCTTCAAATCCCCGGAAAACCACAAAAGCGCTGGGCAATGCATTATTGTCACCTATCGCCAGAGATAATTTCATACAACAAGCTGATTTTTTGGAGAAGGGTCGATTTTCATTTTCACCAACTCAATTTTTTTAATGATCACTAACACAAGAATAAAGCTGACCGGATGCAGCAGGCCGGCCAGTATAAATGCGGGCGTATATCCGAAATGGGTAATCAGATAACTCGCCAGCAGGCTGAAAAGCATTGCGCCATAAGTGCCCACGCTTCCTGCCAGACCGGCTACAGAGGCTACAGTTCCCGAAGGAAACATGTCTGCGGTAAGTGTCTGCACCATGGTTGACCAGGCCTGGTGACCAAACATCGCCATGCTGAAAAACACGATGGCCATACTCAGCGAGGCATGCGTGATCAGCAGTGACGCCGGCAACAGGGCGGCGGCAATGGCCATCGGGATTTTTCTCGACAGGTCAAGGGAAACTTTTCTGCCTATCAGAAAACTGCTCAGCCATCCGCCGATCAGGCTTCCGCCGCCGGCAAAAGCATAGGGTATCCAGGCATAAGCGCCGATCTGCTGAATATTGAGTCCCCGGACGTCGTTCAGATATTTGGGAAGCCAGAATATGAAGAAATACCAGCCTGCATCTGTCAGGAATTTGATGACGATCAATCCCCATACTTTCCGGTAGCGGAATAAACTCATCCAGGGAACCGTTTCTTTAGTACCATTCACCGTTCCCCGCTCCTGTTCGAATGAAGCGGCCAGGTAGTTTTTTTCCGCTGTTGTAATTCGTTTACTCTTCGCGGGGGTTGCGTAAAAGCAAAGCCAGCCGATAACCCAAAGCAGCCCGAGCATTCCGGATATGATAAAGGCCCAGCGCCAGTTAAAAAGATAAACGATGAAAGCGATCATCGGCGGCGCTATGGTAGCGCCTACACTCGAACCGGTATTGAATATGCCGAATGCCAATGCACGCTCCTTTGCGGGAAACCATTCGGATACCACTTTCGCCGATCCCGGGAATGAACCTCCTTCGCCAACGCCAAGCAGGAAACGGGCGATGCCCAATCCCATGATCCCGGAAACCAGCCCGTGAAAAATATTGGCCAGCGACCACCAGATTATTAAGATGGCATATCCGACCCGGGTGCCCGTAATATCCAGCAGCCTGCCGCCAATGGCATACATTGTTCCGTAGGCGAAAAGAAAGATGCTGTTCATCATTCCATATTGCATATTGGAGATCGGAATGGTCTTTCTTATTTCACTCAACGCCACCGGCAGGTTTTGCCGGTCCAGGTAATTGATCGCAGTTGCTACCGCGATCATCCCCACAATCCACCACCGGAAATTTTTTATTTTCATATCACACACAGTTATCGTTTTGGCTGTCCGAATCTCTCTCAATAAGGTTTTCCGAAGCTCGAAAGCAGGCCACCATCTACGTAAATGATCTGCCCGTTTACAAAATCCGAAGCGGCAGACGCAAGAAAAACCGCAGCTCCGCCAAGGTCTTCGGGCCTGCCCCATCTCCCCGCCGGCGTGCGGCTGATGATATAGGTATTTAACGGGTTGCCGGCCTCCCGGTACGACTGGTTGATGGGTGTTTCAATATATCCCGGCCCGATTCCATTCACCTGGATATTATGCGGCCCCCATTCCGTGGCCAGGTTTCTCGTAAGCATTTTCAATCCCCCCTTTGCGGCTGCATAAGCCGAAACAGTATCTCTTCCCAGTTCGCTCATCAGTGAACAGATATTAATGATTTTCCCTTTTTTTCTTCCGATCATGTGCCGTCCCACGTATTTCGAAACCAGAAAAGGCGCGGTGAGATCTGTTTTAATTACCAGGTCCCAGTCTTCTTCTTTGAGATTTTCGGCCGGCTCTCTTTTGATAATGCCTGCATTGTTGACGAGTATGTCAATGGGTCCTTCCTGCCCTTCGATGGAATCAATGGATTGCTCAACGGCGCGGGCATCGGTTACGTCGAATAAAAAACCTTTAGTTTCTATGCCCGCTGCGAGGAATATATTTACGCAGGCATCCAGCTTTTCGCGGCTTCGGGAATTAACGAATACGGTAGCGCCCGCCTCTCCCAGGCTCCGGCCGAGAGCGGCTCCGATACCCTGGGCGCCCCCGGTAATGAGCGCACGTTTGCCTTTCAGGCTGAATGGTGAAGTTGACATATCAATCGTTAACGACCGGCAGTCCCGTATTGGAGTCTGCCCGTCATGGTTTAAAATTAATCCCGTTTTGAACGCTGCGCTGACAGCAGATTAACCAATGCTAAAACTATTTTATTCAAAAGGCGGTAAGAAAATCAGCCGGGAATATTGGCACCCTCCAGGTGCTCTTGCTGGTACCGGGACGGCGTGCGGCCAATAATGCGTTTGAACTGGCTGTTAAAATGGGTGAGGTTGTTGAACCCGATCTTAAAACAGATCTGCGAAATGCTCAGCCTGTCTTCGATCAGCAGGCGGCAGGCGTTTCCGATCTTGATCTCATTCAGGAACCGGGTATAGGTTTTATTGGTCCTGGACTTGAAATATTTGCAGAAGGCTGCTGTGCTCATGTTGGCATGGGCGGATACTTCAGACAAGGTGGGACTTGCAGTATAATGATCCAGTATGTAGCTGTACACCTGGTTTATGCGATCGCATTCGGCCTTTACGGGGTATGGCGAAAATCCGCGGCTTGAAAGGATATCATAATTTCTCGCGCCGGACATCATCTGGAAAATGGAAAGCAGGTCAATCACTTTTTCGATTCCGGTACTGTGCTCGCACAATTCACCGATCTTCGCGGCAATCGCTTCTTTTGCTTCGCCCCTGAATCGCACACCGCGCTTTGCATCATCAAATAATTTTTTCAGCACTTCAATATCCGGCAGGTTCCAGAAAGCATCCCCGAGAAAGTACTCTTTAAAATAGACAACCAGCGCTTTTGACCGTTCAGGCGACTTGCCGGTATAATACTCCTCGTCGCTCCGGTAAAAATGCGGAATATCCTTTCCGAGAAAGACCAGGTCGCCCGCTTCGAACCGCTCGATGCTGTCTCCGACAAAACGGATTCCCCGGCCTTGCAGCACAAGCATGATCTCGTATTCCGGATGGAAATGCCAGGAAGGGAAGAAAAAAGGTTCATCCACCCGTAATAACTGAAACGCCTCCTGTTGCTGCGTATCAATGATTTTCAATAGTGGTTTCATTGGCGGCCGGTTTTGATCATCCTTTTATCAGGTGGTTTTCCACAAGCCTTACGATGCCCAGCGGGTTCTCTGCTTTCAACGCATCCGGCAATAACTCATCCGGGAAATGCTGAAATGCCACGGGACGCATAAAGCGTTCCATGGCGGCAGTACCCACGGAGGTTGCACGGGCGTCTGATGTAGCGGGAAAAGGTCCTCCGTGTTGCTGGGCAGGGGAAACTTCTACTCCTGTCGGAAATCCGTTAAATAAGATTCTTCCCGCTTTCTGCATCATGAGCGGTAAGAGATCGCTGACCGCTCCGTTCTCCGATTTGCCTGCGTGCACCGTAGCGGTCAGTTGGCCGTCCATGCATCCGAGCGCTGTTTCCAGTTGCTGCAGGGACTGGCAAAGCACAATGAGTGACGAAGGTCCGAACACTTCTTCCCGCAGGCGGTGGTCGCTGCAGAACCGTTCGGCGGAAACCGTGAACAGAACCGGCGCCCCCTCATTTATGCCTGCGGTTTTTTCCGTCATGGCTATCTGTACCACGCCGGGAATGGATTTCATCCGGGACACGCCCTCCTGGTACGCTTTGCAGATGTTGGTATTCAACATCGTTCCCGGCGAAGTGGATCTGATCCTTTTTATCAGTTCCTGCAGGAAATCTTCCGTGGCGGCATTATCCAGCGTGAATACAATTCCAGGGTTCGTGCAAAACTGCCCCGTTCCGTTGGTAATGGATGCGGCCAGGCCTTCTGCAATGGCCGCGCCGTTTTCCTGCAGCGCGCCGGGTAACAGGATCACGGGATTCACCGCACTCATTTCCGCATACACCGGAATGGGCTCGTTCCGGTTCATGGCGGCTTTAAAAATGGACATCCCCGCCTGGCGGGATCCGGTGAAACCCACGGCTTTAATCACGGGATGCTCAACTGCTTTTATGCCCAGCACGCGGTCTGCATAAAACATGGAAAAAACGCCTTCGGGCATGCCGCTCTTTTGCGATGCGCGGTTTATAGCAAGGCTGATCAGTTCATTGGTTCCCGGATGGGATGAATGTGCCTTTACCACAACGGGACATCCCGCAGCCAGCGCGGAAGCCGTATCTCCGCCGGCAGTGGAAAAGGCAAGCGGAAAATTACTGGCTCCGAATACCAGTACCGGACCAAGCGGTATGCTCATCCTGCGCAGATCGTATCTTGGCAATGGCTTCCGGTCCGGCAGGGCCGGATCAATCCGCGCCTGCACATAATCTCCCTTCCGGATCGTTTCAGCAAATAAGCGAAGCTGGCCTGTTGTCCTTGCTCTTTCTCCGGTGATCCTTGCAGCAGGCAGTCCGCTTTCGGCAACACAACGCGAGATCAGGTCGTCTCCCAATGCCATAATCTCATCGGCAATTGCCTGCAGGAATAAGGCCCTTTCCGCGTTCGTTTTTTTCCGGTACACCGAAAAAGCGTTTTGGGCGAGCAGCATGATCTGATCCAGTTCCTCGTCCGTGGCCAGAAAGAATTCCTCTTTGAGAAAATCGTTGACAGCAGGATCAAATGCCCTGAAGGTTTTCGACCCGCTGGCAGACCAGCTGAATCCGATATTGTTTTTTCCGCTCAGTTTCATCATAATAAAACGTTTTCAAAATTTCACGCTACAAAATTGATCAGTTCACCGATATGGTCTATCGCAATCCGTATTTCATCCCGCGATTTTAACGTGATGCCGTCATCCGGAACGATACAGGTTCCGGTCATCAGGAAAACACCTGCAGGGAAACTGCATTCCCTGAATAAAAATCCTGCGAGTTCCGTATGACTTCTTTTCATCTGGCTGATCTGGGTCTTACCTTCAAACAGCAGTTTTTGCTCGCGCAGGATCTTCATGCCGATTCCGGTGTCGGAAGGAATCGGATTTGCGGGAACGTAAATACAGGGGCCCAGCGCAGCCGACCCGTCGTAACATTTCGCCTGGGGAAGATACAATGGATTTTCTCCTTCGATGCTTCGGCTGCTCATATCGTTGCCGATCGAATAGCCGGCAATATTTCCAAAGGAATTGATGAAAAGGGTCAGCTCCGGTTCCGGAACATCCCACACGGAATCCTTTCTTATATTCACCTGATCCAGATGCCCGACCGTGCGGTAGGCATTGGCCTTAAAGAATAATTCCGGGCGTTCGGCAGCATACACTTTATCGTAAAATACGGCTCCGCCGGTTGCTTCCGATTCCTCCATCCGCGCTGTTTTACTTTTCAGGTAGGTTACGCCCGCTGCCCAGATCTCCTGGCTTTTGATGGGCGCTTTAATCTTAAAGGTTTCCAGGATATTTTCACTGCCAGCAGGCGAAAGTTTTGCAATTAAAGACCGCAAACAGTCATGCAAACCATTCCTGTTGATGAGCTGATCCCAGTCTGCGTTCTCCAGCACATAACATTTTTTTTCTGACAGTACAATGGCGGACGATTCGGTTCTGTAAATTTTCATAAACTGTCTTTTAGAATTTGGGTTATTACTGCCAATCGTTACAGGGAGACGCCCTGTTTCCAGGGAATAAAATCGTCCTGATTAAGCTGAACGGCTTTAGGCACTATTTCTCCGCTTGCCACCCGGATGCAATACTCGAGGATCTCCTCGCCCATTTGCGCTATGGATTTTTCCCCGCTGATTATTCCGCCTGCATCAATATCAATAATATCGCCCATCCGCTTTGCCAGGGCGGTATTGGTAGAGATCTTGATGGTGGGCGCAACCGGATTGCCGGTAGGTGTTCCCAATCCCGTGGTAAACAGGATGAGCGTAGCACCGCTCGCTGCTTTTCCCGTTGTGGCTTCCACATCATTTCCGGGCGTGCATACCAGGTTCAGCCCGTTCTTCACAGCGGGTTCCGTATAATTCAGCACGTCCGTAACCGGTGAAGTTCCTCCCTTTTTTGCAGCACCCGCGCTTTTTATGGCATCGGTAATCAGACCATCGCGGATATTGCCGGGAGACGGATTGGCGTGAAAACCTGAGCCGGCATTTTTAGCCAGCTGATCGTATTCACCCATAAGCCGGATAAATTTTGCCGCAGCCTTTTCATCGGGGCAACGGTTCAGCAGGTCCTGTTCGGCCCCGTGCAATTCAGGAAATTCAGCCAGCAACACCTTTCCTCCGAGAGCAACCAGGAGGTCCGCCGCATAACCGGTGGCCGGGTTTGCGGAGATCCCACTGAACCCGTCGCTCCCGCCGCATTTTACACCGATGGTCAGCTTGCTCAGGGGAAAGGGTTTTCGTTCCTGTTTGTTGATCTCCGTTAATCCTTTGAAGGTTTCGCGGATCGCTTTTACAATAAGCTGTTCTTCACTTTCGGAACGCTGCTGTTCAAAGATCAGCAGGGGCTTGTCGAATTCCGGGTTCCTGGTTTTGAGATCCTTTAAAAAATGAGCGACCTGCATATTCTGGCAACCCAGGCTGAGCAGGGTTACGCCGGCTACATTCGGATGATCGGCATAAGCGGCCAGCAATGCACTCAGTATGGCGGCATCCTGCCTGGTTCCGCCGCAACCGCCCTGATGATTCAGAAATTTGATGCCATCCACGTTCTTAAAAATCCTTTGCACCCGAACGGTGGATTCTTTTATTTCCAGCGGAAATCCGGAGATATCATTCCCCGCCAGGTATTCATTTACCAGCTCTCTCGTTTTCTGTTTATATTTTTCCGTAACGGCGTAACCCAGTTCATTGTGTAGTGCTTCGCGGATAACATCCAGATTCCTGTTCTCGCAAAAGACCGCCGGCATGAATAACCAGTAGTTGGCCGTACCCACGCGGCCATCAGTTCGCGGATATCCATTGAATGTCCTGTTCCTGAACCTGGAAATATCGGGCGCCTGCCAGGCCAAATGGGTTTGCTTCCAGGCATAGCCACGCGCCGCGTGTTCGGTGTTCGCCGTTGTCATCAGCCCCCCCTCCGGAACCGCATCCCGCATTTTTCCTACCAACACACCGTACATGATAACGTCATCTGCTTTATTCATTCCGCGGATAAAAAATTTATGCTTTGCCGGAATTTTTTGCCGCAGCTTAATTTCCGCACTTCCGACAGGCACCAGCGTTCCCGCCGGAAGATCCTGCAGGGCAACATACACATTATCCAGTTTGTCAATCTGCAAATATTTCGCTGGCTCCATACTGACTGGTTTAACGCCGGCATTACAAAAACCGGCAACAGCAAATATGCGCAACCGGCGGGAAAGTAAATATAACTAAATTCGCATTTTATGATACTATAGTACCCTTAATTTATAATTTCTAATTAGCCGGAGGTATATTTACGCAAATTTTATGAAGCCACATTTATTAAAAGTGCCTTTGATGCCTGAATATTCCTTCAGCATCCGCCACGATGTGGTGCCCTATTTTTATAATCACTGGCATTATCATCCGGAGATTGAGCTGATTCATATTCTCCAGGGTACGGGTACCCAGTTCCTTGGCGATCAGATCGGCCATTTCAAACCGGACGACATGATCCTGATCGGCTCCAACCTGACGCACATGTGGCGGAATGACGAAGCCTATTTCAAAAAAGACCCTTCCCTGAAAGCAGAGGCGATCGTCATCCATTTCGATCCGCAGTTTTTAGGTCAGCCCTTCATCCAGCTGTTCGAGAACAGGTCGCTCATAAATTTAATGGAGAAAGCAAAGCAGGGTCTCTATATCAGCAGTGATACCCGCAGCGCCATTCATCAGCATATGCTTGCTTTGTTTAACCTGCAGGGCATGGAGCGGATTATCCGCCTGCTTACCATCCTGCACCTGTTGTCCGTTTCCTCCGATACCTCCCTGATCTCGTCCAAGGGATTCCATATTAACAACGTGGAATCGGAAACCGATAAGATCGACAGGATATTCCAGTATACCCTTAGTCATTTCAATGAAAAGATCCGTCTCGAGGATATTGCAGCGCGGGTGAATATTTCACCCAAAGCTTTTTGCCGCTATTTCAAATCCAGAACAAGAAAAACATTCTCCCGCTTCCTGCTGGAAGTGCGTATCGGTCATGCCTGTAAACTGCTGAACGAAGGCAGCATGAACATTTCCGAAATCTGCTATGATTGCGGATTCAACAATGTCTCCAATTTCAACCGCTACTTTAAAATGCTAACGCGAACAACTCCTTTGGGTTACCGGAAGGCGCAGTTGAAGGACTAACCGGTATCAGTCCTTTTTTGTCAGCCGGAGGTAGTAGGCGGCGCTTACCGCTTCACCATCCGTGTTTTTAAACCAGCCCTGCAAAGTATTCGCTCCCTTGCGGAGATCCACTTCCATCGTTATTTTGGTAAAGCCCGGATCGCTTCGCTGGCTGATCACCGGCTCCTGACCATTAACAGAAAGGCAGGCAGTGGAAAAGCTGACGGCTTTCCCTTTCCGTATCCATGTTCCCCCAACGCCTTTGGCCGGGCCGGCAATGTCCATTCTGCGGTCCAGATGAAAGGGCCAGCGACTCAGTTCAACGAGATATTTTCCGGGTCTCTCCACATCCACATGCCAGACCCCGCCTTTTTTTTCTCCGGCGAGCTGGGCCACTTTCCATTGCGTGTTTATGTAATCGCCATTGGCCCAGAAATCGGAAGTGAGCACTACCGGATTTTCCCGGGGCGATCCCACTACCAGGGGAACAAACTGTTTTGTTCCCGCGGCGACTTTATCCCACCAACTGTCGTAATAGGTTTTCATTTTGTGAAAGACTTCCGGATACCTGGCCGCCACATTGTGTTGCTGTCCCGAGTCGCTGCTGATATTATATAGCTCGTCGCTGCCCACCAGCCGCCAGGAATTCCAGACCACGCAACTGAAATATTTTGTTGGCTGCACGCCGCCGCCATACTGGACCACAAACATCCGGTCCTTTCCCCTTTCCTTGGCTGTCAGTACCGGTTTCAGGCTTTCCCCGTCGAAATGCGCAGACCCTTTCACTTTCAGGTTCAGCATATCTATAAAAGTGGGAAGGAGATCCTGTATCTCGGAAGCGTAACCGATCGTCCGCGGCGCACCAAAATGCGCACCGGGCCAGCGCATGATGCAGGCTGCGCGGTGTCCGCCATCGTAATTTTCTCCTTTCTTTCCCCGCATGCCCGCATTATAGAAATTTACGCCGCCCGTTCCTCCGTTATCATTCATAAAAATGATAATTGTATTGTCTTTCAGCTTTTTTTCGTCCAGCCATTTTTCGAGCCGCCCCATATTAAAGTCTATGTTGCGAAGCATGCCAAAGAATTGCGCGGTGGAGCTGTCGGGCACTTTGTCCCGGTAAAACGCATAATCCGCTTTGGGCGCATAGAATGGACCGTGCGGCGCGTTTGTCGGGATATAAGCAAAAAAGGGTTGTTTGCTATCAGCCATCTGGCCCATCCACTGCATGGCCTGGTCAAACCAGAGATCGGTACAATATTCATCCGACTGCACCGGTTGAATACTGTCCAGATAACGCGTTTTGTAATAGTCGTTATCATACTCCGCTTCTGAGAGTAATCCCCATCCTTTGAACCAGATACATTTTTCAAATCCGCGGTCCATCGGGCGGTCAGGATAATTATCTCCCAAATGCCACTTACCAAAAATGCCGGTATGATAGCCATTCTGTTTGAAAATTTCCGGCATTGTCACAATGTCCCGGCGCATCATATCGCGGCCGGTGCCAACGGTAGCAGCTTTGTTGTGCAATGCGTCCAGGCCCGACATGAGCTGGCCCCGGCTCGGCGTACAGTAGGGCGCCACATGAAAATTGCTGAAGCTGATATTCTCCCTGCTGATGCGGTCGATAACAGGTGTCATCAATACCGGATTTCCGTGGCAGGAGTAATCGGCATATCCCTGGTCGTCGGACAATACGATAATCACATTCGGTCTTTTGACTGACTTTTGCGCATTGCCTGTAAAAAAGCCAAAGAACAACACGCCCAGTATGATTAGTCTCTGCATCATCCCTGAATTTTTTCCGGTGTTACCGGTTTGTCTGAGTAAATAATATAGTCACTCGTCCTGATCTCCGCTTCC
>Ga0134126_10005114_pt1 | contig 16378 bp, 13 predicted proteins | sample KB31752_FD_96881 | JGI IMG/M metagenome (GOLD analysis project Ga0134126, IMG submission 96881) | Terrestrial soil microbial communities with excess Nitrogen fertilizer from Kellogg Biological Station, Michigan, USA - KB3-175-2 | ecosystem: Environmental > Terrestrial > Soil > Unclassified ...
GAAGCAGGATGAGACGCAGACCGTGGTCAAGACCGGCGTTGGCGCGGGCGAGCGCGTGGTCACCACCGGCTTCGTGCGGCTCACCGACGGCAGCAAGGTCGCCATCGGCAGTAACGACGGCACACCGGCCGCGATCCCCACACGGCAACGCGGCGGCCAGCGTTCCGGCGGCGGGAGGCCGAACCCGCCCCAATGAGCGTTTCCTCTCCATTCATTCACCGGCCGATCGCCACCTCCTTGCTTGGCATCGCGGTGATGCTGGGAGGCGCGCTCGGTTACTGGTGGCTGCCGGTTTCGGCGTTGCCGCAGGTGGATTTTCCGACCATTCAGGTCACCACTCAGTTGCCCGGAGCCAGCCCCGACACCATCGCCGCGCTGGTAACGGCGCCGCTCGAACGGCAGTTCGGCCAGATCCCAGCCTTGCAGGTCATGACCTCGGCCAGTTCGTTCGGCATCAGCCAAGTAACGCTGCAATTCGATCTCAACCGCGACATTGACGCCGCCGCGCAGGACGTTCAATCCGCGATCAATGCCGCCGGCTCCACGCTGCCGCGCAACCTGCCCTACCCGCCGCTCTATTCCAAAGTGAATCCGGCCGACGCGCCGATCCTCACGCTGGCGCTCACGTCGGAGACCATCGACCTGCGCACGCTCAGCGATATGGCCGATACCATCATGGCGCCGCGGCTCTCGGAGGTGACTGGCGTCGGCCACGTCGCGGTGCAGGGCGGCATCCGCCCCGCGATCCGCATCCAGGCCGACCTGTCGCGGCTCGCGGCCTATGGCCTCGCGCTCGAGGATTTGCGCTCGGCCATCGTCAGCGCCAACGTCGCCGGCGCCAAGGGCTCGCTCGACGGCGCGCACCAGTCCTACACTATCGCCGCCAACGACCAGATCACCGCCGCCAAAACCTATAAATCGGTGGTGGTGGCGTTCCGCAACGGCGCACCGGTCACGATCAGCGACGTCGCCGATGTCATTGATGGGCTGGAGAACACCAAGGTCGGCGCCTCCTACCGCGGCAAGCCGGCGATCGTGGTGGATGTGCAACGCCAGCCCGGCGCCAATGTGATCGACACCGTGACCCGCGTGCGTGCCGAGCTGCCGCGATTGCGGCGCGCCATGCCGGCCGGCGCTACTCTCACCATTGTCAACGATCGCACCACCACCATCCGCGCCTCGATCCACGACGTGCAATTCACGTTGATGCTCAGCATCATGCTGGTCGTGCTGGTGGTGCTGATTTTCCTGCGCACCATCCGGGCCACCATCATCGCCGGCGTGGCGCTGCCGCTGTCGCTGATCGCGACCTTCGGCGTGATGTGGTTCTGCGGTTTCTCACTCGATAACCTGTCTTTGATGGCGCTCACCATCGGCACCGGCTTCGTCGTCGACGACGCCATCGTGATGATCGAGAACATCGTCCGTCACATGGAGAACGGCGAAAAGCCGCTCGAGGCGGCACTGCGTGGCGCCAACGAAATCGGCTTCACAGTAATATCGCTGACGTTATCGCTGGTTGCGGTATTCATCCCGCTGCTGTTCATGACCGGCCTGGTCGGGCGCATGTTCCGTGAATTCGCGCTCACACTCACCATCGCGGTAGTGGCCTCCGCGATCGTTTCGCTGACGCTGACGCCGATGATGTGCAGCCGCCTGCTCCGCCAAGGCGAGGAACATGGCGGCGGCCTTGCCGACAACGCGCTCACCCGCCGTTTCCACGATCTGATCGAACGCACGGTCGAGGCCTATCGCCGTAGTCTGATATGGGTGCTGCGCCGCCAGCGCGAGACGCTGTTGGTGACGCTGATCACGCTCGTGGCCACCATTGTCCTGTACGTCATCATCCCCAAGGGCTTCTTGCCGCTGCAGGACACTGGTCTGATCACCGCGGTGACGGAGGCCTCGACCGACGTCTCGTTCAATGAAATGCGGCGTCGCCAGAGCGAGATCGAAGCCGTCATCCGGGCCGATGCCGACGTCACCAGCGTGGTGTCGGTGATCGGCGTTAGCCCGATCAACACCACGCCCAATGCCGGCCATCTCTCCATCACCTTGAAGCCGCAAAATCAGCGCAGCAATCACGTCGACGCAGTCATCGCGAACCTCAAGGACGCGGTCGCCGGTATTCCCGGCATGAAGGTGTATTTCCAGGCCACCCAGGACATCCAGATTTCCACGCGGGCGAGCCGGGCGCAGTACCAGTACACGCTGGTCGGCACCGACTCCAATGAAGTGCTCAAGTGGGCCAACACACTGACGCTCAAGCTGCGCGGCGACCCGGCGCTGCGCGAGGTCGCTTCCGAAGCGCAGGAGGGCGGCCCGCGCGTCAATGTCGATGTCGATCGTGAACAGGCCGGACGCCTTGGCGTCTCGATGCAGAGCATCACCGATACGCTCAATGACGCCTATAGCCAGCGGCAAATTTCGACGATCTACGGCCAGTCCAACCAGTATCGCGTCATCCTGGAGGCGCAACCGCGCTATCAGCAGGATCCGGGCTCGCTGTCCAAAATCTACATCACCGGCGCCAGCACCTCGACCGGCACGGCGGCGACCGTCGCCAACACCGCGGCCGGCAGCACCAATACCAACACCACCGCCACACCCAATACCGTCACCGCCAGCAATCAGGTGCCGCTTTCGGCCTTTGCGCGCTTCGTCAACACCTCCGCGTCACTCGCGATCGCACACGAGGAGCAATTTCCATCCGTCACTATCTCGTTCGACCTCGCCCCCGGCTACGCGTTAAGCGATGCGGTCAGCCTGATCAGCAAGGCGCAGCAGGACATCGGCATGCCGTCGTCGGTGACCGGCAGCTATTCCGGCGACGCCGCTGAATTTTCCAAGTCGCTCACCGGCGAACCCTGGCTGATTCTGGCCGCGGCCATCGTCATCTACATCGTGCTCGGTGTGCTGTATGAAAGCTTCATCCATCCGCTCACGATTCTTTCCACCTTGCCATCGGCCGGCGTCGGCGCGCTGCTGGCGCTGATGCTGTTCGATTACGACCTCTCCGTGATCGCGTTGATCGGCATCGTGCTGTTGATGGGTATCGTGAAGAAGAACGCTATTCTGATGATCGACTTCGCGCTTGAAGCCGAGCGAAACGAGGGCCTTTCGTCCGAAGAGTCGATCGTCAAAGCCGCCCTACTGCGCTTCCGTCCTATCATGATGACGACGCTGGCGGCGCTATTCGGCGCGCTGCCGCTGGCGCTTGAAGGCGGCACCGGCTCGGAGCTGCGCAACCCGCTCGGCGTGACCATCGTCGGCGGCTTGCTGCTCAGCCAGTTGCTGACGCTCTACACCACGCCGGTGATCTATCTCTACATGGAGCGGCTGCGCGTGCGCCTGACCACGCGCCGCAGCGTCCGGCCGCAACCGGCGGAGTAGCGCGTGAACTTTTCGTACCCATTCATCCGCCGGCCGATCGGCACCACGCTGATGGCGATCGGATTGTTCCTGGTGGGCGCGGTGGCCTACATCTTTCTCCCTGTGGCGAGTCTGCCGACTGTTGATTTTCCAACCATCAACGTCACCGCCAACCGGCCCGGCGCTGACCCCAACATTATGGCCGCGACGGTCGCGGCGCCGCTGGAGCGGCGGCTGGGCGAGATTTCCGGCGTCACCGAACTTACCTCGGTCACGTCGCTTGGCAATTCGCGCATCACCATACAGTTCGACCTCTCGCGCAGTATCGAGGGCGCCGCGCGCGACGTGCAGGCCGCGCTCAATGCCGCGCTCAGCGATCTGCCGGGCGACCTGCCGACGCTGCCGACCTTCCGCAAAGCCAATCCGGCGGCGGCCCCGGTCCTGATCCTGGCACTGACCTCCAAGACCATGCTGCCGAGCGACATCTATGATGCCGCCGATAGCGTGATCGTGCAGCGGCTCAGTCAGTTGGACGGCGTCGGCGAAGTGACGGTGGCCGGCTCCGAGCAACCGGCGATCCGTGTGCAAGTCGATCCGGCGCGGATCGCCGCCATGGGTGTGGGTCTGGAGGCCGTACGCACGGCAATCGCCAATTCCAACGCGGTCGGGCCGATCGGCACCTTCGACGGCAAAAAGCGCGGCGTGACCATCGGCATCAACGATCAACTGCGTTCCGCGAGCGACTACGACCCGCTGGTGGTGAAGACGGTCGACGGTACCGTGATCCGCCTGTCCACGATTGCCTCGATCCAGCCTAGCGTGCGCAACACGCTGTCGGCTGGCTGGTTCAACAAAGACCCTTCGGTTCTGCTGATCATCACCAAGCAGGCCAATGCCAACGTGCTCGACACCGTAGATCGCATTTACGCGTTGCTGCCCGAATTGCGCCAATGGCTGCCGGCGGGTCTCGAAATTTCCGTCCTGGCCGATCGCACCCAAACCATCCGCGCCAGCGTGCACGACATGCAGCTCACGCTCGGCGCCACCGTGATCCTGGTTATGATGGTAGTGGCGCTGTTCCTGCGCCGCACGGCATCGACGTTGGCCGCCGGCGTCACAGTGCCGCTGTCGCTTGCCGGCACCTGCGCCGCGATGTGGGCGGCCGGCTTCTCGATCGACAATCTATCACTAATGGCGCTGGCAGTCTGCATCGGCTTTGTGGTCGACGACGCCATCGTGATGATCGAAAACATGTTCCGCTATCTGGAAATGGGCGATTCGCCGCTACGTGCTACGCTGAAAGGCGCCAAGCAGATCGGCTTCACCGTGGTGTCGATCAGCGTATCGCTTATCGCCGCGTTCATTCCGCTGCTGTTCATGGGCGGCATCGTCGGGCGGCTGTTCCGCGAATTTTCGGTGACATTGGCGTTCGCCATCATGGTGTCCACCGCGGTGTCGCTGTCGGTTACGCCGATGATCTGCGCTTATTTCGTGCGCGCGGCGCCGAGCCATGACGGCACCTGGCTCGACCGCCTGGTCGAGGGCACGCTGTCGCGCATGCTCCGTTTCTACGACCGCACGCTCAACTTCATGCTCGACCATAACGCTTTGACGCTGATCGTGTTCGTCGCGACCATCGTTCTCACCATCGGTCTCTATATCAAAACACCGAAGGGCTATTTTCCGCAGGACGACACCGGGCTGATTTTCGGCGGCACGCAGGCCTCGACCGATGTGTCGTTCACGGCGATGCAGCAGTTGCAGCTCAAGGCGATGGACGTCGTGTTGGCCGACCCGGCAGTGGCGGGCTTGGGTTCCTCGGTCGGCGCCTCTCCCTTCAATGCCTCGGTCAACCGCGGCCGCTTGTTCATCAGCCTGAAACCGCTCAACCAGCGCGGCAATGTGAGCACGCAGCGCGTCGTCGCACGATTGCGCGACGAGCTCAACGCCATCCCCGGCATCCGCGTGTTCATGGTGCCGTCGCAGGATCTACGCGTCGGCGGCCGGCAGAGCGATTCGCAATATCAGTTCACGCTGTGGAGTCCCGATATCGACGAATTGCAAAAACTTGTGCCGCAGGTCCAGGACCGCGTGAAGCAGGTTGCCGGCGTCACCGACGTCACTACCGACCGCGAGCAAGGCGGCCTGCAGGCCAATGTCGCCATCGATCGTTCGGCAGCGGCGCGCCTCGGCGTGCAAATCCAGGATATCGACAATGCGCTCAACGACGCCTTTTCGCAGCGGCAGATTTCAACCATCTACACCCAGCGCAACCAATATCGCGTTATTCTGGAAGTCGACGGTAAATATACCCGCGACCCCAGCGACCTCACCCATATCTATGTGACGGGCGCTGGCAACAAACAGGTGCCGCTATCGGAAGTGACGCGCATCGAGCGCTCGATCGCGCCGCTGGTGGTGAACCATCAGGGTCAGTTCCCCTCGGTCACCATCACCTACAACATCCTGCCCAATTTCACGATCCAGGAGGTCACCGGCAACATCGAGCGGGCGGTGGCGGATATGCATATTTCCGACAATGTCCATGCCGATTTCGCCGGCGACGTGAAGGCATTCCAACAGACGGTGAGCGCGCAGCCCTTGCTGCTGCTGGCGGCGCTGATCGCGGTCTATATCGTGCTCGGCGTATTGTACGAGAGCCTGGCGCACCCGCTCACCATCATCTCGACGCTGCCGTCGGCCGGCCTCGGCGCGCTACTGGCTTTGCAGGTATCCGGTACCGACCTGACCGTGATCGCCTTCATCGGCATCATCCTCTTGATCGGTATCGTGAAGAAGAACGGCATCATGATGGTGGACTTTGCCCTTGATGGAGAACGCCGCGGCGGGTTGGCGCCGCGCGAGGCCATCCATCAGGCGTGCCTGGCGCGCTTCCGGCCGATTCTGATGACCACCATGGCGGCGGCGCTCGGCGCCCTGCCATTGGTGATCGCCAGCGGCCCTGGCTCCGAGCTGCGCCGGCCGCTCGGCATCACTATCATCGGCGGGCTCTTGGTGTCGCAGGCGCTCACGCTCTACACCACGCCGGTGATCTATCTGCTTCTCGACCGGCTGCACCAGAAACTAGGCGGCGGCAGCTTTACCTTTATCCGCCGCCGCGGGCCGCCGCTGCAGCCGGCGGAGTAGCCTCAAACCCCCAAATACCGGTGCTGCACGTCGGGCGCGGCGGCGAGTTCACGCGACAGGCCGTTCCACACCACGCGGCCGCGTTCGATCAGGAAATGGCGGTCGGCGACGCGCGTGAGCGCACCGACGTTCTTATCGATCACCAGGATCGCGAGTCCACCGGCCTTGAGCGCGGCGAGACAGCGCCAGATTTCGGCGCGGATCAGCGGCGCCAGGCCTTCGGTCGCCTCATCCAGGATCAGCAGCCGCGGGTTGGTCATCAGGGCACGGCCGATCGCCAGCATCTGCTGCTCGCCGCCGGACAACTGGTTGCCCATGCTGGTATCGCGCTCGGACAGCCGCGGGAACAGCGCGTACACTTTTTCCAGCGTCCAATCCGCGCCGTTCCGCCTGACCGACGTCGCAATCAGATTCTCACGCACGCTCAGGTTCGGGAATATCTGCCGCCCTTCGGGCACCAGACCGATACCCAATTTGGCGATCTTGTAGGCCGGCTGACCGCGGATATCTTGACCGGCGAAACGGATGACGCCGGCGCGCGATGGCGTCAGTCCCATGATCGAGCGCACGGTGGTGGTCTTTCCCATGCCGTTGCGGCCCATCAGCGTGACCATCTCGCCGGAAGCAATGGCGAGCGAGACGCCGAACAGCACCTGGCTCAGGCCATAGCTGGTTTCGACATCGAGCAGTTCGAGCACATTGTCATTCATGAGCGGCCTCCGCCTCGCCCAGATAGGCGTCGCGCACCTGACGGTCGGCGCGGATGTCGGCCGGCGCGCCGGAGGCAATCACCCGGCCGTAAACCAGCACAGTAATGCGGTCGGCGAGCGCGAACACGGCTTCCATGTCGTGCTCGACCAAGAGAATGGTCAACTCGCGCTTCAAGGCACGCAGCATGTCGACCATGCGGGCGGATTCCTCCGGCCCCAGGCCCGCCATCGGTTCATCGAGCAGCAACAGGCGCGGGTTGCCGGCGAGCGCCATAGCCAGTTCGAGTTGACGGTGCTCGCCGTGGCTGAGAGCCGATGCCGGTTGATCGGCGCGCGCGGTCAGGCCGACGCGGGCAAGCGCGGCGCGCGCCGGCTGGCGCAACTCTGTTTGAGAACGGGCATCGCGCCAAAAACGAAAAGAGTGCCCGGCATGCGCCTGGACCGCCAGCGTTACATTATCGAGCACACTGAGATCGAGAAACAATGACGTGATCTGAAACGAGCGCGCCAGACCGAGCGCACTACGGCGATGCATGGGAAGCAGCGTAATATCGTTGCCGGCAAAACGGATATGGCCAGCGTCCGGCGTCAACTGGCCGCTGAGCTGGGCGATTAGCGTGGTCTTGCCGGCGCCGTTCGGGCCGATCACCGCATGCAGCTCGCCGCTGGCGACACTCAGCGTCAGATCGTCGCTGGCGATGATGCCGCCGAAACGCTTGGCGAGATTGTCGGCTTGCAACAAGGGCCCGCTCATGAGCGCACCTTTGCCATCAGTTGCTTGAGCAAGCCGTCGATGCCGCCGCGCGCGAACAGCACCACCAGCAACAGCAGCGGGCCCAAGATGATCTGCCAATATTCGGTGATGCCGGACAGCACCTCCTCCAGCAGCAGCAGCGCCACCGTGCCGATCAGCGGACCGAACGGCGACGCCATGCCCCCGAGCACCACCATGATGATGAGATCGCCCGAGCGCGTCCAATACATCGTCGCCGGACTGACAAAGTCGGTGTGATTGGCGAGCAGTGCGCCGGCTAGACCGCACAGCGTTCCGGCAATGACGAAGCAAACCAACTTGTACCGATAGGTCGGAAATCCGATGGCGCCCATGCGGGTGTCGTTCGAGCGCGCGCCCTGGATCACCAACCCGAAGCGCGAATTGACGATGCGCCAGACCAAATAGATCGCGGCCAGCAGCAGCGCCAGACAGAGGTAATAGAACTGCACCTTGTTCGACAAATTGATCGGCGCAACGAATTCGCTGCGCTTGTAAATAGTCAGGCCGTCGTCGCCGCCGTAACGCGCCAACCCGGCGCAGACGTAATAAGCCATCTGCGCGAACGCCAACGTGATCATGATGAAATAGACGCCACGCGTGCGCAGGCTCAAGGCGCCGATCACCAGTGCGAACAGTGCCGATGCGGCGAGTGCCGCCGGCCATTGCACAAAGCCGCTGAAAATTCCCTCATGCGCCAGCATGCCGACCGCGTAGCCGCCGATGCCCAGATAAGCGGCGTGTCCGAAACTCATCATGCCGCCATAGCCGAGGATCAGATTGAGGCTGACCGCGGCCAGCGCCAAAATGACGATGCGAGTGAACAGCGTCAGCACGAAGCGGTTACCGACGAGTTCGGAATAAACCGGCAGCAGCAGCAGCGCCGCCAGCAGCGCGACAATGGCGATGGTTCGCAGGTTCAGCGCCGGTGTCATTTGCCGCCCGCCGAGAACAGCCCTTCCGGCTTGACCACCAGCACGATCGCCATCAGCAGATAGATCAGCATCGACGACAACGCCGGCGCCGCGGTCGCGGCCGCGTTCGGGGTCAGCACAAGGCGCAACAGATCGGGCAAATAGGAACGCCCCACAGTATCGATGAAACCGACCAAAAGCGCCGCCACCAGTGCGCCGCGGATCGAGCCGATACCGCCGATCACCGTGATGACGAAGGCGAGAATGAGAATGTTCTCGCCCATGCCGATCTGCACGGTGAGGATCGGCGCCTGCATCAGCCCGGCGAGACCGGCGAGCGCGGCGCCGAGCCCGAACACCAGCGTGTAAAGCAACTTGATGTTGACGCCGAGCGCGCCAACCATCTCGCGGTTCGACGCGCCGGCGCGGATCAGCATGCCGATGCGTGTGCGCATCACCAGTCCATAGAGGAACGCCGCCACCGCCAGCGTGATCACGATGATGGCCAGCCGGTAGCTGGAATACTGCACGCCCGGCAGAATCTCCACCGAGGTGTTGAGCCAGGACGGCAGCGGCAGACTCATACCCTCCGGTCCCCAAATCAGCCGCACCGATTCATCGAAGAACAAAATCAGCCCGAAGGTGCCGAGCACATGATCGAGATGATCGCGGCCGTAGAGCCTGCGCATGGCGATCACTTCCACCGCCATGCCGACCATCAGCGTGGCGGCGAGCGCCAGCACGGCACCGAGCACGAAGCTGCCGGTCCAGGCGGCGAACGTGGCGGCGAAATAGGCGCCGATCATGTAGAGCGAGCCGTGCGCCAGGTTGACCAGATCCATGATGCCGAACACCAGCGTCAGCCCCGCCGCGAGCAGAAACAGCAGCAGGCCGAACTGCAGTCCGTTCAGGCATTGCTCGATGAACAACGTCATGGCGCGCTATTCCGGTGGCCGGACGAGCAAACGGCGGCAGCGCGCTGGCGCCGCCGCCGTGGTGTCCTCCCTGGAGATCACTTCATCGGGCACTTGCCGTGAAAGGCGTCCTGGTTGTCCTTGACGATGGTGGCGACGGTTTTCAGCACGAAATCGCCCTTGGCGTCCTTCACCACGTCCTGCAGGTAAAAATTCTGGATCGGAACGTGGTTGTTGCCGAACTTGAAATTGCCGCGCACCGACTTGAAGTTGGCCTTCTTCAACGCCGCCTCCACCGCCGATTTATCGCTCACATTGCCCTTCACCGCATTAACCGCCGAGGCGATCAAATTCGCCGCGTCGTAGGACTGCGCGCCGTAGAACGACGGCTTCTTGCCGGAATATTTCTTCTCGAAGTCAGCGACGAACTTCTTGTTCGCCTCATTGGGCAGATCGTTCACCCATTCCTGCGCGCCAGGCACGCCGAGCGCCAAATCCTTTTGCAGTGGCAGCGACAATTCGTCGATGGTGAACGCGGTGTAGAGCGGGATCGTGCCCTTCAGCCCGGCTTGCGCGTACTGCGCCAGGAACTGCACGCCGGCCTTGCCCGGATAGAACACGAAGATCGCATCGGGCTTGGCGGCTTTCGCTTTCGCTAGTTCGGCCGAGAAGTCGAGCTGCGCCGGCCAGGTGGTCAGCTCCTGCCCGATCACCTTGCCTTTGAAGGTCGAGGCGACGCCGGCCAGCATGTCCTTGCCCGCGGCATAATTCGGGCCGATCAGGAATACCGACTTCACGCCCTTCTGGTTCATGTACAGACCCATCGCCTGCGGCGTCTGGTCGTTGTTCCACGAGGTCGAGAACACGGTCGGCGAGCACAATTCGCCCGCGATCTGCGAGGGACCCGCATTAGCGATGACCAGGAATGTTTTCGAATCGACGATCGGCTTGAGCGACGCCAGCAGCACGTTCGACCAGATGTAACCGGCGATGAAATCGACGTGGTCGGAATCGATCAGCTTCTGCGTCTTCTGCAATCCGACATCCGGCTTTAGCGTATCGTCTTCGTAGATCACCTCGACCGGCAGTCCGCCCATCTTGCGGCCCATATGGTCGAGCGCGAGTTCAAAGCTGTCGCGCATGTTGTTGCCGATAACCGCGGTCGGACCGCTGAACGTGCTGACGAACCCGATCTTGATCGATTTTTGCTGGGCCATCGAAGGCCCGGCGGCGAGCCACAAAGCCGCGCCTGCGGCCAACAAAGTCTTACGCATGCGATTTCCTCCCCTGAGGCCATTTTGGCCCTTATGCAAGACTTTAATGTAGCGGGATTGGCGCCAAAAGGTCCACCTTCGGCTGCAGGACGCACGGAAAGGGCCAGCAATTGCTGTCTCTTGGCCATCCGCCGCCAGTCCTTGACCTGTTCGCCGCGCGCCCGGCAGTCTAACCCATGGCATCGAGCCTCGTGCAGGATGAATCCATGACCCCCACTGTCGCCATTATTGCTCCCGGCAATATGGGCTCCGGCGTTGCCCAGCGACTGACCGAGAACAAAGTAAAGGTGCTGACGTCGCTCACCGGCCGCAGCGCGGCGAGCGCCGAACGTGCACGCGCCGCCGGCATGACCGCAGTGGCCGACACGCAACTGACCGGAGCGGATTTCCTGATGTCGATTGTGCCGCCGGGCGACGCGCTCGGTCTGGCGAAACGCCTCGCTCCCATGCTCACTGCCGCCAACAAGAAGCCAGTTTACGTCGAATGCAACGCGGTCAGCCCGCGCACCATGCTGGAGATCGCCGGCGTGATCGGCAAAACCGGCTGCCCGTTTGTCGGCGCCGGCATCATCGGGCCGCCGCCGAAGCCCGGCAGTGCCAACACCAAAATCTATGCCTCCGGACCGGCCGCGCCTCTCTTCGCCAAGCTCAACGACTACGGGCTGATCGTGCGCGTGCTGGAAGGCCCGCTCACCGCCGCCTCGGCGCTGAAAATGTCCTACGCCGGCATCACCAAAGGCTTCACGGCGCTGGGCGCCGCCATGATGCTGGCCGCCACCCGCGGCGGCTCGGCCGCGGCGCTCAAGGCCGAACTCGCCGACAGCCGGCCGGACTTGCTTGGCTATCTCGATAAACAAGTGCCCAGCATGTACTCAAAGGCCTACCGCTGGGTGGCCGAACTTGAGGAAATTTCCGACTTCGTCGGCAAGGACCATCCCGAGAACGAAATGATGATGGCTGCCGCCCGGCTTTACGAGCGCATCGCCGAGGATTTTGAAGACGAGAGAAAAGAAACTGGCGAGCTGGATGAGTTTCTAAAGTCATCATGAGCATCGCGAACAAGCCATCGTTGACCGTCGGGCTGGCCGGCCTCGGCGCGGTCGGGCTGGAAGTGGCAAAGCGGCTGATCGCCGGCGCCGTGCCGGGCCTGACGCTTACCGCCGTTGCCGTACGCGACGCCGGCAAGGCGCGCCGGAGTTTGCCGCAACTTGGCGCTATCGCGATCAAGCCGGCGGTCGCGCTGGCCAATGACTGCGACGTGGTGGTGGAATGCCTGCCGCCGGCGCTGTTTCGTGACGTGGCGATCGCGGCCATCGACAAAGGCCGCATCTTCATGCCGCTTTCGGTCGCGCAACTTTTGGAAAATTGGGATCTGGTCGAACGTGCCAGGCAAAAAGGCGCGCGCATCCTGCCGCCGACCGGCGCGCTGCTGGGCTTGGACGCCGTGCGCGCCGCCGCCGAAGGCGACATCCGCTCCATCAAAATGATCACACGCAAGCCGCCAGGTGGCCTCGAGGGCGCACCTTATCTGGTCGAGCGCAAAATCACGCTCGCCGGCCTCAACAAGCCACTCAAGGTGTTCGACGGCACAGCGCGCGAGGGCGCGCGCGGCTTTCCGGCCAACGTCAACGTCGCGGCCGCGCTCAGCTTAGCCGGCATCGGCCCCGACCGCACGCAACTGGAAATCTGGGCTGACCCCGCACTGACGCGCAACACCCACCGCATCGAGGTCGAGGCCGATGTTGCGCGCTTCACCATGACCATCGAAGGCGTGCCATCGCAAAATCCGCGTACCGGCCGCATCGTGCCGCTGTCCACCATCGCCGCCCTGCGCGCGCTGGTGTCGGAGCTCAAGGTTGGCACCTGAAGGCATGAAGGCCGCCCACGCTTTCGCGCGGACGGCCTTTTCGGTTCATGTGCAGGGTTGGATCAGTTCTTCGCCTGCGGATTAGCCTTCAGGTAATCCTGATAGGTCTGGCCGGCGTAGTTCGCGGGGGCGTTGGCTTGCGCCTGATCAGAGCTGCCGGCGACGGGCGCACTGGCCGATTCCTTGGTGCAGAGATCCGCGAACACCACCTGCCCTTCCGGCGTGTAGTTCTTGGTCAGGCAGGTGCAGGGGCCGGGCTCGATGGCGGTCTCGACGCCGCGCACCGCGTAGCCGACCGGGCGGATCCAGAAGTGGTTATGCCAGCGCACGAAGTGACGATGCTCATGGATGCGCCAGTGGCCGATCTGATGGCCCGGATGGCCGACCGGGCGGAGGACGCGGCCGCCGCCGTTATTGCTGCGGATCATGGCACCGGCATTGGTTGTCGAAAGGGCCGCGCCGGCAAGCGTGGCGACGGCAGCGAGGGTGAGGATAATCTTGCGGGTCATGGCTCTCTCCTTGGGGTGATATTGGTTTCGATAGGCATTGGTCGTCTGCCCCGCGAAAAGGTTCATGGCCTGCGTAACCACCGGTTTGACAATACCGGCGGACACGCATTTGTCCTTTGCATACAAATATTTAGAGTGGGGCTCCCGCGCGCCGACGCAAACAGCTGAAGGCGCGGATGGGCGCGGCTAAGGTTCGAAATGCGGCCGGTAGCCGTCCTGCACCGCCTCGACACGGCCGGCGAATGGCATGCCGACATGGCCGGGGAACACCAGTGCGCCGCTCGACGCGCAATAGTCGAGCACCTTGCGCCGGCTGACGGCCGCCTGCGCCGCGTCCGAATTCTTCGGGAAATTCCAGTCCGGATGATAGACCTGCAGCAGATGATGCCACACGTCGCCGATAAAAGCGGCGCGCTCGCCCTTGCTCTCAAGCTTGAAAAACACGTGGCCAGGTGAATGGCCCGGCGCCGAGTCGATCTCGATGAAATCGTTCAGCCGATAGGCGCCGCCGCTCACGAGATCGGCGCGGCCGTGTTCGAGGATCGGGATCACGCATTCGCGGAACGTGCCCAGTTCGGCCGGTCCTTCTTTCGGATCGGCGTCGACCTTCGAGAAATAGTCGACGTCCGGTTTGGAGAAGACATAGCGCGCATTGGGAAATGTCGGCACCCACTTGCCGTCGCGCAGTTGCGTATTCCAGCCGACGTGGTCGTGATGCAGGTGCGTGCACATCACCACGTCGATTTCTTCCGGCCGCGCGCCGGCGGCCGCGAGCCGTTCCAGATAAGGCTCATTGAGCATGTGCCAGAACGGACGGTCCAGCTTGACCTTGTTGTTGCCGCAGCAGGAGTCGATCAGGATTTTCTGGCCGCCGATCTGCAACAGCCAGCTGTGGACGCTGAGCCTGATCAGCCCCCTGTCGGCGTCGTAGTGATGCGGCGCCAGCCAGCGCAGGTGCTTGGCCAACTCGGCCTCGGTGAGTTCGGGGAAAACCTTGCGCAGCGGATAACTCGGGACATTGGTTTCCTCGATACGCGTGATGGTGGCCTGGCCAACGGTGAACACCGGCATCTCCCTGCGGAATTCGGCGCACGCCACCGGCGCCGCACATGAAGATATTCTATGTCGGCGCGACAGGTCTACCTATCCCTGCCCCCAGTTTCTCGACTACAATTCCCTCCGGTCCGCCAAGGCCACGAGAACCGCCCAGGCTGGCCATATCAATTCGGTGCACAAGGGCGTCGTGCTGATCGCGACACTCGCCTTCGGCCTCATCACCTACGGGCTGGTCCTGCTGATGATGTCGAAATTCGTCGGCGTTCGGTGTTCGCAGGCGCTCCGCGCGGCGCTGCCGATTTATATCGTGTTCTTTGCTACGATCGCGCTTTGTATCTTCGTTTCCGAGGTCGTGCTTTGGATACCCAAACACGTGTTGCCAGCGTCGGTAGGCTGCTTCAAGAGTCCGACCGGAGCCGGGCTGATCTGCCCCTGACCGCCAGCGAACGGAAACCGCATGCCCCCCGCCAATACTGCATTACAGCCTAAGCTCAAAGCGCCTGCCGGCGCCTGCGACACCCACATGCACATTTACAGTCACCGCTTTCCGAAAGCGGCGACTGCCAAAATCCTGGCGCCCGACGCGTCGGTCCCCGATTATCTGAAAATGCGTGCGCGGCTCGGCATCGAGCGCACGGTGGTGGTGCAACCGTCGGCCTACGGCAAGGACAACCGCTGCACGCTTGAAGCCGTGGCCGCGATCGGGCCAAGCGCCCGTGGCATTGTCGTTGTTGACGAAACCGTCACCGACGCCGAACTGGACCGGCTGACCAAACTCGGCATTCGCGGCATCCGGTTTTTCATGCTCAGCGGGGCGCCGTTGCCTCTGGAAATTCTCGAAACCATGTCGGCGCGGGTGGCGCCGTTCGGCTGGCACGTGGTGTTTCAAATGGACGGCCGGCATCTGGCCGATCACGAGGCCTTGCTCGGCCGCCTGACCAGCACGCTCATCATCGACCACGTCGGGAAATTTCTCGAACCGGTCGCACCCGATCATCCCGGCTTCCGCACGATCCTGCGGCTGCTCGACAACGGACGCACCTGGGCCAAATTGTCGGCGCCTTACGAAACGTCCAAACTCGGGCCGCCGAATTATGACGACGTCGGCAAGCTCGCCAAAGCGATGGCAAAGGCGGCGCCCGAGCGGATGCTATGGGCAAGCAATTGGCCGCATCCGACGCCGGGCGCGATCGTGCCCGACGATGCCGTGCTGCTCGACATGCTGCTCGATTGGGTTCCCGACGAGGCGGCGCGCAAGAGAGCGCTGGTCGACAATCCGGCGGAACTCTACGGCTTCTAGGCGAGCGCGGTTAAAAAAATCCGCGCAATGCCAAATGCGCGCCGAGCAGCAACAATCCGACGAAAAAGCACAGCCGAAAGGTCTCCGCCCGAATCCTGCCGCGCACCAACTGCCCAAGCACCATGCCGGAGAGCGCGGCGCCGAGCGCCACCAGTGAAGGCCAAATCAGCGAGGTCTTCACCTCGCCGCCGTGCGCCAGCGCGACGGCTAGCGCGACAGTCGAGACCGAAAAAGACAGGCCAAGCGCCTGCACCATCCGGTCGCGTTCCATCGAGAGCGCCTGGACATAGGGCGCTCCCAGCGCAAAAATTCCGGTCGCGACCGAGATCGCACCGTTGGCGGTGCCGATCACCATGCCGAGCCATACTTCCGCGCGCGGCGGCACCGAGAAATGCACCTTGAACAAGCCGAGTGCGGCGTAGATCGCCAGCGCCACCCCCAGCCAGACCGTCGCCTCGGCGCCGCCACCGCCTGGCAGCAGCGCGGCGCCGATCCAGGTTCCCACGCATATTCCAATCAGCATTGGCCATAGCCGCCGCGCCA
>Ga0134126_10005116_pt1 | contig 16374 bp, 15 predicted proteins | sample KB31752_FD_96881 | JGI IMG/M metagenome (GOLD analysis project Ga0134126, IMG submission 96881) | Terrestrial soil microbial communities with excess Nitrogen fertilizer from Kellogg Biological Station, Michigan, USA - KB3-175-2 | ecosystem: Environmental > Terrestrial > Soil > Unclassified ...
ATGGTCCTCGGTCAGCAACTCCTGCAGCTCGAACAGGTTGCCGTCGGGGTCGCGGCCGTAGACGGAGTAGAGCCCGTCGACGAGGACCGGCTCGGAGTTGAAGGGCACCCCGGCGGCCACCAATCGCCGGTACTCGGCGTGCATGTCGGTGACGTCGAAGCAGAGGTGGACGAGGCCGTGGTCGCACGGCGGGCGGTCCGGATCGCCGGGCCGACCCTCGGGCGACCGGTACTGCATGACCTCGATGTAGGTGTTGCCGGCCCGGAGCATGGCCATGCGGACGCTGGTGCCGTCGAGGCCGAGGATGGTGTCGGCCAGGTCGGCGCCGGGCTCCCACTCGTTCCACCACGCCACTTCGAAGCCGAGGAGGTCGCGGTAGAAGCCGAGCAGCCGGTCGAGGTCGCCGGTGGCCAGGTTGGTGTGGTGGACCCCTCGGATCATTGTCCCTCCTCTCGTCAGGCCCCGCCGACCGGCACGGAGGTCCCACCGGCGACGGAGGAGGCGAAGGCGGCGTCGACGACCTCCATGATGGCGACGCCGTCGCCGAAGGTGGCCGCCTGGGGGCCACCCGACGGGGCCACCCCCAGGATGCGGTCCCGGAAGTGCCGGGTGAGGCCGACGAACGGGAGCAGCTCGATCCCCAGGGCCGCCAGGGAGCCGTCGGGGTCGTCGTCGCCGGCGCCGGGGAGCGCCTTGGCGAGGTCGGCCGGGACGTCCACTGCCCGGGACCCGGAGCGGTCGGCGGTCCAGACGGTGCCGCCGTCGACCCACAGCGTCCCGGCGGGGCCGGCCACCGCGGTGACCCCCGGGGGCATCCCCCAGGCGGCGGCGGTCTGCTGGAGGACGACCCGGCAACCCGACGCCATGGTGAGCTCGATGTCGAAGGTGTCGTCGGCGAAGGTGGACGGTCGATCGGAGACCACGGCCAGCGTGGCCCGCACCGAGGTGGCGTCGCCCAGCCAAGTGCGGATCTGGTCGAGGGTGTGGACGCCGGCGGCGCCGAGCCAGCCGCCGAAGACGTCCTTGTCGAACCACCACGGCGGCGACGGCACCTGCGGGTCCGGCACGTAGGGCAGCCAGCTGACGAAGGTGGCGAGACGGGGGTCGCCGACGGCGCCGTCGGCCAGCAGCCGGGCACCGAGGGCGTTGGGGGCGGCGAACCGGAACTCGTGGGCCACCAGGTGGACCAGGTCGGCGTCCTCGGCCAGGGCCAGCAGCTCACGGGCCTCAGCGGCGTCGAGGGTGAACGGCTTCTCGACCAGGAGGTGGCAGCCGGCGGCGACGGCCTGGCGGGTGAGGGGGGCATGGGTGGCCGGAGGGGACGAGATGCTGACCGCGTCGAGGCCGAGGCCGAGGGCGTCGGCGAACGAGGTGGTGGCCGTCGCCACCCCACAGGCGGCGGCCCGCTCGGCGGTGCGGTCGGCGTCCTGGCCGACCAGGGCCACGACGTCGAAGCCGGCGGCCCGCAACGCGGGGACGTGGGCCCGGCAGCCGAACCCGGTGCCGACGACGGCCGCCCGCAAGGGTCGGTCGGTTGTCGCCTTTCCACTGATGGCCACAGTTGTCATCCCTCCTCGGCGGGACCGCCGCCGTAGACCGTCCGCAACGACGCCGGTTGGGTGCCGTCGACGTCGGTGATGCCGTACTCGACCGCCTGCTCGGCCCCGACGACCACCTTGCCGGCGAACCGGCCGACCGCCGGGTCGGCGGCCATGGCGGCGATGACCCGGCCGCTCAGCTCCGGCGATTCGGAGAGGCCGAGCGGCATGCCGTCGCCGAGCAGTTCGGGGTTGGCGGCGAAGTTGGCCAGGGTCCGTTCGGTCCGCATGAGGCCGGGCCACAGCGACACCATGGTGACCCCGACCGGGGTGAGGTCGCCGGCCCCCTCGCGGGTGAACCGGTCGACGCCGACCTTGCCGATGCCGTAGGCCACCGAGATGCTGGGGACGCTGGGGTACCGGGCGCCGAACGACGACGTGTTCACGATCAGCCCCTTCCCCGCCGGGACCATCAGCCGGGCGGCGAAGACCGCGGCGACGTAGTGAGAGCGGAGGCCGACGTCGACCATGTCCCACTCCGCCAGCGGCCGCTCCCAGAACGGCTGGGCGGAGAAGAAGCTGTCGGGGAGGAGGAAGGCGTTGTTGACCAGTAGGTCCAGCCGGCCCTGCTCGGCCTGCACCCGGTCGAACACCGCGGCCACCTGGTCGTCGTCGCGGTGGTCGCAGGCCGCCGCCACCCCGTGGCCGCCGCGACGGGTGACCTCGGCGGCCGCCTCCTCCAGGGTGCCCCCGAGGTCGGCGTCGGTGGGCACGCCGGCACTGCGGCCGGTGACGTACACGGTCCAGCCGGCGTCGCCGAGGGCGACGGCCACCCCCTTCCCGAGGCCCCGGCTGGCCCCGGTGACCACCGCCACCGGGCGACTGCCGTCAGGCCCGGGCCCGACCGTGCCGTCCGCCGTCTCCCCTGCCATGCCACCCTCCCCGCCCGGACCCGGCCTGACCAGCCGATGCGGGTGACAGTACCAACCAAACGACTGGTTGCCAACCTAAGAGCGGCGCAGCCGCCAGACGGCCAAGGGGGCGAAGACGAGGACGATGCCGACGGTCCACAGCAACGACGGCACCAGGTAGTACTCCAACGAGTGGCCGAGCAGCTGCTGGGCGGCCGGCCCGCCGGTCAGGATGCGGACGGTGTTGCACATCGGGGTGATCGGCTGGTGGTTGGCGAACCCCTGCATCCAGCCGGGCATGGTGGCGACGGGGACGTAGGCACTGGACACGAAGGTCAGCGGGAACACGACGAACGCCAGTCCCTGGGCGGCCTGGGGGCTGCCGGCCAGCAGGCCGAGGGTGATGAACACCCAGACGAAGGCGAACCCGTAGACGACGGTCAACCCGAGGGCGGCGATGCCGTCGGCGACGCCGCCACCCAAACGGAAGCCGACCAGGAACCCGACGGCAGTCATCACGACGACCCCCCAGGCCACCAGGACGGTGTCGGCACCGACCCGGCCGGTGACCACCGACAGCAATCGGATGGGGAGGCTGCGGAGCCGGTCGATGAGGCCGGCCTTCAGATCCTCGGCGATCCCGGTCGCCGCCCCCATGCCCTGGAACAGGACGCCGGTGACGACGAAGCCGGGGACCAGAAAGTCGACGTAGGAGAGGCCGCCGGTGTGGGCGACGGCCCCGCCGAAGACGTACCGGAAGATGAGGAGGAACAGCACCCCCTGCGCCGTGCCGGCAATGATCAACGCCGGGGTGCGGACGAACTTGCGGAGGGTCCGGGCGGCCACCTGCCAGGACGCCACCAGGTAGGAGGCCCCCCGGTTGAGGGACGCCCCGGCGGCGACGCCGGCGGGGCCGGGTGGGGTCGGGACGCCGAGGGTGGTGTCCATGGTCATGCGGCCTCCTCCTTCTGCTTGGACTTCCGCTTCGGCTTCCGCTTCTTCCGGCCCTTCGGCTCGTCGGTGTCGTCGGAGTCGTCGGTGTCGTCGTGCGCGGTGGTGCGACCGGTGAGGGCCAGGAACACCTCGTCGAGGGTGGGGCGCCGGAGGCCGAGGTCCTCGACGGCGACCCCGGCGTCGTCGAGCGCCCGAACGGCGGCGGTCAGCGACCGGGCGCCGTCGGGGGCGGGGACGGCGCACCGGCGGGTGGCCGGATCGGTGGCGGGTTGGCCGAAGCCGAGGCGGGCCAGGACGTCGGCGGCCCGGGCCATGGTCGACGGGTCGGCGGCGTGCAGCTCGACGACGTCGGCGCCGACCTTCGACTTGAGCTCCGCCGGGGTCCCCTGGGCGATGACCCGGCCGTCGTCGATGATGACCACGACCGCGGCCAGGTGGTCGGCCTCGTCGAGGTACTGGGTGGTGAGGACCACGTCGGTCCCGGCCCCGGCCATCGCCCGGACGCAGTCCCAAACCTCGATCCGGCTGCCGGGATCGAGACCGGTGGTCGGCTCGTCCAACAACAGCAGGTGGGGGGCGCCGACCAGGCTGGCCCCGAGGTCCAGCCGCCGGCGCATCCCCCCGGAGTAGGTCCGGACCTGCCGGTCGGCGGCGTCGGTGAGGTTGAGCTGCTCCAGGATCCTCGACGCGCTGGACCGGGCCTGGGCTCCGGTCTGCCCGTAGAGGCGGGCCACCATCACCAGGTTCTCCCGCCCGGTCATCATCTCCTCGACCGCCGCCGACTGCCCGGCGAGGCCGATCAGCCGCCGGACCGCCGCCGGCTCCCGGACGACGTCGTGACCACTGACGCGCAGGGTTCCGCGGTCGGGGGCCAGCAGGGTGGCCACCATCCGGACGAAGGTGGTCTTGCCGGCCCCGTTGGGACCCAGGATGGCCACCGGTTCTCCCTCGGCCAGGGTGAGGTGGAGATCCCGCAGGGCCTCCACCTTGCCGAACCGCTTGGCGATGCCGTTTGCCTCGATCAGCGCACCCACCGGGGCCTCCTCATTCGTCGCTCTGGTCGTCGTCACCGTCGACGTCGACCCCGAAATCGAGGGCGAGGCCCTCGAGGACCGTGGCGCCGGTGTCGTGGAACCCCTTCCACAGGTCGAGACCTTCGAGGGCACCGTGCTCGATGTCGTCGACGAGGCCGTTGACGAAGCGGAGCTCGGCGGCCAGCTGCCCCTGTTCGTACTCGACCTCGAGCTCGAACAGGCGGGGCAGTCCGGCGCGCCGGGCGGCCTTGACGCTCCCTCGCAGGCCGGCCAGCTTGAGCCCGACGGCGTCGGCCCGGTCCCGGAGGGCCTGCAGGGCGTCGTCGGGGTCGAGGGCGGAGATGAACGACAGGCCGGCCATGAACTGGGGGTACTCCTTGACCGGCACGCCTATGAGGTCGGTGAGCCAGTCGACCATCTCGCGGGCGCCGTCGTCGGTGATCTCGTAGACCGTTCGCTCGGGCCGCCGGCCGTGCCGGATGGTCCCGGTGGCCTTGACCAGGCCGCGCTTCTCCAGGGACTCCACCACGGCGTAGAGGGATCCGTAGTTCAGGCGGACGCTCTCCTGCTTCGCCCGGTTCCGCAACGTCTGGGCCACCTCGTAGGGGTGCATCGGCCGCTCGTAGAGGGACACCAGCACCGCCATCGCCAGCGGGTTCGATCGGGCAGCTCGAGGCACATCGTGCAGAGTACTTTATTCAGAGTGATTGGTCAAGAGCATTCTGGCAAGGGGCTGCGCCCACGACGAGATGGACCGGCGGGCGGTCGCCTGTTTCGACCTGGCCCTCGCCGACGTCGGCCTGGCCGGTGACGACCGGCTGCGACAGGTGCTCCACGACTACTTCGCCTGGGCCACCACGACGACCATGGCCCGGTACCACCGGTCGGCCGACGACGTGCCCGACGGGCTGGCCATCCCGCACTGGTCGTGGGACGGCCTGGTCGACGAGACCCAGCCGGAGGCCCGGTCCACAGAGGCCTGGTCCACAGAGGCCTGGTCCACAGAGGCCCGGTCCACAGCCGAACGACAGGTTCGGGGGGCCACCGGCCGGTAGCGTGGCGCCGTGGACGGAGAAGGGGACCAGCAGCCGCGCCCCCCCAGCCGCCCGCTGACCCGCCAGGAGATCCAGGGCCGTCGCCCCGGCGGGAACGGCACCGGCGGGAACCGCAGCCCCGGGAGCGGCCGGAGCCCAGAGATGAGCCGGCGGTTCTTCCTTCGGCGGATGGCCGTCGTCGGCGGGGTGGCGGCCGTCGGGGCCGCCGGGTACGGCATCTACGAGGCGGTCGCCGGGGGTGGGGGCGGCCCGGCCACCGCGGCCGGGAAGCCGCCGCCGAAGGGGACGACGACCACGTCGAAGGGGACCACCACGACGACGTCGAAGGTGGTCAAGCAGACGGAGGTGGACGGGGTGTCCATCCCGGTGTCGCCGGCGATCGTGGCGGAGAACCGCAAGCCCGGGCACGCCTGGTGGGTGACCACCCCGCAGAACCCCGGGGACATCGAGGGGTACGCCAGTCAGGTCAGCGCGGTGGCCGGCGACAAGGTGACCCTGTTCGTCAGCACCAAGGCCCCGCAGTTCCACGTCGAGGCCTACCGGATGGGGTACTACGGCGGGGCCGGCGGCCGGCTGGTGTGGCAGTCGTCGGAAGTGGCCAGCGGCCGGCAGGCCACACCGGTGATCGTGTCGCCGACGAGCACGATCGAGTGCCAGTGGGAGCCGTCGATCTCGCTCCAGGTCACGGCCGACTGGCCGCCCGGGGCGTACCTGCTGAAGCTGGTGGGGACGGGCACAGAGCAGCAGTTCGTGCCGTTCTGCGTGCGGGACGACTCGTCGAAGGCGGCGGTGGTGATCCAGAGTGCCGTGACGACGTGGCAGGCCTACAACCGCTGGGGGGGCTACAGCCTCTACTACGGAAACCTGAACGGAACACTGTCGTATACCCATGCCCCGGGGAACGGGAACTACACACACCGGTCCCGGATCGTGTCGTTCGACCGCCCCTACGACCACGACTGGGCGTCGGGTGCGGCGGACTTCGTCGGGAACGAGCTGCCGGTGATCTTCCACGCCGAGCACCTGGGGCTGGACGTCACCTACTGGACCGACCTCGACCTGCACGCCCAGCCGCAGCTGCTGGCCAACCACCGGGCGCTGGTCAGTCTGGGCCACGACGAGTACTGGTCGCTGCAGATGCGCGACGGGGCCCAGTCGGCGGTGGCGAACGGCACGAACCTGGCGTTCCTCGGCGCCAACGCCTGCTACCGGCAGGTGCGGTTCCAGCAGTCGTCGGTCGGGGGGAACCGGCAACAGGTCTGTTACAAGGACGCCGCCGAGGACCCGATGTACGGGGCCAACGACGCCGTCGTCACCGGCCCGTCGTGGGAGGCGCCGCCGACGTCGTGGTCGGAGAGCGAGCTGATCGGGAGCATGTACCAGGACGTGGCCGCCACAGCGGACATGGTCATCGCCGACCCCGGCTCCTGGCTGCTGGCCGGCACCGGGGTGACCGCCGGGCAGCACCTCCCCCACGTCGTCGTCGGCGAGTTCGACCGGTACGTCCCGGGGGGACCGGGGCCGTCCAACGTCGACGTGGTCGCCCACTCCGTCGTGCCGAACCGCGGGGACAACTACTCCGACGTCACCTGGTACACCGCGTCGGGCGGCGGTGGGGTGTTCGCCAGCGGGAACGCCAGCTGGGTGGGCAACATCGTCAACTGCCCGCTCATCCCGCCGAACGTCCTCCCCGAGCCCGACCCGGCGGTGAGCACCATCCTGCAGCGGGTGATGCTCAACCTGTACTCCGTGATCGCCGTCGGGCCGGCGGCCGAGACGCAGCCGTCCCAGGGCAACGGCGACGCCGTCTACTCCGGCTCGGGCAGCATCAACGCGCCGGTCCAGAACAACGCCGCCTGAGCGACCCCTCAGACCGCCGGACCGGCCCCTCCGGCCGCAGGACCGCCCGCGACCTGTTCGATGATGGGCCCTATGGCGTCGGCCACGGTCCGGGCCGCCTGGTCCGGGCCCATCCGACGGAGGTCCTGGCGGAACACCTCCACGCCGATCCGCAGGTCGGGGTGGTTGGCGACCAGCGCGGTGAGGATGGCCACGAGGGGCAGGGTCCCCTGGCCCGGCAGCAGCCGGTCCATCATGGGCACGTAGGTCGGGCCGAGGGCGTCGACGGTGGCGTCGCTGACCTGGGCGGCGAAGACCACGCCGGGCGGCAGGTCGGCCAGGTCGGCCAAGGTGCCGCCGGACCGGAAGAAGTGCCAGGTGTCGAACATGATCCCCAGGTTCGGGGCGCCGACGGACCGGCACAGGTCGAGGGCGGCCGGCAGGTCCGGGATGCCGGTCCCGGGGATGAACTCGAGGGTCAACCGGACCCCACGGGCCCGGGCCCGCTCGGCCATGGGGCCGAGGGCGTCGGCCAGCCGGCCGGCGGGTTGGGGGCCGCCCATGAAGTGGGCGATGTTCACCACCGGGGCGGCGAGGCCGTGGGCGGCGGTGTAGCAGTCGTCCTCGCCGTAGGAGAGGAAAGTGCGCATCGCCGCCGGCACGTCGGTGGCCGGCGGGATGCCGGGCAGGCCGGCGGTCAACGGATCGACGATGCCCACCACCACCCCGGCGTCGTCGAGGCGAGCCCGGAGGTCCCCGTCGGTGAACCCCTCGGCGAGGGCGTCGTAGTACATCGAGGGCCGGACGGCGATGGACCGGTAGCCGCTGGCCGCGGCGACGGTGATCAGTTCGGGCAGGGCCGCGCCTCGGGCCGTTCCCCAGCAGAGCTCCAGTTCGCAAGGCATCGGCGCCAGTCTCCCCTACCTTGCCTACGCCTTGCCTACGCCTTGCCTACGCCTTGCCTACCCCTCGCCGCCCCCGTCGAGACCGGCCTCCCACCTGGACTCGAGCCTTCCCCAGCGCCAGACGGCCAAGGCCACGACCCAGGTGACGACGAACAGGCCGACGATGACGAAGCCGGCGGTGTTGATGTTGAAGGAGGTCATGGCCCCCCAGAACCCGTCGTGCAGGTGGAGCGCTGTACCCAGCAGCCCCAGGAGCTCGACGGTGCCGATGAGGAAGGCCACGGCCACCGACAGCCCGGTGATGACCAGGTTGTAATAGACCTTGCGGACCGGCCGGGAGAACGACCAGCCGTAGGCGAAGTTCATGAAGCAGCCGTCGAGGGTGTCGAACAGGCACATGCCGGCGGCGAAGAGGACGGGTAGGCAGAGGATCGCCCAGAAGGGAAGGCCGCCGGCCACTGCCGTCCCGGACAGCACCAAGAGGGCCACCTCGGTCGCCGTGTCGAAGCCGAGCCCGAACAGCACCCCGACCGGGTACATCTTCCACGGGGTGTCCACCCGGCGGGCGAGGGGGCCGAAGAACCGGTTCATCAGGCCCCGCTGCTGGAGCTGGCGCTCCAGCTCGGCCTCGTCGAAGCGGCCGGTGCGCAGGTCCCGGAACGCTTTGAAGATGGACAGGAAGACCATCACGTTCAGGGCGGCGATGACGTAGAGGAACGACCCCGACACCGACGTCCCGACGACCCCGGTGACGTGGTGGAGGCCGGAGCGGTCGTCCTTCAACTGGCCGTCGAGGGCCCGGATCCCGAAGTTCAGCAGCACCGCCAGGGCGAAGACGACGGAGGAATGGCCGAGGGAGAAGAAGAAGCCGACGCTCATCGGCCGCTTCCCCTCGGCCATCAGCTTCCGGGTGGTGTTGTCGATGGCCGAGATGTGGTCGGCGTCGAAGGCGTGCCGCATCCCGAGGGTCAGGGCGAGGATCCCGGTGCCGATGCCGAACACCTCCGTCCGGGACATCCGGTAGTGGTGGGGGGCGGCGGCCAGCAACAGGGCGAACCCGACCACGAAGAGGCCGACGATCGTGGCCACCATCCCCGCCATCCGGCGCCACTCCGAACGGGTCAGGGCACCCCGGACGGCGTCGGCCCGGCGGGGAACCGTCACCGTCGTCGCCATCGCCGCACTCTGGCCCAATTGCGAGCCAATTGCAAGAGCGGAGGCTGTGCCATAGCTGCCTGGCCCGCGGCGGGAGGGTGCCGGTGCTGTTAGCGTCAGCGCTACATACCACGGGAGCCCAGCCGGGCTGAGAGGGCATCACGAGATGCCGACCGTCGAACCTGATCCGGATCATGCCGGCGAAGGAAGGGGAACCATGAGCGATGCTCGCAATGCTCGTCGCAAGGTTTACCGGGAGGGCCCGGACGGGTCGGCGGTCCCGTTCCAGGAGGTGACGCTCGGTCCGACGACTGGCCTCGACGGGCTGCTGGTGCCGAACCCGCCGTTCCTGCTGTACGACACCAGCGGCCCGGGTTCGGACCCAGCGGTGGGCCTCCCTCCGGGGCGCGAGGCGTGGATCCTCTCCCGGGGGGACGTCGAGACGTACGAGGGGCGCACCGCCGAGCCGAGGGACGACGGTCGCTCGGCCGGGGCCGGACGGCCCGTCGAGCGTTGGCGGGGGCCCCGCCGGGCGCCGCGGCGGGCCAAGCCGGGACGGACGCCGACCCAGTTGCACTATGCGCGGCGTGGGGAGGTGACCCCGGAGATGGCGTTCGCCGCCGCCCGGGAGGGGGTCGACGCCGAGGTGGTCCGCGCCGAGGTGGCGGCGGGCCGGGCGATCGTTCCCGCCAACGTCAACCACCCGGAGACCGAGCCGATGGTGATCGGCCGACGGTTCCTGGTGAAGGTGAACGCCAACATCGGCAACTCGGCGGTGACCTCGTCGATCGTCGACGAGGTCGAGAAGCTGACCTGGGCCACCCGATGGGGGGCGGACACGGTGATGGACCTGTCCACCGGCCGGGACATCCACACCACGCGGGAGTGGATCGTCCGGAACTCCCCCGTCCCGATCGGGACGGTGCCGATCTACCAGGCACTGGAGAAGGTCGACGGTCGGGCCGAGGAGCTGTCGTGGGACCTCTACCGGGACACGATCGTCGAGCAGTGCGAGCAGGGCGTCGACTACATGACCGTCCACGCCGGGGTCCGGCTCCAGCACGTCCCGCTCACCGCGTCACGGACGACCGGCATCGTGAGCCGGGGCGGGTCGATCATGGCGGCCTGGTGCCTGGCGCATCACCGGGAGAGCTTCCTCTACGAGCACTTCGAGGAGCTGTGCGAGATCCTCGCCGCCTACGACGTCGCCTTCTCCCTCGGGGACGGCCTTCGACCGGGGTCGATCGCCGACGCCAACGACGACGCGCAGTTCGCCGAGCTGCGCACCCTGGGTGAGCTGACCGAGAGGGCGTGGCGCCACGACGTGCAGGTCATGGTCGAGGGGCCAGGGCACGTCCCCATGGACAAGATCCGGGAGAACGTCGACCTCCAGTCGGCGGTCTGCCACGACGCCCCCTTCTACACCCTCGGCCCGTTGACCACCGACGTCGCCCCCGGCTACGACCACATCACGTCGGCCATCGGGGCGGCCATGATCGGCTGGTTCGGCACCGCCATGCTCTGCTACGTCACCCCGAAGGAGCATCTCGGACTCCCCGACAAAGACGACGTGAAGGCCGGCATGATCGCGTACAAGATCGCCGCCCACGCCGCCGACGTCGCCAAGGGCCACCCGGGCGCCCAGGCCTGGGACGACGCCCTGTCGAAGGCCCGGTTCGATTTCCGCTGGGAGGACCAGTTCGACCTGGCCATCGACCCGGCCACCGCCCGGGCGTTCCACGACGAGACGCTCCCGGCTGAACCGGCCAAGTCCGCCCACTTCTGCTCGATGTGCGGCCCGTCGTTCTGCGCCATGCGCATCAGCCGGCAGGTGCTGACCGTGCGCCCTGCCGTCGGGCCGGCCGGCGTGCCGTGACCGGCGATCCGTACGACTTGCAGCGGTTCGTCACCGCCCAGGACGACGGGGGGACGTACGCCCGGGCGCTCGACGAGCTCCGCCGGGGCCGCAAGACCAGCCACTGGATGTGGTTCGTCTTCCCCCAGGTCGCCGGCCTCGGGCAGAGCCCCACCGCGCAGCGCTTCGCCGTGGCGTCGCTGGACGAGGCCCGGGCGTATCTCCAGCATCCCGTCCTCGGTCCCCGCCTGCTGGAATGCGCCGCCGTCGTCGCCGGCTCCGGGGCGGGCTCGGCGGCGGCCATCTTCGGCGGCCTCGACGCCATGAAACTGCGGTCGTCCATGACCCTGTTCTCGAGGACCAAGCCGGACGAGCCGGTCTTCGGCGAGGTCCTCGCCCGCTACTTCGGGTCCGAAGGCGACCCCGAGACCGACCGGCTGCTGGGGATGGCCTAGAACGGGTCGCCTAGCGCGGTTCGCTACCGTTCCCGTCGTGTTGTCCCGAGAGCAACTCCGCCGTTTCGCCGTCGACGGCTATGTGGTGGTTCCCGGCGTCGTCCCCGAGGACCTCCTACGCCAGGTCGACGCGGCCGTCGACGACCTGATGGCCGCCGACCCTCCACCGGACGACGCGGTGGGGGCCCACTTCTACTGGCCACCACCCGCCGAGCTCCCGGCGGCCGACGCCGCCCTGCGCCTATCGGGTGCCCTGGCCCTGGCCGAGGAGCTGGTCGCCCCGCACCGGCTCGGCTATTCGTTCGACCAGGTCCAGGTGGCCCTGAACCTCCCGCCCTACGACCACCGCCCGGGAGGACCGCACCTCGACGGACACCGTCCCGGCCAGGAGAAGCCGGGGACGTTCACCATGCTCGCCGCCGTCTACCTCGGCGACGAGTCCGTGGAGGGAGCGGGAAACCTCTGGGTCTGGCCCGGATCGCACCTCGTCCACCAACAGCTGTTCGCCGAACGGGGCCCCCGAGCGCTCCTCGAGGCCAGCGGGCACAGTTCGCTCGTCGACCAGCCGCCGGACCTCGGTGAACCACACCCGGTGCTCGCCCGGCGGCGCGACGTGCTCTTGGCCCATTTCCTCCTCGGCCACAACATCGGGGGGAACACGACGTCACGGACGCGGCGGATCCTCTACTACCGGCTCAGCTGCCCCGGTCACGACCGTCGGTGGGCCGACACCCTGGTCGACGCCTTCTGTGAGTACGCCCCGGTCCGGGCCGTCGCCGGCGAGACCGTCAGCCCGGGACCGAAGCCAGGAAGTCGGCGAGGATGGCGTTGAACCGCTCGGCCTCCTCGACATAGGGGAGGTGGCCGGAGTCCTCGAAGACGACCAGCCGACCGCGGGGGAGCTGCCGGTTGAGCACGACGGCCCGGGATGGGTCGCCGGCCGGGTCGTGCCGGCCCCAGAGGACGATGGCCGGCATGTCGAGCTGGCCGAGCCGCCCGTCCACCCGGTACGGGCGGCTGGCCGCCAGGTCGGCCATCCCGTCGACGATGGTCAGGTAGTCGTCGCGCACCGACGCCATCGCCAGGCTCGTCGCCTGGAGGAGGACCATCGACGCCGGGAGCGCCTCGGGTCGGTGGCAGAACCGCGCCAACCGGGCCTGCATGACGTCGACGGTGAGGTCGGCGAAGTCCGCCCGGGTCGCCGCTTTCGTCTTCGCCAGGGCCGCCGCCAGCTCGTCCTCGGTGCTCACCAGCGAACCACTGCCGACCAGCCCCAGGCCGGCCACCTCGCCGGGTCGCTCCAGGGCCATGAGGGCGGCCAGCTGGGCCCCGAAGGAGCTGCCGACGATCCTCACCGGGGCGCCACCGCGCACGCCGTCGGCCACCGCCCACAGATGGTCGACCAACGCCCGGTGGACGGGGGTCCGCAGGCTGCCGGAACCGGTGAAGCCCTGCCCGAGGCAGTCGGGGGCATAGACGGCGAAGTGCCTCCCCAGGACGTCGAGGTTGCGGATCCAGCTGTCGGCGGTCAGCCCGAAGCCGTGGATGAGGATCAGGGGGTCGCCTTCGCCCGCCTCGAGCACCCGCGTGCTGGTACCGGCGACGTCGACGAATGAGACTCGCATGGTCCACCCTGGCCCGCCACGGCCGCCGACGGCAAGGGCGTCGGCGGGTCAGTCCGGCTGGGGCGAGGCGAACGGCCGGGGAGGCTCGGCGGCCCGCAGCTTGCGGAGCAGCCCCACCAGCGTCGCCATCTCGGCGTCGTCGAGGGCCGAGAACGTCGGTGGCGGGGTCACCACCAGGCGCCTGGCCCGCTGCGCCACCCTCCGGCCCTTGGGGGTGAGGGCGACGACCTTCACCCGCCGGTCATGGAGGTTCGGGCGGCGCTCGGCCAGTCCCGCCGCCTCCAGCGTGTCGACGATCCCGGTGACGTAGGAGCCGTCGACGTTCATCTGCATGGCCAACCGGCTCATCGGTAGCGTCCCCGACCCGATCAGCTGGCGCAACGCCCGCAGGGCGCCATGGCTGATGTGCATGTCGGCGGCCAGCTTGGCGTGGTCGGCCAGCAGGGCCGGCGGGTGGGTGACGGCGCGCATCAGCACCCAGGCCTCCTGGGCCGGATCGGACGACCCCTCCCAGGGTTCGGCGCCCTCGATGGGGTCGTAATCGGCGTGCCCGGTCGCCGGCCGACGAGCGGGCTGCACCCTACCGGTGCTCACCCCGGTGACGCTATCACCGGGAACCTGGAATATATCGACCTTTGATGTTGTCAACTATTGTGTCGGCCGAACCAGGTACGAGCGAGGCATGCGGAACTTCCAGATCGATCAGAAGGTGGCGGTGGCCGTCGTGTACGTCGCCGCCATGTTTATGGCCATCATGGACACCACGATCGTCAACGTGGCCCTGCCGACCCTCGGACGCCACTTCCACGAGAGCACCGACGCCGTCGACGCGGTGTCGATCGGCTACCTGGTGAGCCTGGCGGTCTTCATCCCCATCTCGGGGTGGCTCGGGGACCGCCTCGGCGGTCGCCGGACGTTGCTCGGGGCGATCGCCATCTTCGTCGTCGCCTCGGCGCTGTGTGGCCTGTCGACCAGCTTCGGCGAGCTCGTGATCTTCCGCATCCTCCAGGGCGTCGGCGGTGGGCTGATGACCCCGGTCGGGCTGGCCATGCTCTTCCGGGTGTTCCCACCGGCCGAGCGGGTGCGGGCGGCCAGCATCCTGGTCCTGCCCACCGCGGTGGCCCCGGCGCTGGGTCCCGTCCTCGGGGGCCTCTTCACCACCGACCTCTCGTGGCGCTGGGTGTTCTACGTCAACGTCCCCATCGGCATTGCCGCGCTGATCTTCGGCTTCCTGTCCCTCGAAGACCACATCCACACCGGGACCAGCCGGCTCGACGTCATCGGCTTCGCGCTGTCAGGCGCCGGCCTGGGACTGGCCATGTACGGGGTGTCCGAAGGCCCCCTGAAGGGATGGGGCAGCCCAGACGTCGTGGTGACCATCGTGGTCGGCGCCCTCCTACTGGCCGCCCTGGTCCCCTACGAGCTCCGTCGCCGGCACCCGCTCATCGACCTCTCCCTGTTCTCCGACCGCCTCTTCACCTCCACCACGGCGGTGCTCATCCTGGGATCGGTCGCCTTCCTCGGCACCCTCTATCTCGCCGCCCTGTTCTTCCAAGACGCGCTCGGGATGTCGGCGTTGCGGGCCGGGCTCACCATCTTCCCGGAGGCCCTCGGCGTGATGGGCGGGTCGCAGGTCGTCAGTCGGATCCTCTACCCCCGCCTGGGCCCGAGACGGATCATGGCCTTCGGGCTGCTCGTGGTGGCGGTGGCGATGGTCCTCTTGAGCTTCGTGGGCCGGGGCACCGACGAGTGGCTCATCCGCCTGGACATGCTGCTGCTCGGCTACGGCATGTCCCACGTCTTCCTGCCGGCCCAGGCCGCGTCGTTCGCCACCATCAGCCCCCAGCGGACCAGCGGGGCCTCGGCCATCTTCAACGCCGCTCGCCAGCTCGGCGGGGCCATCGGGGTGGCGCTCGTCACCACGGTCATCGCCGTCGGGCCGAACCGGCAGGTCGCTGCCGTCTCCGTGCCCACGCTCACCGCCTACCACCACGGGTTCGTGGCCGCCGCGGTGATCGCCGTCGTCGGTGCCCTGGTTGCCCTCACCGTCCGCGACGCCGACGCCGCCGCCACCATGGTCCGCCGGGGACGCCAGCCGGGAGCGACCAGGGCCAGGGTGGCCGTCAGCACGGACGCCGCCGTCGACGCCTCCTGAACGGGGCAACAGCAGCGGGGTGGCCAGGATCGCCAGTCCGACCACCAGGATGGCGGCCCGGGGACCGGTGAGGGCGGCCAGCACCCCGGCCAGGGCCGTGCAGATGGCGATGGACGCCTGTTGCCCGATCGACCAGGCAGCCAGGGTGCGGGCGATCCGGTCCTTGGGCGTCTGCTCCAGCCGGTAGGTGGCGAGCACCGGGCTGTAGAGGCTCATGCTGACGATGATCGCCAGCTCGACGGCCATAACGGTGACGAGGCCGGCGATGCCGGGACCGACGAAGGCCAGGCCGATCACCCAGATGGCGCGCAGGGTCCCGACGGTCCGGAACACGCGGTCCTGGCCGTAGCGGGCGACGACGCGGCGGGCCAGTCGGGAGCCGACGAACCCGCCGAGGCACGGTGCGGCGAAGGCGAGACCGTACTGCCAGGGCGCGAAGCCGAGCTGGCGGAGGAGGAGCACGGCCAGCAGCGGCTCGGTGGCCATGATCAGCCCGCCGACGAGCAGGTTGTTGAGGTACAGCCCCCGCAGGCGGGGGTGGCCGAAGATGTGCCGCCAGCCCTCGAGCAGCTGCCCCGCCTGTACCTGGCCCGCCTGTACCTGGCCCGCCTGTACCTGGCCCACCGACCTGCCCGACGGGGGTTCCTGATGGTTCCGGATGGCGGTGATGCCCAGTGCGGAGAGGAGATAGCTGGCCGCATCGGCCACCACCGTGACGACCGGGCCGAACAGCCCGATCGCCGCCCCGCCCAGCGGTGGTCCCACGGCGATGGAGCTCCAGTTCGTCGACTCGAAGCGGGCGTTCGCCACGAGGAGGTCGTCGGGCGGCACCAGGGCCTTCATGTACGCCCCGCTGGCCGCGTTGAAGGCGATCTTGGCCGCAGCGACCACGG
>Ga0134126_10005117_pt1 | contig 16372 bp, 13 predicted proteins | sample KB31752_FD_96881 | JGI IMG/M metagenome (GOLD analysis project Ga0134126, IMG submission 96881) | Terrestrial soil microbial communities with excess Nitrogen fertilizer from Kellogg Biological Station, Michigan, USA - KB3-175-2 | ecosystem: Environmental > Terrestrial > Soil > Unclassified ...
GCGGCACTATGAAGTCAAAGTCCGGCTCGGCTCGCCGGACCTACCGGTAGGTGCCGCGAGCCGAGCGGCACGGCTTGAGTAGGTGCCGCGAGCCGAGCGGCACTTGTTCCCGTCCGGCTCGGCTCGCCGGACCTACCACATTGTCGTTCATCCCTGCACGGGGATGCGCCGCGGTTTGACGGCTTCCATCTTGGGCAGTGTCAGCCGCAGCACGCCATGCTCCAGCCGGGCCTCGATCTTATCCGCATCCACCGCGGCGGGCAGTGTCAACACCCGCTGAAATCGGCCGACGCCGCGCTCTTGATGATGCCAGGTGCCGTTGTCGCCAGCGTGGGCTTTGCGCTCGCCCTGAAGGGTCAACTCGGTGCCGTGGCGAATGGACACCTCAATCTGCTCCTGCGTCAGACCGGGTACATCCGCCTCGACATGGAAGGCATCACTCTCTTCGCGGACATTGACAAGCGGATAAGAGAATGAATGGGCCCACCAGGTTCGCGGCGCCGAGGCCAGGTTGCCAGCCAATGCTTCCAACTCTCCCGGCAAACGACTGAGCCGATTCAGCAGGGCCGGCAGTGAGACCGTCGGATACATGAGATGTCCTCGTTTGAGTGAAGGATTGTTCGCCTGTCGCGAAACACGTTCCGGTCAGGAGCCAACCGCAATCGTCGATGATGCCATGCCCAAACCTTCTCGATTATTCCGATTGGGCAAGAGAAGGGCAAGTCCTATGCCGAGAGGCGGTTCGTTGCCGAGAGAGGGCGGACTGCCCTTGCCCAAGTTGCTCGCCGTTGATTATGATTTTCCGATGTCGAGGAACAAGGAGGTTCCCCTAATGAAGAGATCGAGCAAATCCACAAACGAAGCCGCGTTCTTCAACCGTCCGCACGCCAAATGGGTGGTCGGCGTCCTAAGCATGCTCATCGCCGTCGTCGGCGAGGATAGCCTGCTCGGAATTCTCTTGCGGCAAACCCGCTTTGAAATCCGCGGCCTGCTCCGCGAAGAGCAACAGACGGTCGTTCCACTACAGGCGGGTCAATACGAGAACAATTGACGTTGCCCCATGATAGGACCGCCCCATTACTAGCGCTTCGGGCTGGTGTGCCGAGCTTTGGTTCGCTTATCGATTTCGCCTCTTAAGCAACAGATCTTCCGACATCCCTTATGCCTCCTTCACGCACGGTTCTCGGCGGGTGCATCGCCGTGACCTTTTGCACCCTCAGGCTATCGTACCACGCCTGCGCCTTCGGTAGTACAGACCGCGCCCCTTGGATGCCGGCGTCTCTCCCATAGTATGAGGAGCAAGCGTCAACCCGCACCGCACGACCACGAAGGAGAGCTACGCACCCATGCCGCGCCGCACCGATCTTCACAAAATCCTGCTCATCGGCTCCGGTCCCATCGTCATCGGTCAGGCATGCGAGTTCGACTACAGCGGCACGCAAGCGTGCAAAGCGCTGCGCGAGGAAGGCTATGAAGTAGTTCTGGTCAACTCCAATCCGGCGACCATCATGACCGACCCGGAGACGGCCAACCGCACGTATATCGAACCGATCACTTGGGAAATGGTCGCACGCATTATCGAACAGGAAAAACCCGATGCGCTCCTGCCGACGCTCGGCGGACAGACGGCCCTCAACACTGCCATGCAGTTGCATCGGCATGGCGTTCTCGAACAGCACAAAGTCGAGATGATCGGGGCCACGCCCGCCGTCATCGACAAGGCCGAGGACCGTGAACAGTTCAAGAAGGCCATGCAGCATATCGGCATCGCCGTACCTAAAAGCGGCGTCGCGCGCTCCTTCGCGGAGGCGCTGGAGATTGTCGAACAGGTCGGTTTGCCTTGTGTGCTGCGGCCCAGTTTCACGCTCGGCGGCACCGGCGGCGGCATCGCCTACAACCGCGAGGAGTTCAATCAACTCATCGCCCGCGGACTCGATCTCAGTCCCGTCGGCGAGGTTCTCATCGAAGAATCCATCATCGGCTGGAAGGAGTTTGAGCTAGAAGTCATGCGCGATCGCGCCGACAATGTCGTCATCGTCTGCTCGATCGAGAACTTCGATCCGATGGGCGTTCACACCGGCGACTCGATCACGGTGGCGCCGGCGCAGACGCTGACCGACAAGGAATATCAGCGCATGCGCGATGCCTCGCTGGCCATCATCCGCGAGATCGGCGTCGAGACCGGCGGCAGCAATATCCAGTTCGGCATCAATCCCGCAGACGGCCATATGGTCGCCATCGAGATGAATCCGCGCGTCAGTCGATCCAGCGCACTCGCTTCCAAGGCGACCGGCTTCCCCATCGCCAAGATCGCCGCCAAGCTGGCCATCGGCTATCGGCTCGACGAGTTGCGCAACGACATCACGCGCGAGACGCCGGCGTGCTTCGAGCCGACCATCGATTATGTCGTCACCAAGGTGCCGCGCTGGGCGTTCGAGAAATTCCCGGACGCCGATCCGACGCTGACCACGCAAATGAAATCGGTCGGCGAGACAATGGCCATTGGCCGGACCTTCAAGGAATCGCTGCAAAAAGCGTTGCGCGGCCTGGAGACGGGTAGTTTTGGTTTGGGTTGCTATCGCGGCGACCTATGGGGCACGCGGCGACAGCCGAGCGTCGAGGACATCATCAGCCGCCTGGCCACGCCGACGGCGGAACGCATTTGGTACATCCGCTATGCGTTCAAGGCCGGTCTGACGCTGGAGGACATCCATCAGCAGACGAAAATCGATCCGTGGTTTTTGCACAATATCCAGGAACTGGTCGAGATGGAGGATCGACTGCGCGGCGTGGACGAGCAGGTGCGGACGCGCTCGCGCGACGACGAGATCCGCGTTATTCTGTTGGAAGCGAAGCAGCACGGCTACGCCGACAAGCAGCTGGCGTTTCTGTGGCACTCGACCGAGATGGAGGTTCGCCGGCTGCGCAAGGAATTGGGCGTGCTGCCCACCTACAAGCGCGTCGATACATGTGCGGCCGAGTTCGAGGCGTATACGCCGTATTACTACTCCACGTATGAAGCACCGATTCATTATGTCATCCCGGCGAACGGCCGGCGTCGGCCGGCTGGTGGAGACCAGCACCAGCCGGCCGACGCCGGCCGTTCGCCGGGTGATAACGAAACCAAGCCATCGGAGGGCAAGGATCGCATTATGATTCTCGGCGGCGGACCCAACCGCATCGGCCAGGGCATCGAGTTCGATTATTGTTGCTGTCAGGCCGCGTTCGCGCTGAAAGGCGCGGGCTATGAAACTATCATGGTCAACTCGAACCCGGAGACGGTTTCGACCGATTACGACACCAGCGATCATCTCTTCTTCGAGCCGCTGACCACCGAGGATGTGCTGAACATCTGCGATGTGATGCAACCGGCGGGACTGATCGTGCAGTTCGGCGGACAGACGCCGTTGAACCTGGCGCGCGGCCTGGAGGCGGCGGGTGCGCCGATCATCGGTACCAGCGTGGACAGCATCGACCGCGCCGAGGATCGCGAGCAGTTTCAGGTGTTGGTCGAGCATCTCGGTCTCAAGCAGCCGGCCAACGGCACGGCCCTCGACTTGCAACAGTCCATCCATGTCGCGCGTCGCATCGGCTATCCCGTATTGGTGCGGCCCAGCTATGTACTGGGTGGCCGCGCGATGGAGATCGTCTACGATGAGACGGCCATGAGCCGCTACATCGCCTACGCGATGGAGGTATCACCGGGCAAACCGATCCTCATCGACAAGTTTCTGGAGTCGGCCGTCGAGGTCGATGTCGATTGTCTCAGCGACGGCATGCGGACGCTGATCGGCGGCGTCATGCAGCACATTGAGGAGGCCGGTGTTCATTCCGGTGATTCCGCCTGCGTTATTCCGCCACATAGCTTGCCGCCCGCCGTCATTGAGGAGATCAAACGGCAGGCGCGCGAACTGGCCCGTGAGCTGCGCGTCAAGGGACTTATGAACATACAATTCGCCGTGCAATTCGCCGAGCGCGGCACAATGCAGGATGGACGCTTCACGGTTTATGTCCTGGAAGTGAACCCACGCGCCAGCCGGACGGTGCCTTTCGTGTCCAAAGCGACCGGCGTATCGCTGGCGCGCTACGCCTCCCTGGTGATGGTCGGCAAGACGCTCGACGAATTGGGGCTGTTCGAGGAAGTGGTACCGAAACATTATTCCGTCAAGGAGAGCGTGTTTCCCTTCAACAAGTTCGCCGGCGTGGACATCATCCTGGGGCCGGAGATGCGTTCGACCGGCGAAGTGATGGGCATTGATGATACCTTCCCGTTGGCGTTCGCCAAGAGTCAGATGGCGGCCAACAGCGCTTTGCCGGAAGCCAAGGATGGGCAAGTTTTCATCTCGGTGGCCCAGCGCGATAAGCAAGACATTATCCCGATCGCGCGCGGGTTGGCCGAGATGGGCTACAAGCTAATTGCCACGCGCGGTACGGCGAAGATGCTGCGGGCGGTGGATATTGCCGTCGAGGAAGTGAACAAGTTGCAGCAGGATCGGCCGAACCTGATCGACTACATGAAGAACAAGCAGATTGCCTTGATAATCAACACGCCCAGCGGCAAGGGCGCGCGCACCGACGAGGGCAAGATTCGCTCGGCGGCGGTGGCCAACGGGGTGACGTGCATCACCACGCTGGCCGCGGCGCAGGCCGCCGTTGAGGCATGCCGCGCCAGTCGCCAACGACCGTGGACCGTGTGCGCGTTGCAAGACCGCTTTACCACCCCTAAATAAGAGATAAACCACGAAACACACGAAATACACGAAAAAAAGAACAAAAGAATAGAAACAATTGGCAGTTTCGATCGACTCGTCGTTCTTGGTTTTTTTCGTGTATTTCGTGTGTTTCGTGGTTTATCTCTTAGTCCACATACGGATCAGCGCCGAGATCCTTGAGTGTCTCCTGACGATGCTTTTCGTGGACGAGCAAATCGACACGGCTGCGGAAATGGCGGCGCTCGATGCGCCGCTGGGCACGGCGGAACAGCGAGAGATACCTGTCCCAATCGCGCTGGCCACCGCGTAGACCAAACTCCTTCCACTTCTCCTGTTTGCTCAGACTCAATCCTTCCAGTAGTTCGTCCTCCAACGACACGAAGAACTGCGCGCTGCCGGGATCGCCTTGGCGTCCGGCACGCCCCATGAGCTGGCGATCGATACGCAACGATTCGTGGCGCTCGGTGCCGAGTACATGCAGCCCGCCGGCGAGCAGCACTTCGGACGCCGGCTTGATGTCGGTGCCGCGGCCGGCCATGTTGGTGGCGATCGTTACACGGCCGGGTTGCCCCGCCTCGGCGATGATTTTCGCTTCCTGCTCGTGAAAACGCGCGTTGAGTACCTGATGATCGATTCCCACGGCCGTCAGCCGTTCGCTTAGCTTCTCGGACTTATCCACGGAACGGGTGCCGATCAAAACCGATCGACCGAGCGCACGCATGCGGATGACCTCTTGCACGACCGCGTCAAACTTGGCCTCCTCATTGGGGAAGACACGGTCGGGCAAGTGTTCGCGGCGGATGGGGCGATTGGTGGGCACGCACACCACCCAGATTTTGTAGACGCGCCGCACTTCCCAGCGGTTTTGTAGGGCCGTGCCGGTCATGCCGGCCAGCTTTTTGTACTCGCGGAAGTAGCTCTGGAAAGTGATCTGGGCGGCGTGTTCGGACGGCGCGTTGATCTCCACGCCCTCCTTGGCCTCGACGGCCTGATGCAACCCCTCGCGCCAATGGCGGTCCGGCATGCGCCGGCCGGTGAACTCGTCGATGATGATGACCTTGCCTTTGTCGATCATGTAATGCTGATCGCGGCGGAAACGATAGTGCGCTTGCAGAGCCTGCTCCAACGCCTCCTCCAACTTGTCCATCGCCTTGCCGTGCGGTCCGGAGGGCGGGTTGGAGTAGCGCGCCAGCTGCATGCCGGTCGCGTTAAGCACGAGTTTCTGCTTCTCGGTGTCGAAGTAGAAATGCTCCTCCGGCTTCATGCGGCGCACGAGTTTGTCGGCCCAGCGGAAGACGATCTGCTCTTCCTCGGTGGCCAGCCGAGTCGGCGCGGCGATGATGAGCGGAGTGCGTGCCTCATCGATGAAAATGTTGTCGGCCTCGTCCACGAGGGCGAAGTGATGCGGCCGTTGCGTGTAGGCGTCCTCCGGCGAGGCAATGGCTCCGCTTTTAAGCCAGGCGTCCCAGAAGGGCGACTCCTGCCCGCGATTACCGGCGACCTTGAGACGATCGCGCAAGAAGTCGAAGCCGAACTCCGAGGCTGTGCCGTAGGTGATGTCGCGGCGGTACAACGCATGCCGCTCCTGATCGGGCATGGTCATCTGAATGATGCCGACCGTCAGGCCCAGCGCGTCGTAGATAGGCCCCATCAGTTCGGCATCGCGACGCGCTAGATAGTCGTTGACGGTGGTGATGTGGACGCCCTTGCCTTCCAGGGCGTTGAGAAAGGCCGGCAGCGTGGCACACAACGTCTTGCCTTCGCCGGTAGCGAGTTCGGCCAGCGCGCCCTGATGCATGACGACGCCGGCCGCCAACTGCACATCGAAAGGCCGCATGCCGAGATGACGCTTGGCCGCCACGCAGACCAGGCCGAACGCCTCCGGCAACAGCTTATCCAGCGATTCGCCGCCGCGCGCCCGACCGCGCAGCCGCAGACTGGCGAGCCGCAGTTCCGCGTCGGATAAGTTGTCGTGTTTCTCCTCCCAGACGCGGATACGCGGAATGAACAGGGCCGCTCGCGCCAACCGTCGCTGCCACGGCAGTCCCGCCAGCGCCAGCAGTGCGTTGCGCCAGCGGTAGCCGAGACGCTTGCGCGGCGCAATCGGCGGAGTGTAGACGGCTTCCGGGGCGGATTGAGTCGGAACGCTGATGCTGCTCACGGCGACAACCTCCGCAAGAGACTATCTTTCACGGAACCCACCATAGCACACCGCTCGCTCGGGAGCGAGGAGAGTCTGTCGAATACGCAATCCGAGACGTTACATTTTTTTCATTCCGAGACGTTACATTCTTCTCATTTCTTTGACACAGACTTGTGGATGCGATATGAAGAAGAATCGCCCCATTCACATTCGCTCATATCTTTATTCCTGGGAGCGTACTTCATGCGTCCAATTCGACCCAGAAAATGCTCGGAGAGGTTGACTCGACCTCAAGCATTCACGCTGATCGAGTTGCTGGTGGTGATTGCCATCATCGCCATTCTGATTGGCTTGCTCCTGCCCGCCGTCCAGAAAGTCCGCGAGGCGGCGGCGCGAACGCAATGCACCAACAATCTGAAGCAATTGGGACTTGCCTTCCAGAATTATCACGATACCTACACGACTTTTCCCTACGAGCCGAACCCGCTTGGTTTGAGTTTTTACGTGCAGATTTTGCCGTTTGTCGAGCAGCAGAATAACTACAACAATATCGTGGCGGGAGGTGCTGCTCAGCCGGTCAAGGGTTTCATCTGTCCCAGCCGCCGTTCGACCTCCGCCGGTGCCAAGGATGACTATGCCTCTGCTCGCAATCCCAGCTTCAATGGCGTAAACTACAACTCAATTTTGGGTGATGGCGTGGGAGTCACGCTCTCCATGGTCACCAACGGCAACGGCTCCTCCAACACCTTCTTGCTTGCTCATAAGGGGATGAATCCCGCGTATTACGCCGCAGGCGACGCCCACGATAATGGCTTTGTCGATAACTCGAGAGGTGCGGGGGATGGCGGCAATGGAGACCACCTCCGCTACGTGGATGGCGGCGGCGGCGGTTGTGTTAGCGGGAAGGGCTACTTCCAGGATAATAGCTGTATCACCGACGAGAACCATCTCGGTGGACCGCATCCAGGCGGTTCCCCCTGTGTCTACGCCGATGGCAGCGTGCGCATGTACCAGTATGGATACAATCCCAGCGGATTAGGCGATTGGCAAACCTTTGCCGCCCTCTGGGGTTATATGATGCCGGCTCCAATCCCGGCACCGTGACGGTTCGCGAGATTTCCTTTTCCAGCGATAAACGCGCGGGAGTTTCAGCGACGGTCAAAACCATCGCCGATATTCCCGTGCGTTCGCGTTCCGCCTGCGGAATGCTTGAATGGAGACAAAAACCAACCGGCTCGCTGTACCACCTCTCCCATGGCCAGCGCGAGCCGGTCAGTTTTGCTTCGCTCTCTCTGCCCGAAGCGAACGGTAACATCCTCTTAGCAAAGACCGGACCAATTCCAAAATCTCACGGCGACTAGCCGAAGCATCATCGCCGTAAGAGATAACCTTGCTCGACTTAGGGCGATTCATTTGCACACGAATCGAACAGGAGGAGAAAGTGTACGTCGGCACATCGCCTAATGCGCATGCGTTGCCTGCCCGTTAGTTGGGCGTGAACGAGAACCATGGCTCGCTGGATGGGATACCCGGATTTGCTGTATTTTGTCGATCTTGTGTCCGAAGGATAGACAGGGGCAAATTGACCCGGTTCCGCCAACCTCCTAGCATGAAACGGGAGGATGCGTCCCGCGATCCTTTCGAGCCGTTTGCGGCTTAGCGGGCCGTTCGCTAAGCCGCAAGCGGCTGAATCAACCAAGTGAGCATCCGATGGCCACCGACATCCGACTCAAGGAAGCGCTGCCGGAAATCGTTGAAACCGTAGTTGCCACCTACACCGAGTGCAGCCGTACCAGCCATCTCGGTCACAAACCGCTGCCCAGCCGTGAAGCGGTCGTCGAGATCCTTTGCAATCTCCTGGACATCCTTTATCCGGGTTACTGGCGACGGCAAAATTTGCACATCGGCAACGTCGAATATCACGTCGGCGACCTCATCGACGGTCTACACGACAAGCTGACGCAGCAGATCTCCCGCGCCCTGCGACACGAGCAAGATTGCATACCGCCCGAGGCGCGCGTGCCCCTCGACTTCGAGGGGTTGGCCCAGCAGAAGACCATTGAGTTGCTCCGCCGACTGCCTGACGTGCGCATGGAATTGGAGCAGGACGTGCAGGCCGCTTACGAAGGCGATCCGGCCGCCAAGAGCTATCACGAGGTCATCTTCTGCTATCCCGGACTGGAAGCGGTGTCGGTCTATCGCATTGCTCACGAGGTATTGCTTCTGGGTGTTCCGCTCATACCCCGCATGATGACCGAATACGCCCACGCACGCACCGGCATCGACATCCATCCGGGCGCACGCATCAAGCCCGGCTTCTTCATCGATCACGGCACGGGCGTAGTTATCGGCGAGACGTGCGATATTGGTCGAAACGTCAAGTTGTATCAGGGCGTGACATTGGGAGCGTTATCCTTTCCACGCGATGCCGAGGGCAACATCATTCGCGGCATGAAACGTCATCCGACGCTGGAAGATGAGGTAGTGGTGTACGCCAACGCGACCATTCTGGGCGGCGACACAGTCATTGGCCACCACACCGTCATCGGCTCCAACGTGTTCATCACGCAGAGCGTGGCTCCGTCCACGGTGGTGTCGCTGGAGAAACCGTCATTACGCATTCGCCAGCCCGGCATGACAAGTGCGGAAGCGATGAATTACCAAATCTGAAGTCGTTGGTAGTTGGTAATGGGTGGTAAAAACCCTTCTCGTGTCTTTACTATCCACTACCAACCATCTTCAGATGAGTTCGGCCAATTGCGTGTCGGTCAAAGGCACGACGAAAGTGCAGCCGACCTGGAATTGACCGTCGGCGAGCGGCGCAAGGTGTTTGACGCGGACCAGGACGGAACGAGATTCCAGGGTAGTGCCCGGCAAACGAAGCACCAGCACGGAACCCTGAGGGAACGAACGATCGACGACGAGGCCAACTCCTTGCAGAGAAACATCTTGGATTTTGGCTGGCCGTTGCTCGGGTGGTTTCATGCCGAACAGGTGCCAGAGCAATTGCAGACGTCGCGGCGGATAGCGAACCCACGCCCGCCGTTCCGCCGCTTGCGGAGGATGGGAGACACGAGCCGAGTTGGGAGTAGATTCGGACATGCCTGTTCCATGCGGGGAATCGTTGGTCACTGAAGCAACCCTAAATCACATTTGCGATCCTGTCAAATAGGGAGGGCGAAGCCCACGTTGCCAGCCCGCAGCGCCAGCAAGGGGAATTTTCCCCTTGCTGGCGCCGCGGGCTGGCAACGTAGGTGCCACCTGCCGCCGATGAAAACCATCGTCTTGACGATTGATCCGAATGAGCCGAGCGCGGAAGCCATCGCTGAGGCGGCGCGGGTTCTGCGCGCTGGCGGACTGGTAGCGTTTCCGACGGAAACCGTCTACGGATTGGGAGCCAATGCCCTGGATGTGTCGGCCGTGCTTCGCATCTTCGGGGCCAAGGGCCGGCCGGCGAACAATCCGCTCATCGTCCATGTCGCCGACTCCGCTGCGGCGCGAAATCTGGCTACCGATTGGCCGGACTCCGCTGCACGCCTGGCCGCGCGATTCTGGCCGGGACCATTAACGCTGGTGCTGCGGCGGTGCGACACGGTGCCGGATGTGGTGACGGCGAGTGGTCCGACCGTGGCCGTGCGCGTACCGGCTCATCCGGTAGCTCAGGCGCTGGTGCGAGCCGCCGGCGTGCCGATCGCCGCTCCCAGCGCCAACCGCTCGACGCAACTGTCCCCCACGCGGGCCGAGCATGTCCTGCATAGTCTGGACGGACGCATCGACTTGCTGCTGGACGGTGGGCCGACGACCGGCGGCCTCGAATCGACCGTGCTGGACCTGACCGCGACCCCGCCGCGTCTGCTGCGTCCGGGATTGGTCGGCATCGCCGAACTGGAATCCCTCCTCGGTCCGCTAACCCGTGCGATGCCGGTAGGCCAGGCTCTCCAACCTGACAGGCCACAACCCTTGCCCTCGCCGGGCCTGTTGCCGCGTCACTACGCGCCGCACACACCGCTGGAGTGCGTCGAGACGGCGAACACGGAACGCATCCTGACCCTCCAACGCGAGGGGCAACGCATCGGCTGGGTGACATTCGATGTTGCCGGCGACACGCCGTCCGGCGTGGTGCGGCGCGTGCTGCCAGCCAATTCAGCCGGTTACGCCGCCCATCTGTACGCGGTGCTGCACGAACTCGATGCACTTGGTCTCGACCGTATTATCGTGGTGTTGCCGCCAGATACCGATGACTGGCTGGCAGTGCGAGATCGGCTGCGGCGGGCGGCGACGGATTGAGAAGAGAAGTGTTGGTCAGTCTGCCCAATTTTCCAGTTGCAAATCCGGGACAAGGCGGAAGTGTCGCAAGTTGCGGGTGACGAGCGTGGCCCGATTCGCCAGTGCGATGGAGGCGATCAGCAGATCGGCCCGCCCGATCTTCTTGAGCTTCCTCTCCTGCCGCAAACGGTCGAACTCGGCGGCGGCTGAAGCGTCGAACGGAAAGGTCGCGATCATTTGCAACCGCTCCTCGGTTCGATTCAAGAGCGTTTGTGCGTGAAGTAGCTGGTTTCCATCGGCGGCCTTCAACACGAAATCGAAACGGCCTTGCAAAACTTCGATTCGGGTGACGATCGCGATAGCGATCTCGTTGTCCGGGACCGTCTGCCGGCGTTCCAGAACCCGGAGATGTCCAGCATGCACCAAGGTCAACGTGTCCGTGTCGAGCAGGTACATCAGCCCTCCTCGGTCATCGGCCGGCCACGCTTGCGATACGCCTCACGGACGATCTCTTCCAGACACGGATCGTCCTTGAACGCTCCGGCCTGGGTTTCCCAGAATCCGTTTCCGTTCAAGGTGGGAGGGGATCTCAACCAATCTTGAAGGGCGGCTTTAAGAAATCGCCATTCGGAACCGATCTTCTGTCCCGGAATGGCTTGTTGGCTCAGCATCTGACGAATGGCGCTTTCGGACACGCGCAGATACGCCGCCGCCTCGGTTAGCGTCAGCACGTCATCAGCCAGAATGGGGGTTGGCGAGGCCACGGTAGGGCCGGACCGAGCCTGTTTCGTTCTGGTTCGCGTCATGATTGCTCCTCTAACTTGATGGCGGACCAACGGCGGACCTCGGCCCGGCGCACATCATCGCGGACGCTTGGATTTTTCCACATATCCCCATCATACACATGATCGTCTTCGGCATCACCCTCGTAGACGCAACTGCCAACTGCCGGATCTTAGCGGAAATGTTTGACGACAAGGAGGCGGACGCCGATAATCGCCAGTTGCGAGCAGGATTAGCGGAAGTTCGACCGCGAGGAGAGAAGGGGAGTGTTCTTTACGGTTCGGAACATCGTGATCCTGGCCCTCATCCAGGTCGGCGTCATCGTGGCCGGAGTGTTGGGGGCCGGTGCCTGCCACAAGTGGTACACGACATTCAATCTGCTGCCACCGCTGGAGACAAGGCTTGTCTCCGAATACGGGTTCGTTGCACTTCTGTTGCCGGTGGTTTGGGCCGCAATAGCGCTGCGCGCCGTGCGATGCGAAGACGAATCCGCGAACCTCAGATGGTATGCCGGTTTGGGCGGTGTGGTCTTGTTGTTCCTGCTTCTCGTGGGGGCTGGTTATGTGGGTCTTCAACCTTTGGGGCGGTTGCTTGGTAACCTTTGACTCATTCCAGTCCGGCGGACAGAAATCAACGACAGGAATGACAACGAAGCGCTGACCTTCAACGGTCAGCGCTTCGTTGTTGCGCCCAAGAGCTATCGCGACGACTTACGCCAAGCAGGCGGTTGACATCTTGTTTCTTCGCTTACGCCAGCCGGACAGTCCCAGACACGGCAAGGCGAGGCTGGCCAGAATGAGCGAGGAAGGTTCGGGGGCGGAACTGATGACACCGCCGCCCGTTGGAGCCACGCTCACGACCGCGTTGAGACTGCCGGCGTTGGCAGCGCCTGGCGGTCCAGGCGGGGAATAGGTGCCCAACGTCACGGTGTAGGTATTGCCTCCCAAATTCACCGTCTCGGTCGTCGGCGTGGTGGGCATGATCTGGATGTTGGCACTGTTGGCCGTCAGCGTGCCCTTAAAAAAGCCCGAAAAAGTCACGTCTCCCGTCTGCTGGCTGGCGATATCTTGCAGATGGAGAGTAAAGGAGTAATCGGCATGGGCGAAGACATCGGGACTTGCCGAACTCGCCGTGCTGAAGGCGCGAAGGTTGGTGACGACAGTATTGGAGTTCCCCGCAGCGGCTTTACTGGTCGCGTCCGTCAGCGAGAGGTAACCGGCTTGTCCGGCGGGAGCGGCACTGCCGTCCGCGGAAATCTTGGCGCTGCTCGGTTCCCAGTTGTACCCCCACTGGATGAGGTCCGCTCGGGCGGAGGCGTCGGCCAGCAAGAGCAAGGCGACGGCGATGCCCGCACAATGGGGCAACCTGTGCATTCTATACATGGGTCCTTCCTTGGATCTTGGTGAGGCGATGTTGCCAGAATGGAACACGGAAAACACGATCGGGCGTCAGCTTTCAGGGAGGCGGACATGGACAAGCATCATTGCTTCGACCATACCAGAGCCACCTCACACTGACGCATCCTAAGATGAAAGGGATGCAAGAAGCAAGACGGGTTTTCGGATCGCGTCTCGACGCCCCGAACGTGCGCAGTCAGGGCGGTCCAGGCAAGAATGGGCAGTCATTCAGCGGGCACGGCAAGGGGGGCGAGAACGCTCCGCTCGCTCGGATGGGTGCGATAGATTCTCCGCTCCTGCTGGTATAGAGAAGGAGAAGCGGCTATGCTGTTTGATATTCCATTATCCTTCCTCTCGGAGGCGGCAAATGCCTCCATCGAGAACCAGCATCTAGAGGATTTGCCATGCCCACCCAGGTGAAGTGTCCTTCGTGTTCCACGGTCTTGCGGTTGCCGGCCTCCTTGCCGCCCGGCGGGGCTGTTCGCTGTCCCAAGTGCGCGACGGTCCTGCGTGCGCCAGGCCAAGCCTCCGCCAAACCACCTGCGCCGACCGCGTCCGCGCCGCCGGTCAAAGCACCAACAGTCGCTAAGCGCTCGGCCGCAGCACCGCCGCCCCAGGCGATCAAACCCGCCTCGGCCAAGGTGCCGCCGAGCGTGCCAAGGGCCAATGAAAACCTCGACGACGAGGACGATTTACCGTCCCGGCGGATTAAGAAGAAAAAACCGAAATCTAAGAAAGGTCTGCTCATCGGCCTCGGAGTCGGCGCGGCCGTGCTGCTTTTAGTGTGCGGCGGCGTGACCTTCGGAGTTTATAGACTGTTCCGGTCGGGAACGGAAAAAATCAAGCAGTCGCTGGACGAAATGGTCCAGCAATCCAAGAAGAAGACGCTCGATGTGTCGTTCATCCACGCCGACTGCAATGCGGCGTTGGTAATTCAGCCGGCGCGCATCAACCAAGCCAAGACACCGTTCCTCCCGGCCGATCAGCGCAGCAAATTGGTGGCCGAGGGACTCCAGGCGACTGGCATCGATTTCAGCAAGGTCGGGCAAATCATCCTGGTGATGGAACCGGCTCCGCCGCGCCGCAATCCACCGCGCCCTCAACCCGGCCAGCAACCTCAACCGGCTGCGCCGGAGCCAGCCCCCTTCCTCGCGGCGGGAATCTTGCACTTCCTCGAACGAGTAGATGGCATGACGGTTCTGGACAAAGCGCTCAACCAGAAGGACATGGTGCAGGCCGGCGGCAAGATCTATTACCGAAGCAAAGCGGAGAGGGTGGACGGCCAACTGCTGGCCGGCTACTTCGATGGCGATCGTACCATCCTCCTCGGTCCCGAATCGATGGTCAAGAAGATGATCGCCGCCAAGGATGTCCACAGCGCGCTCACCAACAGGCTCCAAGAATTCGAGTTGGAAAATGATATATTCGGCGTGTTCCTGATGGAGCCGGTCAAGCCCATGCTCCAGGGTCTTGCTCAGTCGCCGGACATCCCGCCCCAGCTCGCCGAGGCGAGGAGGCTCGATCAGACATTGGTCGCCGTGAAGATAATAGCCAACCTCGATAGCGATAAGCTCTTCCAAATTATCTTGGAAGGGGCCAACGATCAATCCGGGGCGAGCCTGGAGCAGCTGGCCCGCAACGCGCTCGATATGGGCAAAGGGATGTATCCTCAGTTCAAAATGGGGATGCAGCAGGGGATACCGAAAGAGATGCCGCCGGAGGTGAGCGCGAAAATCTTCAACGTGACCGACCAAATCATGGCGAAGGACGGCATCACCATTACCAAGGAAGGCAAAAATGTGATCGTCACGCTCAAGAAACCGAAGAACCTGTAGTGTGTTTGCGTTTCGCTCGAAACGCAAAGCGGGTTTACGTTTCGCGCGAAACGTAAACCCGCACTCCGCGTCGTTCACTTCTTGGCGGCGAAGAGCTTGTCAATCTCCGCATCGCTCAACTTATCCTTGCCCTTGCCGGTGTCGATGACGAGCGCGGTCCCACTGGGAGCGACCCAGACAAGGTAATTGCCGAGTTTGAACACTTCCTTGAGTTTCGGCTGGCGCTTGAGCAATTGGAAGTAGGCGTCGCTCTGCGCCTTGACGATCACGGTCGTCATCTTCGGCGTGAAGCCTTCGTCGATCCACACGCCACCGATCTCCATGCAATTGCGGCCCCAAACTTGGCGGATCGCGGTGCGTGTCAGCTGGCACTGACCGCGAAGGTTGTTGGAGTAGACGGACAGATTAACGCCGAGTTTGCCCGCTTGGACGGCGTTCAAATCGCCGCCGCGCAGGCGTGTGGCCGTCGCCTCGTTGATCGTCTTGAGTTCGAGCGCATCGCGGATGGATTTCTCCGCCTCAGCGCTCTTATCCTTGCTCTTGGCATCGGCCTCCTTGCGTAGTTGTTCTTCGGCGAGTTTGCCTCGCTTCTCGCCGGCTTTCGCCGGATCTTTCTTCAACGCGCGGGCGAAATCATCCACGGTCCGCGCAGGACCGAAGCCGCCACCTCCCATCATTCCCATGCCACCACCTAGAGCCGGAGCTGCGACAGGCCCATTCGCATAGAACGCCACGTTTGGCCGCTCCGCGCCGGACCTCCGGTTGACCACTGGCACCGCGCCGTCGGGCACAACCAGATAGCTCGTGTAGGGCGTGGTGATACCGTACTTCTTGGCCAGCGCGATCACTTCCTGCACCAGTTCCTTCTTTTCACCATTGGCGCGAATCTGATCGAGCATGTAACCGACCTTGCGACGCGCCCATAAATGCTCGACAAACTCACGATCATCATTGGTCTTGGCCGGGAACGTCAACTCATAAACGAACTCTTTCGTCTCCTTGCCCACCTGCCCCGTTAATTTGATCGCCGCCGGACCCTTGCCCGAAAAGCGACCCAAAACCACGAGTTGACCACCGTGGAAAAGATCGGGCAGTTCCGCCGGATAGACCTCACTGAACTTGATGTCATTGGTCGCCGACAGCTTTAGATTGGTCAGCACCGGATTGCTGATCTTGCTGTACAAACCGCTAACCTTGTTCTCGATGTCTTCCGCCGGACGAACATACGTCGAAAGC
>Ga0134126_10005118_pt1 | contig 16370 bp, 14 predicted proteins | sample KB31752_FD_96881 | JGI IMG/M metagenome (GOLD analysis project Ga0134126, IMG submission 96881) | Terrestrial soil microbial communities with excess Nitrogen fertilizer from Kellogg Biological Station, Michigan, USA - KB3-175-2 | ecosystem: Environmental > Terrestrial > Soil > Unclassified ...
CCGGACGCCCAGCGGCTGCTGCGCGTGGTCTCCGTGGCCGGCCGCACGGTCCCCGATGAGCTGCTGGCCACCGTGGCGGGCACCGGCGAGGCCGCGCTGTACGCGGCACTGCGCGAGGCGGTCGAGAATCACCTGCTGCTGATCGGCCCAGGCGGTCGCGGCTACGCCTTTCGGCACGCGCTGACCAGAGACGCCGTGTACGAGGACGTGCTGCCCGGCGAGCGGGTCCGGCTGCACGCGGCCTACGCCGACGCGCTGACCCGCGACCCCCGGCTGGCCGACGACGAGGGGGCGCTGCCCGCCGCGTTGGCCTACCACTGGTACGCCGCGCTCGACCTGCCCCAGGCCCTGCCGGCCGCCATCGAGGCGGCCCGGCACGCCACGGCCAGCTACGCCCCGGCCGAGGCGCTGCGCCACCTGGAGCGGGCGCTGGAGATCTGGCCACGGGTGGGCGACGCCGAGCAGCGCACCGGCCTGGACCTGACCGAGGTGAGTCGGCTGGCGGCCGAGGCGGCCTACCGGTCCGGCGCCCTGGACCGGGCCGGCTCGCTGCTGACCGAGGCGCTGGCCCAGTTGCCCGCCGACGCCAGCCCGGTACGCCGGGCGCTGCTACTCGAACGCCAGGCGGTCATCCAGCGCGACTCCGGCCGCCAGCCCGCCGCGGTCGCCTCGCTGGAGGAAGGGCTGGCCCTGCTCCCGGCGGGCGACGCCGACGCCGGCCGGGCCCATGCCGTGCTGCTGGCCACGCTGGCCGGGGTGCTGATGCGCGGCTCGGAGATGGAGCGGGCGGCCGACGTGGCCCGCCGGGCGGTGGCCGCCGCGCGCGAGGCCGGGGCGCGGGAGGCCGAGGCCGAGGCGGCGATCACGCTCGGCTCGGGCATCGCCTACCTGGACGAGCCCGAGGCCGGGCTGGAGTCGCTGCGCGCGGGCGTGCGGCTGGCGCTGGAGCTGGACATCCCGCTCACCGCGCTGCGTGGCTATGTCAACCTCTCCGACGTGGTCGAGCTGCTCGGCCGGCACGAAGAGGCCGTCCGCGAGGCCGAGGCCGCCCTGGACCTGGCCGCGCGGTCCGGGATGACCCGCACCTTCGGTGCCTACGTGATGGGCAACCAGGCCGAGCCGCTGCTGCGGCTGGGCCAGTGGGACCGCGCGGACGAGCTGACCGCCAGGGCCGTGAACGCCATGCCGGAGGGCGTATTCCTGGCCACCGCGAAGCACCTGCGGTCCGAGCTGGCCGCCATGCGGGGCCAGTACGACGACGCCGAGCGGGATCTGCGCGAGGGCCGCCGGGCCATGGGCGACACCGACGACACCCAGTTCACTCAGCCCTACCGGTACCTCGAGGCGACGATCGCGCTGAGCCGCGGTGACCTCGGCGCGGCCAGGGAGGCGCTGGCCGCCGGGCTGGACAGCGGCACCGCCAACTGGCAGGCCCGCTACGCCTGGCCGGTGCTGTGGCTGGCCATGCGGGTCGAGGCGGAGGAAGCCATCGCGGCCCGCGACCGGCGCCAGGACCCTCCGCCGCAGGTCGCCGAGCGCTGCGAGGCACTGGCCGCCATCGCCGCCCGGATGGTCACCCCGGCCCCGCCCTGGATCGGGTACCGGGCCCTGGTCGCGGCCGAGCAGGCCAGGGCGGCCGGGACCGGGCAGGCGCCGGCCTGGGCCGCCGCGGTGACCGCCTGGCGGGTGGCCGGCGAGCCGTATCCGCTGGCCTACGCCCTGCTGCGGCTGGCCGAGGCGCACGCGACCGGGCCCGACCGCGCCGCCACCGCCGCCGCGGTCCGGGAGGCGCACGAGATCGCGGCGCGGATCGGGGCCCGGCCCATCGCCGCCGAGACCGAGGCGCTGGCCCGCCGGGCCCGGCTGAGCCTGGACCCGCACGCCGCCCGGGCCGAGGGCGCACCGGCCGGGGCGGCCGCGCCGGCCGACGACCTGGCCCGGTTCGGGCTCACCGAGCGCGAGCGCGAGGTGCTGGTCCGGCTGGCCGCCGGCCGGTCCAACCCCGAGATCGCCCGCGAGCTGTTCATCAGCGCCAAGACGGCCAGCGTGCACGTGTCCAACATCCTGGCCAAGCTCGGCGTCAGCGGCCGGGTCGAGGCCGCGGCCGTGGCCCACCGCCTGGGCATCGAGCCGCCTTGACCGCCTTGACCGCCCTGACCGCCCTGGCCGCCCGCACCGCCCTGACCGGCTAAGGGGGCCCGCGCCCGGCCTAAGGAGGCCGGCCGCGAATCTGAGGAGCCGCCGCCGCCCGGCTACGGCCGGTGAACGATGTGCCGCCCCGGCCCTTAGCCCGACGCTGAAACTGCCATCGCAGGTCAGCGGAAGGACAGGGTCCATGAACACGAACCACGCGCCGTCGGGCACGATCCGGGCGGCGCTGCGCTACCCGGCCTTCCGCCGGCTCCTCACCGGGCTGGCCATCTCCCAGATCGGCGACTGGCTGTACAACCTGGCCCTGGTCGCGCTGGTCTACCAGCGGACCCACTCCGCCCTGTGGGCCGGCGTCACCACCGCCGCGCGGGTCGTCCCGGTCATCGTCCTCGGCCCGCTGGGCGGCGTGCTCGCCGACCGCTGCGACCGGCGCCTGGTCATGATCACCAGTGACCTGATCCGGGTCGCGCTCATGCTGGTGCTGGCCCTGGTCGCCGCCGCGCACCTGCCGATCCTGCTCGCGCCCGTGATCGCCGCCGTCGCCACCGCGGCGGGCACCCCGTACATGGCCTGCACCTCGGCCACCACCCCCCGCCTGATCCCGGATGCCGACCTGCCCGGCGCCAATGCCGCCCGCTCCGCCATCACCGGCCTCGGCATCATCCTCGGCCCGGCGCTCGGTGGCGTGCTGCTGCTACTCGGCTCGCCTGGACTGGCATTTCTGATTAACGGGCTCACCTTCGGCCTGGCCGCCGTCACCGTGCTGACCATTCCCGCCGGAGCTTGCTTTGCGCCCAGTGCCGGCAGTCGCGCACCGCGGCCCGCCGGACTGCTCAGTGATATCGCGGCCGGCGCCGCCGCACTGCGGCGCAGTCCCGGCGCGATGCGGCTGGTCGGTGCGGATGTCATGTGCAGCGTGGTCTACGGCATGCAGACCGTGCTGCTCCTGCTGGTCGCGCGGCGGTCCGGGCTGGGCCTGCACGGCTACGGGTACCTGTTCGCGGCCATCGGAGTCGGCGCGCTGGCGGGCACGGCGCTGGCCAGCCGGGCGCTGCGGCACTCCAGCCAGCGAGCCGTGCTGGCCAACGCGCTGACCGCCGTCGGCCTGCCGATGGTGCTGCTGGCCGTGGCCAGCGGGCCCGTGCTGGCGCTGATCCTGGTCGCGGTCACCGGCGCCGGGGCGATCCTGGTCGAGATCCTGACCGAGACCGGCCTGCAGCGGATGCTGCCTGCGGAGCTGTTCGGCCGCGCCTACGGCCTGGCCCTGCCCGCCGCGATCGCCGGCATCGCCGTCGGCTCGCTGATCGCCCCGCTGCTGGTCTCCGCCCTCGGCATCACCGGCGCGCTGTTCGCCTGCGGCGCGGCCGCGCCGGTGTTCGCGCTGACGCTGCCGCGCATGGCCCCGTCTGAGGTGCCGGCGGCGGACCAGCCAGCGCCTGAGGTGCCGGTGGTCGAGGTGCCGGTGGCCGGGGTGCCGGTGGTCGAGGTGCGAGCGGTTGAGGCGCCGTCGGCGAGCGTCCCGGCCGCCGAGGCGCCGACCGAGATCCTGGTCCTGGCTAGCCCCGGACGATGAGAGCCCAGCTCCAGACCGCGGTGCGGTAGAGCCACAGCCCGGTGCCCGCGACCGACAGCGCCAGCCAGGTCACGGAGCATCGGGCGTGGCGGTTGAAGTCCACGAGCAGGATCAGGCGGCTGGCCCAATCGGCTCCGACCTAGCCAGGAGCTCATGGCCGAGCAGGCCGCTCGCCTGGACGAGGCCGGGGTGCTCGACGGCTTACGCCCGATCGCCCCCGCGCCCGGCCCGCGTGACTCCTCCAGTCACACCGGCCCCGAGCCAAGGAGTGGTTCGGGTTTTGCGTGCTCTGACACGTAAAACCCGAACCACTGCTGGTTGTCCACAGCCTCCGCCCGCTCTCGCTCTGATAACAGCAAGAAGCGCGGAGCGCGACCCCTGGGAGAGCCTCAGGCAGTGAGCCAGTCGGCTGCGCCGCCCCCGGCGTCCCGGCCCGGCCCCGACCCTGGCTCCGGCCCCTGGCCCCGGCCCCTGGCCCCGGCCCTGAGATCCCGGCTGCAATTTCCGGTGTCGTTGTCGCGATACATTTCGTTATGCGTGGTATCTAAGAGTGATAACAAAGGGCACCGGCGAGCGGGTGAGGGTCGCGGGAATGGCCTTTGTTGATCAGAGCTGTGTTGCGCGTCGCCGGAAGGACGTAGGTGCAGGTGGAGGCGCAGATCAGCCGGGACGGCGACGTGGGGCTGCCTCGGCGTCACGACCCGGACCTGGGCGGCCTGGCCACCTTCACCCTTGATTCGGACGGCCGGATCACGTCCTGGTCGCTGACCGCAATCCGATTGTTCGGGCCGCTCGAGGCCGGGCCGCACGTCTGCGACGTGCTGCTGACCGGTCTCGGCCACCAGCAGCTGGTCAGCCATGCGCTGGCCGAGACGGCGGCCGGGCGGATCTGGTCGGCCACGGTGGCCGGCGGCCGGCTGGGCGAGGGGCGGTTCGCGATCCGCTGGGAGCCGCTGGCCGGCCTGGGCGGCGGCGCGATCGTGGTCGCGCAGCGGGCCTCACCGGGCCCGAGGGCGACCTGGCTGAGCGAGGCGGCGGCCCGGATCGGCACCACCCTCAGCCTGACCGAGACGGCGCGCGAGGTAGCCGAGGTCGCGGTGCCGGGCTTCGCCGAGGCGGCCGCGATCTTCGGGCGGGAGAACCTGTTCGCCGCGGACGAGCTGGCCACGCCCCGTGGCGGCTCCGGTGCGGTGATGCGGCGGCTGGCGGCGAGCGTGGCCGGGCAGGTGGCGGCGGCGACCGACGGGATGCTGCCGCCGGGCGAGGTCATGGTGTTCGGGCCTGGCTCGCCGTCGGCGCGGGCCATGACCACCGGCGAGCCGGTGCTGTACGACCGGCTGGATGACGAGTCGGCGCAGCGGCTGGCCCGGCGGCCGGGCGCGACCGAGATCGCGGCCGGCTACCGCTCGTTCCTGGCCATGCCGCTGATCGCCAGGGGGGCGGTGGTGGGCTGCGCGACGTTCGGGCGGTCCACGGCCAGCCCGGCGTTCAGCCCCGAGGACATCGCGGTGGCCGGGGAACTGGCCTCCCGCGCGGCGGTCTGCATCGACAATGCGCGGCTGTACCACCGGGAGCGGCGCACGGCACTGGCCCTGCAGCGCGGGCTGCTGCCCGGCCGGCCCGACGTCCCGGCGGGTCTGGAGGTGGCCTCGGACTACCTGGCCGTGGGGGCCAGCGTGGTCGGCGGCGACTGGCATGACATCGTGGCGCTGCCCGGCGGTCGGGCCGCGCTGATCGTCGGCGACGCGATGGGCCACGGCCCGGAGGCGGCCGCGGTGATGGTGCAGCTGCGCACCGCCGCGCACACGCTGGCCGGGCTGGACCTGCCCCCTGGCGAGGTCCTGCACCGGCTGGACGAGATGGCGTCGGGGATGGTCGAGCCGTTCGCGACCTGCATCTATACCGTGGTGAATCCGGCCGCGGGGGCAACGGTTACGGCCCGGGCCGGGCACCTACCCCCGGTGCTGGTGCTGCCCGGCGGCGCCACCACGGTGCTGGACCTGCCCGCCGGGCTGCCGCTGGGACTGGCCGCCGAGGCGTTCGAGGCCACGCAGGCGCCCCTGCCGCCGGGCGCGACGCTGGCCCTGTACACCGACGGGCTGGTGGAGAGCCGCAGCCTGCCAGTGGATCAGGGTATGGCCGAGCTGTGCGAGGCGCTCGGCCTGGCGCTGGCCGATCCGGCCACCCCGCTCGACAAGGCCTGCGCGGCCATTACCCGCAAGCTCCGCCAGCGCGAGGACGACGTGACCCTGGTCCTCGCCCGGGTGCGGGCGACCGGCTGATTACCGGACCCTTACGTCACTCGCGCGCACCCCGCGCCGCCATTGCGGCCCGTGCTACTCATGCGGGGGAGCGCCGATCTCGTAACCGTCCGGAGGTTGACAACGTGACGCAGGAGTCCGCACCACCGCAGGGAGAGACAACCCGGCGTGCCGCCCTGGCCGGGGCCGGCCTGGCCGGCGTGGCCGGCCTGGTGACCGCGTGCGGCGCGGCGAGCACCCCGGCCGCGAGCACGGGCACCCCGGCTAAGAAGAAGTCGGGCGGCTCGGGCGGGTCGGGCTCGATGGGCGGGTCGGGCTCGGGTCACTCGGGCTCGGGCCATTCGGGTGCCGCGCTGACCGACACCAGCGCGATCCCGGTCGGCAGCGGCAAGATCTTCCAGTCCGAGAAGGTGGTCGTCACCCAGCCGGCGGCCGGGCACTTCAAGGCGTTCAGCGCGGTGTGCACGCATCAGGGCTGCATCGTGGACAAGGTCGCCAACGGCACCATCGACTGCCCGTGCCACGGCAGCCAGTTCAGCATCAAGAGCGGCCGCGTGGTCGCCGGACCCGCGCCCAGCCCGCTGCCGCACCGCCCCATCACGGTGGCGGGCGGCAAGATCACGCTGGCCTGAGCGCGACGAGCGGGAGATCACCGTGGCCAACACCACTCGTTCGCGGACCGCCCCGCTGCCCCGGCGGGTGCCCAAGCGCCCGGCCGGCCCGGCCGCCGCCGCGGCCGCCGTGTCAGCTCCGGCCCCGGCCGGGCCGGTGCGGGCGGCGGCGCCCGCCGAGCCCCGCACGGGGCCGCAGCCCGCTGTCCCGCGGGTATCCGCCGCGCACCGCCTGCGCCCGGCCCGGTGGCGGGCCGGGCGGCTGCCGGTCCTGGGCGTGATCGCGGCCGGGGCGGTCGGCGTGGCCCTGCTCTGGCTCAGCAACGCGCCCCCGGTGGGCGGCCTGGGCGACGCGCTCACCGGGGCCGGGGACATCCTGGGCCTGCTGGCCGGCTACGGCGTCGTGGTCCTGGTCGCGCTGATGGCCCGGCTGCCGCCGCTGGAGCGCGGCATCGGCGCCAGCCAGCTGTCGCGCTGGCACGCCATGGGCGGCCGGTACGTGATCTCCGTCATCGCCGCCCACGCCGTGCTGATCACCTGGGGCTACGCCGTCACCGCGCACGTGAACGTGCTCTCAGAGACGGCCAGCGTGCTGACCACCCAGCCGGACGTGCTGATGGCCACCGCCGGCACCGGGCTGCTGACCGGGGTCGGCATCACCTCGGCCCGCGCCGTCCGCCGCCGCATGTCCTACGAGGCCTGGTACTACCTGCACCTGTACGCCTACCTGGGCATCGCGCTGGCGTTCGCCCACCAGTTCGCGGTCGGCGGCACGTTCGCGGACAGCCGGTCCGACCGGGTCTTCTGGTCGGTGCTGTACGGGATCGTGGCCGCGCTGGTCATCTGGTACCGGATCCTGACCCCTGGGCGCCGGCTGGCCCGGCACCATTTCCGGGTGGCCGGGCTGCGCCAGGAGGCGCCGGACATCATGTCGGTATACATCGCAGGCGAGCATCTGGAGGAGCTGGGGGCCGAGCCGGGCCAGTTCTTCCGCTGGCGGTTCCTGTCCCGCGAGCACTGGTGGCAGTCACACCCGTACTCGCTGTCGGCCGTGCCCCAGCCGGACGTGCTGCGGATCACGGTGAAGTGCCGCGGCGACGGCAGCGACGCGCTGCGCCGGCTCCGGCCCGGCACCAAGGTCCTGGCTGAGGGGCCGTACGGTGCGTTCACCCCGGCGCCCGGCCGGCGCGGCGTGGTGCTGATCGCCGGCGGGGTGGGCATCACCCCGCTGCGGGCCATGTTCGCCGCGCTGCCCGACACGGCCGGGGAGCGGCCCGGCGGGATCACGCTGGTCTACCGGGCCAGCCACCCGCGCGACATCGTGTTCCGGCGCGAGCTCGACGGCATCGCCGCTACCCGCGGCGTGGTCGTGCACTACCTCACCGGGTCGCGCCGCGAGCTGGGCACCGACCCGCTGTCGGCCGACAACCTGGCCCGCACCGTGCCCGGGCTGCACCGCCGCGAGGCCTTCGTCTGCGGGCCGCCCGGCATGGTGGACACCACCATCGCGTCCCTGCGCGCCGTCGGCATGCCGCGCCGCCGCATCCATCACGAGTCCTTCGACTTCTAGTCGCTAGTCCGCAGGGGCCACTGCATAGACTTCCGAACGGAGCATCCGCATGCGCCGCGCCATCCTCGCGCTCAGCAGCACCCTCGCCGGGCTGGTCCTGCTGCTGTCGTTCAAGACGCACACGCCCGGCGTGACCGGCACCGGGACCACCTCGGCGCCGGGCAGCGGCGGCACATCCACGGGCAGCGGGCCGGCCACGGGCGCCGGGTCGGCCGACATGGCCGGCGGTGGTCACGTCGGCCACTCGGCCCGGCCGTCGCGGCCCCGGCACCGGGCCCGTGCCGGGACGCGTACGGTCACCGGCACCGTGGCCAGCACGACCTACGGGCCGATGCAGGTCCAGCTCACGCTGGCGGGCCAGACCATCACCAAGGTGTCGGTGCTCCAGCGCACCGATGACGGCGCGGAGAGCAACCAGATCGACTCCAGCGCCATCCCCAAGCTCATCGGCGAGACGCTGGCCGTGCAGAGCGCCCACATCAACGCCGTCTCCGGGGCCAGCTACACCAGCGCGGGCTACCGCAAGTCGCTGCAGAGCGCGCTGGACCAGGCCGGGGCATGACCATGACGGCCAGGGGGGGCACGACCGCCCTCGCGGAGCGGCTCCGGCACGCCGAGCCAGTCATGGGCACCGTGGTGTCCTTCGACATCCCGGCCGCCGCGGCGGCCGCGCTGCCGCCCGTGCTGCGCTGGCTGCACTGGGTGGATGCCACGTTCTCGACCTACCGGGACCACAGCGACGTCAGCCGCTTCGGCCGGGGCGAGCTGTCCCTGGCCGAATGCGCGCCCGAGCTGGCTGAGGTGCTGGGCGAGTGCGCCGTCGTGCGCGACATCACCGGCGGCTACTTCACCACCAGCCCCGGCGGCCGGCTTGATCCGCCGGGCCTGGTGAAAGGCTGGTCCATCGAGCGGGCCGGCCGCATGCTGGCCGGTGCCGGGGTCACCAGCTACTGCGTCAACGGCGGCGGTGACCTGCAGTGCGCCGGCGAGCCCGCGCCCGGCGAGCCGTGGCGGATCGGCATCGCCAGCCCGCTCCATCCGGGCCGGCTGGCCACCGTCGTGACCGGCCGCGACTTCGCCGTCGCCACCTCGGGCAACGCCGAGCGCGGCGTCCACGTCGTCAACCCGCACACCGGCCAGTTCGCCGCCGACCTGGCCAGCGTGACCATCACCGGACCGCGCCTGACCACCGCGGACGCCTACGCCACGGCCGCCTTCGCCATGGGCGACGTGGCCAGGGGGTGGGCCGAGCGGGTGCCGGGCTACGAGGCCTTCGCCGTCAGCCCGGACGGCCGCACCTGGCAGACCAGCGGCTTCCCGGCCGCGCTGTAGCCCGGCTTGGCCTTTGACCTGGACCGGTCGCCCGGGCTGGAATAGCCAGGGGCATGGCCGGACGAGGAGGTTGCGGTGGCTGACAGCCGGTTTGGCGTCACTGAGCTGGACGAACTACCCGACGACCTGCGCGAGCGGATCGGCGTGATCGCCGAGAAGTCGGGCTTCGTGCCCAACATCTTCCGCGCCCTCGGGCACCGGCCGCGCGAGCTGCGGGCGTTCCTGGACTACCACGACGCGCTCATGGAAAGCAGCGAGGGCCTGAGCAAGGCCGAGCGCGAGCTGGTCGTCGTGGCGACGTCCGGGGCCAACCACTGCACCTACTGCATCGTCGCGCACGGCGCCATCCTGCGGATCCGGTCCAAGGACCCGCAGCTGTCCGACCGGGTAGCGGCCAACCCGTGGCAGGCCGAGCTGGATGAGCGCGGCCGGGCCATCGTGGACCTGGCCCTGGCGCTGACCCGCACCCCCGAGCGGTTCGGCGAGGCCGACCTGGCCCGGGCCCGTGCGGCGGGCCTGACCGAGGACGAGATCTGGGATGTCGGCGCCATCACCGCCCTGTTCGCGGCCTCCAACCGCCTGGCCCACCTCACCGCGCTGCGCCCGAACCCCGAGTTCTACCTGATGGGACGGGAGCGCCGGCCCTGAGCGGCGCGGCGGGCTGGAGCTGAGCCTAGCCCCCGGCCGGGTCGCGGACCTGGCCGGGCCCGGGGGGCCCGGCCAGGGCGCTACCGGGCCGCAGCCTGGCCGCCGGCGAACTGCGCTTCGACGGTGGTGGTCACCCGGCCGGTGTCGATGTCGTACACGTGGCCAGAGACGCTGACCTGCGGGGAGATCAGCGGCGAGGTGAGCAGGCGATCCACGTCGGCCTGGACCGTGGCGTGCGGGTCGGCGACGGCGCTGGCCTCCAGGGTGGACTCGTCCAGGCCGGTGGCCTCGGCGGCCTGGTGCCGGAAGGCGGGGTCGGCCAGGAAGCTGGTGCCGCACTGGGTATGGTGCACGACCGCGACCTCGAACAGCCGGCCCTGCTCCAGCTGATCGCCGAACAACTGCCCGGCCAGGAAGGCCAGGAAGGCCAGGTCGTCGATGACGGCCGGGGTCACGCGTCCGCCCGCGTTGCGGATGACGGGCGCGTCGCCGAGCCGGAGCCCGAGGGTGATCGCCGGGTCGACCCGGTGGTCCAGGCAGGTGACCACGACGACCTGGGCGGCAGGCGGGCCGAGGGCGGCCGGGGTGTAGGTGCGGGCGAACTGCTCGTTGCGCTCGATGAGCGGGGTCATCCGGGTCATGGCGGGTCTCCCTTGTCGCTTCTTCGCCGTTAGTGGACGCTGTCCACATTAACAAGTTCAGTGGACGCTGTCCACTTTGTTATCCTGCCGGGGTGACGGCGAGCCAGGCGACAGGGGCGGTGGGCCCGGCGGCAGGGGCCGCGGGCCCGGCGGAGCGGCGGCGCCGTCCGCGCGGGGCCGTCCGCGACGGGCTGATCGCGGCCGGCCTGGAGCTGGCCAGGACCGGCGGCCCGGACGCGGTCGTGCTCCGGGAGGCGACCCGGATGGTGGGCGTGGTGCCCAACGCCGCCTACCGGCACTTCGCCGACCGGGACGAGCTCCTGGCCGCGGTCTGCACGGCGGCCATGGACGAGCTGGCCGCCCGCATGGCCGCCGACGTCGCCGCCGTGCCCGGCCCCTACGGCGACAAAGCCGCGGCCCGCGGCCGCCTGGGCGCGATCGGCCAGGCCTACCTGCGCTTCGCGCGCGAGGAGCCGGGCTGGTTCGCCACCGCGTTCGCGCTGCCGCAGCGGCACGCCTACGACCAGGACGACCCGGAGCCGGACCCGGCCCGCCCGCTGCTGCCGCTGAGTCAGCTGCGCGCCGCGCTTGACGAGCTGGTCGAGGCCGGAGTGGTGCGCCGGGAGCGCCGCGACGGCATCGAGTACCCGATCTGGTCCGCGGTCCACGGCCTGGCCGTGCTGACCGGCCAGGGTCCGCTGCGCGACGTCCCCGAGGCCGCCCGGCAGCGCCTCGACCTGCTCACCACGACGTTCATCAACGAGGGATTGTGACTGCACACACCAGTGCCGCCAGTACCGCCGCTATCAGTAACGCCAAGGCCAGTAACGCCGCCGTCAGCGCCGCCGCCGCGGGGACCTGGCCGCTCGGCGACCGGGTCGTCAACCGGCTCGGGTTCGGGGCCATGCGCCTGTCCCAGGTCGGCCGGGCCCTGATCCCCGACGCCGTGCCCGCCAGCCGGGACCGGTCGCTGGCCGTGCTGCGCCGGGCGGTCGAGCTCGGGGTCAACCACATCGACACCGCCGCGTTCTACTTCTCTCCGCTGCTGTCGGCCAACGAGCTGATCAACTCCGCGCTCGCGCCCTACCCGGACGACCTGGTCATCGTGACCAAGGTCGGGCCGGCCCGTGACGCGTCGGGGGAGTGGAGCGACCGGGCCCGGCCCGACCAGCTGCGCGGCCGGGTCGAGGAGAACCTGCGCCAGCTCGGCCGGGATCACCTCGATGTGGTGAACTTCCGCCGCCAGGCGGCCACGGACTCGGTGGCCGAGCACTTCGGCGCGCTGGCCGAGCTGCGCGACGCCGGGCTGATCCGGCACCTCGGCCTGTCCGGTGTCACGCCCGCCCACCTGGCCGAGGCTCAGGCCATTGCCCCGGTGGTCTGCGTGCAGAACCGGTACGCGCCCGGCGCCGGCCCGGAGGCCGAGGAGATGCTGGACCTGTGCGGGGCCCAGGGCATCGCGTTCGTGCCGTTCTTCGCCGTCGCCGGGCGCGGCGGCGGGGGCGGGGCCACCGGCCGCGAGGCCGAGGACATCCTGGCCGTCGCCCGCGCCCACGACGCGACGCCCGCGCAGGTCAGGCTGGCCTTCACGCTGCAGCGCGGCCCGCACGTGCTGGCCATCCCCGGCACCGGCGACCCGGACCACCTGACCGCTAACGTGGCCGCCGCCGCGCTGCGGCTGACCCCGGACGAGATGAGCCGCGTGGCCGCCGCGCACCAGCCCGACTGAGTCGCTACTGAGGGTCCCGGCCCGAGGCCGGGCTGAGCCCCGCCGGGACCGGCCCGGCCTCGGATTGGCAAGCTGTACCCGGTCGGCGAGCGGGACAGCGACAGCGGATGACAGCGGACGACAGCGGACGACAGCGGACGACAGCGGATAGGTGGACTGATGGGCACGCAGATACGGACGGTCGGCTTCATCGGACTGGGCATCATGGGCGGCCCGATGGCGGCCAACCTGGTCCGGGCCGGATTCGACGTGGTCGGTCATAACCGCAGCCCGGCCCGCCAGGAAGCGCTGGTCGGCGCAGGCGGCCGGGCCGCGGCCAGCGCTGCCGAGGCGGCCGCCCAGGCCGACGCGGTGATCACCATGCTGCCCGACTCGCCCGACGTGGAGGCGGTGCTGCTCGGCCAGGACGGCGTGTTCGCCAGCGCCAGGGCCGGCACGCTGGTCATCGACATGAGCACCATCCGCCCCGACGTCGCTCAGGCCGTGGCCGCGGCCGGCGCCGGGCGCGGCCTGCGGGTCCTGGACGCGCCGGTCTCCGGCGGCGAGGCCGGCGCCGTCGAGGGCACGCTGTCGATCATGGTTGGCGGCAGTGACCAGGACTTCGAGGACGCCCGGCCGCTGCTCGACGCCGTGGGCAAGACCATCGTGCACGTCGGCCCGGCCGGCAGCGGGCAGACGGTCAAGGCGGCCAACCAGCTGATCGTGGCCGGGACCATCGAGCTGGTGGCCGAGGCCATCGTGTTCCTGGAGGCCAGCGGCGTGCCGACCGGGCCCGCGCTGCAGGTGCTGTCCGGCGGCCTGGCCGGCAACCGGATCCTGGACCGCAAGGCGGCCGGGATGGTCGAGCGCCAGTTCACCCCCGGCTTCCGGGCCGAGCTGCACGACAAGGACCTCGGCATCGTGCTGGCCGCCGCCCGCTCGGCGGGGGTGATCCTGCCGCTCGGCGCGACCGTCGGCCAGCTCATGGGCTCGCTCAAGGCCCAGGGCCTGGGCGGCCTGGACCACACCGCGCTGCTGCGCATCGTGGAGCAGCTCTCCGGCCGGCCGGCGCAGTAGGCACGCCGCCCCGAGGACCGGACTCAGGACAGGTCCTGACTCAGGCCGGGCCGAGCAGGTCCCACTTGTTGCCGACGATGTCGACGAACACCGCAACGCGCCCGTAGGGCTCGGTGCGCGGCGGCCGGGTGAACTCCACCCCGGCCGCCGTCAGCCGCTGCCAGGTCGCCTCGAAGTCGTCGACGCGCAGGAAGAACCCGACCCGGCCCGCCGCGTGCTGCCCGACCGCGGCCTCCTGCTCCGGGCCGTCCGCCCGGGCCAGCAGCAGCCCGGTCGCCGCGCCCGGCGGCCGGACCACGACCCACCGCTTGGGCCGGCCGTCGTTGGTCTCGGCCGGCGAGTCCTCCACCAGCTCGAAGCCGAGCGTGCCGACGAAGAACTCGATGGCCGGGTCATACTCCGCGACCACCAGGGCAACCAGGCTCAGATGCACCGGGCCAGCATAGGCCGGGTCGCCCGCCCCGGCCCTGGGGCGGCCGGCCCGGGGTCCGGCGGCCGCTACCTTCGGTTGGTCACCACCCTCGGGTGAACGGCTCGAAGACGTGGCTGAAATACCAGTCCGGCTGGGCCACGCCCGAGCAGGTGCCCGCGCCCTTGGTGCCGGGGCAGCCGCCGTTGTCGCGCTGCAGGGCCCAGAACGACAGGGTGCCGATGTGCGCGTGCCGGGCCCAGTTCTCGATGGTGACCGCGTCGGCGCTGGTGAAGGTCTCGGCCGCGCCGAAGTCGTCGATGCCGGGCATCTCGGTGACGCCGAGCATCCGCCACAGCCGGGCCGGGCTCTCCTGCGGGTACAGGGCCTCGAGCTGAGCGACCGCGCCGGCGGCCGCGCTCTCGGTGTCGGTGGCCATCTCCTGGGTCGTGCCGATGTAGTAGTCGAAGGTCATGATGTTGACCACGCTGATCCTGGCCCCGTCGGCGATGGCGTTCTGCAGCACCGCCAGCTCCGGGGCGGTCATGCCGGTGGTCGTGCTCGGCATGGTGTACGAGAACTGGATGCGCCGGTGATGCGCCGCGGCCCAGGCCTCGACCTGCGCGATGGCCTGGTTGCGGCGGTTGATGCCGGCCGTGTCGCTCAGCGAGGTGGCCTCCACGTCGAGGTCGATGCGCGGGACGTTGTACGTGGTGATGACGTTCTCGTAGACCTGGGCGATGGCGCTGACGCTGGTGCAGCTGTCGGCGATGTCGGTGTTCGTGGTGTCGGCGGCGTAGCCGCCGAAGGACGGGATGACATTGCCGCCCCTGGCCTGGATGGCGGCGATGTCGCTGCCGAAGCTGGACGACGCGACCGGCTCGGTGGTGTCGCCGTTCCAGTACGCGGTGCACGACCCGGACTGGTCGGTCTCCAGGAACGCCAGCGACAGGTACCGGGCACCGGACTGGTGGGACAGGGCGGCCAGGTCGCCGCTGGTGTCGTAGCTCTCGAAGTACGGGGCGAACACGTGCCCGGGCAGGCCGTGAACTGGCGGCCAGGCGGCCGAGGCGCTGGTCGTGGCGCCAGCGCTGGTCGCGGCGAAGCCGGTCACGGTGGCCACGACGGCGGCGGATGCGGCGGCCAGTGCCGCCCGGGCAAGCGAGTGTCTGTGCATGCGGGAGTCTCCCCTTGCGCCCAGTGATACGGGAACAGTGATACGGAAACAAACAGGAAAGTTTCCTAATTGATCGGGAGGCTAGACCGCCCTCGGCGCGCCGTCAAGAGGCTCGGCTTCCGCGGCCGGAACGGGTTGTGGCATCAGCGCGGAAACCTGTCCGCGCATAGCGCGGACAGGTTTCCGTGATCACGACCGGCCGGGTTCGGGCGGGCCGGAATCCGGGTTTCGGGTGGTCCGCGCGCGGCCGCGCCGGTGTCAGGATTCAGGCCTGCTCGACGTGCACACCGACCCCGACGCCTACCCGCCCATCACCGCCTGGGCCGGCCACGAGGACGTGCTGCTCGGAGCGTAACCGGTTAGCCTGCCTCATGCGGGGACCAGGACGGGAGGACAACGCATGAGGCTGTTCAGGCGCGGCCGCCGCCGCGCCGCCGCCCCAGACGAGCACCTCGCCCTCGCCCGCGAGCAGGCCGGCCGCCGCAGAGCCACCAACGTGCTGGCGGACGTCACCCCCGACCAGGCCCTGGCCCAGACCTACGCCATGCTCTACGCCGCCAGCCCGGCGCTGAACTCCGGCACCGGCTACGGCTACGCCCGCGAGGCGCTGCCCGGCTTGCTCGAGGTGCTGGCCTTCGACTCACCCGACTCGTTCCGGCTGCTGACCGACGGCGAGGTCAGCCGGCTGGGCGGCGTCACCGCGCTGCGCGAGGCCGGCCGGGCCAACCTGCGTGCGCTGCCGGTCGAGTCGGCCGAGTGGGTCGCCCCGGCCGGCGGGGTCGAGTTCGAGGTGCTGACCGGCGACTCGGTCTACACGGCCAGCCGGGCCCTGGTGCTCAGCGACACCCTCGGGCAGCTGGGCCAGGCCGAGCCGCCGCGCGGCGTGCTGGCCTGCCTGCCGTCCCGGCACCAGCTGGCCGTCCACCCGATCAGCGGCGACGACCCGGCCATCACGCCGCTCAGCCAGATGGCGCACTTCGCGCACGCCGGCTACAGCCAGGGCATCGGGCGGCTGTCACCGCATGTCTACTGGTGGCACGACGGCGCGTGGGAGCAGGTCAGCACGGTCCGCGACGGCCGGGTCGACCTGCACCTGGACAGCGGCCTGCTGGCCCAGCCCGGCCCGGCCGCCGAGCCCCCAGACGGCGCGTAAACACATCACGAGCTCGTCAGGATCACCAGCTCCTGAGTCGCCCTGGTCATCGCCACGTA
>Ga0134126_10005119_pt1 | contig 16369 bp, 12 predicted proteins | sample KB31752_FD_96881 | JGI IMG/M metagenome (GOLD analysis project Ga0134126, IMG submission 96881) | Terrestrial soil microbial communities with excess Nitrogen fertilizer from Kellogg Biological Station, Michigan, USA - KB3-175-2 | ecosystem: Environmental > Terrestrial > Soil > Unclassified ...
CTTCGAGGACACACGTTCGATCGTCGAGCCGGCCGGGGCCCTGGCGGTTGCCGGCATCAAGAAATATGTGTCCCGCGAGGGCTGGAAAGGCAAGCGCCTCGTCGCGGTCAACAGCGGTGCTAACATGAACTTCGACCGCCTGCGCCACGTCGCAGAGCGGGCCGACCTCGGCGCCGAGCGCGAGGCCCTGCTCTCGGTCGTGATTCCGGAGGAGCCAGGCAGCTTCCTGCGCTTCTGCGAGGCGCTCGGTCAGCGCAGCGTGACCGAATTCAACTACCGATATGAGGCCGGGCACGCCGCGCAGATTTTCGTCGGGTTCGGCATCTCACACGGTCATGGCGAGCGCGATGGCGTCGTGCGCAGCCTGCGCGAGGCCGGCTACGCGGTGACTGACATGACGGACAACGAGATGGCCAAGCTCCACGTCCGCTACATGGTCGGCGGCCATGCACGCGGCATCCAGAACGAGCTGCTGTACCGGTTCGAGTTTCCGGAGCGTCCGGGAGCGCTGCTGCGGTTCCTGCGAGCCATCGGCTCGCGCTGGAACATCAGCCTGTTTCACTATCGCAACCACGGATCCGACTATGGGCGGGTGCTGGCGGGCATCCAGGTAGCCCCGTCGGAGCGGCCCGATTTCGTCCTGCATCTGAACGAGCTGCACTACGCCTATGCCGAGGAGACCGCCAATCCCGCTTACCGGCTCTTCCTCGGGGCGTGAGCACCGACCCTACTTGACGAAACGGACGCTAAGCGGGTAGCGGTAGCGTACGCCCTCGCCGGCCCGGATCCCCGCGATGATGGTGGCCGCAATCCAGAAGATCAGCAGGGCGATGCCCAGCAGAAAGCCGATCAGCAGCAATGTCAGCACCCCGCAGAGCGCAAAGCCGATCAACACGCAGATGTTGAAGTTCAACGCCTCCTTGGCCTGCTCACCCACGAAGGCCGATTGCTCGCGCCGCGCATACCAGATCACGAGCGGGCCCAGCACGTTGCCGGCGAGAGGCACGAGGAGGCCCGCGAATGCCGACAGATGCGCGAGCATTCCCCAGCCGCGCTCTTCCTGGCTCGGCAGCGGCTCCTGCCCGCCGGCCGGCGCCGCGGAGCCTTCCTGCGACTCGTTCATCCGCCTGCCTCCCGAGGCCGGTGCGCGTTCCAACTCCATTATGGCGGTCGTTTGCCGGTGGGTCCAATGAGCTACCGACCAGCGAGGATTCCCCGACAACAGCATCTGACCGTGAGAGGTCTCAAACATCGGCTGACGTGGTGGGGTGAGCCGGACGGGACCCCTCTCATACTGCTCCATGGATTCATGGATTGCGGCGCTACGTGGCAATTCCTGGTGGACTGCCTGCCCCTCGACTGGACGCTCGTCGCGCCGGACTGGCGCGGCTTCGGCGGCAGCGAGTGGGCCGCCGGGGGCTACTGGTTCCCGGACTATCTCGCGGATCTGGATGCACTGCTCGATGCGCTGTCGCCGGAAGCGCCGGCGCGTGTCATCGGACACAGCATGGGCGCAAACATCGCGGGGCTCTACGGCGGCGTGCGTCCGCATCGCCTGCGCTGGCTGGTGAACCTGGAAGGTATTGGCCTTTCTCCCACGCAGCCCGACGTGGCGCCGTCGCGTTACGCGCAGTGGCTCGAGGAGCTCCGGCAACCGGCCCGGGAGAGTCGCTACGGCTCGCTCGCGCAGCTCGCCGCCGTGCTGCAGCAGCGCAACCCGCGCCTGAGCCCGGAGCGCGCGCAGTTCATCGCTCAGGCGTGGAGCCGACCGTTGCCTGGCGGGCCAGAGATCGGGCTCGCCTTCGATCCGCGTCACCGCTGGGTGAACCCCGTGTTGTATCGGCGGGAGGAGGCCGAGGCCTGCTGGGCGAAGGTCACCGCGCCGGTACTCCTGATCACAGGCGGCGAGTCGGGCCATCGGCAGCGCCGTCTGGATGAGCTCACCGAGCAGAGCTTCGGCCGGCTGTTTCGCGACCTGCGGATCATCAACCTTCCCGGCGTGGGACATATGATGCATCACGAAGACCCGCAGGCCGTCGCCCGTGCCATCGTCGAATTCGTGCAGGCGCGGCGGTTGTGAGGTCACTGCTGATAGGCGGCGCCCGTTCCGGCAAGAGCTCGCTCGCCGCCAGGTGGGCTCTGGAGCGTTCGGCGGAAGTTTGTGTGCTCGTGACCGGAACCGCCACGGACGAGGAGATGGCGGCGCGCATCGCGGTACATCGGGACGCTCGCCCGCAGCACTGGAGGGTACGGGAGGAGCCCGTTCGCTTAGGTCACGCCCTCAGTCAGGAGGCGTCGAGGAAGCAGCTGGTGCTGGTGGACTGCCTGACATTGTGGATATCCAACTGTCTGTGGCCGATTGCCGCGTTGCCTGGGACCGACCACGCGCTCTGGAGCGGCGAGCGAGCGCTGTTCCTGGAGGCATTGCGCACGTGCAGTGACATCATCGTTGTCAGTAACGAGGTTGGGTCGGGCATCGTGCCCGAGAGCCCCGTGGCACGCCTGTTTCGCGATGAGCAGGGCAGGCTCAACCAGGCCGTGGCGGCCCTCTGCGATGAGGTGTTCCTCGTCAGCGCGGGGCTGGCGCTGCGCCTCAAGGGCTGATCAGGGAGTCAGTCCCATGCGTTTGAACCAGGCTGCGATCGAGGGGGAGTCGGCATTCGCCGCCTGGAGGTCCCGATCGCCCTGCTCGCGCATGCCCTTGCCGCGTTCGGCCAGGCCGAGGCCGTAGCGTGCGAACGCATTCCTGGGCTGCAGTTTCAGAGACGCCTGGTAATCGGCAATGGCTTTGTCGAAATTCCCGATCCGGAGCCATACGAGCCCACGGGTCTGCAGCGCGTAGGAGCTCGAGTCGCGGTGTACCGTGGCGTTGCAGTCCTCGAGGGCGAGACTCAGTTCCCTCCCCCATGCCGCGCGGGCCCCGCATCGGCCGATTTTGGCGGCCCCTGACCGGCTGTCCGCGGGGTGTGCAGCGATCCAGCGATCAAACAGCGTGATGCTCTGCTCGAAGCGTCCGTTGTGCAGATAGATCTCCGCGACATGCAGACTGAGGCCGGTGTCGGCCGGGGCCAGCGCGCCGGCGCGGTCGAAATCCGGGCGCGCGCCTGCTTCATCACCGTTGGCCAGGCGCAGCTCCCCGCGTCCCAGCAGCGCCGGGATGCTGTCAGGACTGATCCGAAGCGCCTGATCGTAGTCGCTCAGCGCCGCGGCGAATTCACGTTGCTGCACGCGGGCGGACGCCCGCTGCAGGTAGTTTTCCGCATCGTTGGGCTCGAGCCGGATGGCTTCGTCGAAATCAGCGATCGCGGCGCGGAACTGCAGGCGGCCAGCGGATGCTGCACCGCGCCGCCTGAAGGAGGCGGCATCGGTCGGCGCGTCCGCGCGAGCATTGCCGGAACCTGCGTGCGCGCCGGCACCCGCGGCGGTTGCAGGCAGGTTCGTCGCACCGTCCGCGGAGGGCGTTCCCGGCGGTCCACCGGGCCCGGTTTCGTCGCCACCGCCCGTCCCGGGTGACTCTCCGGAGCCCGCCTGGCCTCCAGCGGGAGCGGCGTTCGCCTGTTGCTCGTCTTTGACGCTGAGATCGAACACGCGGCCGCCGTTGTAGGTGAAATACAACCGCAGTTGACTGTTGGCGACGTACACCCGATGGGAGAGAAAGAAGTCCGCGCCGAGCAGCATATCCGCCTCATCGGAGAGATCGATATCGCCGACGCGCAGGCGGGCATTCTTCACCTCCTCTCCTCCCAGATCGAAGCTGTCGAAGCGCGCGATCCAGGTTTCGATTCGGTGCCGGCCGATTCCACCGGTGAGACCGGCCGCCTTGACATCCGGGCTTTGCGGCCGGAAACCAACGCGCTCGGCCGCCTTGCGTGTCAGCACCGACCGACCGGCACCCGTATCGAAGATGACACGAATGTTCTTGCCGTCGAGGGTTGCGTTACCGATGAGATGAAGTGAATGCCGGCCCGTCGAGTCGATCTTCATCAGCGCGACCGGCTGATCCTTGGCCCAGTAGGCGAGCAGGTGACCGCGGCCGCAATCCTGGGTCTCGAACAGGCGGATGTAGCCGTTGGCCAGATCGTACTCGGCGTCGTGGAATCCCAGGATGTTCTGTCCGATGATCGCGACCGGGCCACCCGGATCCTGCACCACACCCGGCGCGCTGGCATCGTCGAGCACCAGGAACTCGATCTTGTGAAACGTCGTGTTAAAGCCGGCCAGCGTGAAATCGCCGGCTATTCCCAGCTGTGCGTCGGCCGCACCGCCGACGCCGCGCACGTAGAAACCCGGCGCCAGATAGCGTAACTGCAGCTTGTAGCGCGCTGCGCTCTCCCGTCCCATCGAGCTGAAGAAGGCCCCGCTGTCGGCGAGAAACCGCGCATCCGCGCCATTGATGGTTCCGGCGACGAGCGGCCGGGTGCCGGACATCGTTACCGGCAGCTCCGCGTACTTGATGAGCTTGCAGCCCCTGGCGGCCTGGGCGCTGAGCGGAGAAAGGAGTAGCAGGCAAACAGCCAGCAAGGGCTTGCAACGCATGCGCATGCACCGTTCCGTCGGATGCGGTACATGTTATCAGCGAGCGCGACCGGGCGCGTGACCCAGTTGTTAGCTCGAGGGTGTTATTCAGCCGCCGGACTTCCAGGCTGCCGCGGCATCGGCCAGCCCGAATCCATACCCCGGGTCCCAGGACGCGGTGCCGAGCGGTACCGCTGTCGTGCGTAACGCCTTCAGCACTCGCGCGCGGTTGAACCCGGCGCTCTCCAGCAGCGCCGCGGCGCCGGCGATGGCCGGAACCGCGGCGGAGGTGCCGCAGAACGTGTCGGTGTTGAGCGAGGTTCCGTTACTGAAGGGCACCGTCACGCAGTCGGGCGCGACGATGTCCGGCTTGTGGATTCTGACGGGACTGGCGAGGCGGGCGTAGTCGAATCCGTCGGCGGCGGCTGAATCGGCCGATGACTGGAAGTCGATGCGGAATGGGCCACGGTTCGTCCATGGCTCGAGCTGGCGGGGCGACACGGCGCTCGTCGCGCCGACCACCAGGGCATCTGGGAAGTCTCCGATCGTGCCGCCGGCAAGTCCCGGGCTGGCATGAGCCAGCGGCTGGCATTCGATGTTGCATGTCGGGCTGCCTTCGGTCACCTGAACTGCGACACCCCCCGGAGTGCCGCTGTCGAGTGATACCGCAAGGCGCACCGTGCGCGCGGCGGTCGTGGTGTTGGTGTAGTCAAGCCGGATCGTCGGGTCCGACTGGCCGCTCGCACGGGTCAGCTCCACGGATGCGTCATCGAGCAGGTGGGCAGTCAGCGCATGGTTGGCGGCGCCGTGCGGCGGATCGTTCCAGTTCAGGATCAGGATGAGATGTGCCCCGGCCGGGACGGTGGTCGCGTTGAAGGGGTCGCTCGCGCCGCCGCTGGCGAGTCCGAAGTCGAGGACGGTTTCAGTGGCGCCCCCGAGGGCGGCCTGAGCGGGGACGAAGGGCCCCTGCCAGTAACCGCCCTGCTGCTCATTGCCGGCAAGATGGATGAAGAGCAGACGGTCGTTGGCCGCCTCGAGTTGGGTCACGACCTCGGCGGTGGCATCGGGATAGAACTGTCCCGAGAACAGAATGTCATCGACGATGACGTCAGCGTGGAAGTTGTTCGCCAGATCCTTGATGCAACCGTCGAAATCCAGGTCCAGACCGTCGCAGAAGCCCAGCGTCGCATCCGGAGCGTGCTGATGCACGAGCTCCAGCATCCAGCTGCCTTCATCGAGCATGCCCGCGGTGTTCTGGCTCACGTACACGGATGCGGGCAGGACACCGGCCGCCTGGTACGAGGCCAGATTCACCACGCCGGTGCTGATCACTCCGACCCGTACGCCCGCACCGGTGTAGCCGCCAGCGCGGACCTTGTCCATATGAAGGATCGAGTCGGCTTCGCTCGTCACGAGCGGCGAGCCGGAAGCCTGCGCGCCGCCCGAACCGCCGCCGCAACCAGCCAGTCCGAGCAGTGCCACAGTCGCCGTGGCGATGCATGTGCCCTTTCCACCCATGAGACCTGGACTCCCTCAGGACCGATGGTACCCAACGGCTGCCCATTCATGCCAGCCAGAGGGCTCCGAGGGACAGGCGGGCGCTGCCAGCCAGGCTCAGCGCGATCACCAGAGCGACCTCGCATATTTCAACACCGGCACCCAGGCAGTCGCCGGTCATTCCCCCGAGTCGGCGGTGCAGCCATGCTCCCCAGGCTGCAATCACGATGGGTGCGATCAGGAGGACCGGTGCGATCGCCGCGCTGGCCGCAAGGAGAGCCACGCTCCAGAAAGCGATCCACCCCGCATGCAAGTGCCACGCAAAGCGCTCGCCGTGTCCAGGCTTGAGCGGTGTCAGCCAGCGGCTCCACGCAAGCGGTCCGAGTCGGCTCCATGCCGGGATCAGCGCCAGGGCGAGCAGCGCAGTGCCCGACAGTTGCATCAGTCCGACCAGCTTCAACATCAAAGCCAGCACGATGCTCACGACACCAAAGGTCCCTACATGAGGGTCCGAGAGGACCGCGAAGAACCGCTGTGGGTCGCGGTGCGCCGCCGCCAGTGCATCGGTCAGATCCGCCAGCCCGTCGAGGTGCAAAGCGCCCGTCAGCCACACCCAGGTGAGCAGCGCGAGAGCCGCGGCGACGGGCACGCTCCAGCGGCCGCAGATGAACAGGATCGCGCCCAGGCACACGCCCATGGCGAGCCCGATGAGGGGAAACCAGGCGGCCGAGCGCGACAGCTCCTCGGCGGAGAAATGATCGACCGAAGGCACGGGAACCCGCGTCAGGAACTGAGTTGCCAGGCGCAAGCCCCGCAGGCTCATACGTCCCCGCCGTGCTGCGCTGACGGACTCAGGGAGTCCGGATCGACCGCCCCGGCGACACCTGCTTCGTGAAACGTGGCCATGTTCCGGTGCAACGACAGGGCAGCACGCAGGATCGGCAGGCAGAGCGCCGCACCCGTGCCTTCTCCCAGGCGCATTCCCATGTCGATCAAAGGCTCGAGCTGCAATGCGCCGAGCGCAATCGCGTGCCCGGGCTCGGCCGAGCGATGCGAGGCCAGCATCCAGGAACGCGAGGCCGGCTCCAGCGTCACCGCCGTCAGCGCTGCCGCGCCCGAGATGTATCCATCCAGGAGCGCGATGACTCCGTGACGCGCGGCTTCGATGTAGAACCCTGACATCGCAGCGATCTCCAGGCCGCCTACTTGTACGAGGAGTTGCCGCGCCACGCTCGCTGACAGGTTCGGCGGGTGGCCGGCAGCGGCGGGCACTGACATGCGAAACGCCGCGTTCGCGCGCGCGAGGGCGGCGGCCACCACTGTACGCTTGCGCGCGAGCCCCGGATCGTCCAGACCGGTACCCCTTCCCACGACCAGCTCAGGCGACGCGCCGGTCATGGCGCAGATCAAGCAGGCCGCCGCGGTGGTGTTGGCGATGCCCATGTCGCCGGCAATCAACAACCTGGCTCCCCGCTCCACCGCCTCGCGGGCGCAGCGCTCGCCTACACTCAACGCGCTGTCCAACTCCTGATCGGTCATCGCAGCTTCGCTGCTCAGGTCGCGGGTGCCGGGGCGCACATTTTCGCGCCGGATGCCCGGGGGCAGCTCACCCTGGCCTGCGACGCCGACGTCCACGACTTCGATGCGACAATCCGCGAGAGAGGCAAGAACGTTGATTGCCGCGCCGCCGGAGGCAAAATTACCCAGCATCTGCGCCGTCACGGATTGTGGGAAAGCTGACACACCGCGCACCGCCACCCCGTGGTCCGCGGCGAACACGAAGATCTCGCAATGGGGCATCGCCGGACGGGGACTGCGCAGCCGCGCCGCCAGCCAGCAGGCGAGCTCCTCGAGTCGTCCAAGTGAGCCGGGAGGCTTGGTGAGCTGTTGTTGTCTGGCTCGTGCAGCGTCGCCGGCCTCACGATCCGGTACCGGTATGCTGCGCGTCTGCGGGTCTGTTCTCATGAGCGTCCCGCGCGATACTCGGGCCGCCCGTCCGTCACCCGGTCCCAGGCGACAGCGTCCGCCATCCAGATGTGATCGACCGGAGTGACCACCCCGGGGTTGTCCAGCGTGGCGAGCGTGACGTCGATCGTGTCAGGCCACTTCTCGTTCCAGTAGGTGACGGGAGAGCCGCAGCGACCGCAGAACTGTCGCATCACCGGTGCCGAGGATGCATACCGGGCAGCTGTCCCGCTCGTGAAGCGGAATGACGCCCGCTGCACGGTCATCCACGCGACCATGTGTGCCCCGGCTGCGCGCCGGCACGATTCGCAGTGGCAGAACGCAGCTTGCGACACAGGCTGCCCGCAAACGTAACGCAGAGCCCCGCACAAACAGCGGCCGGCAAGTTGTTCGCTTGTCATCACCATCACCCGATTGGCAGATTGAGCACCAGCTCGCGAACGTATCTGACAGGAGGTGAGCCGTACGCGAGCACCGAATCATGATAGCGCCGAAGTGTGAACGCCTTGCCCCATGCCTTGCGCACTTGCTCGCGCAGGGCGAGATGCTCCTGCACGCCCACGAAATACGTCGGCAGCTGGGCGGCCGTGAGCTGCACGCGTACCCATTTCGCAGCCGCCTCGCGTTCTTCCTGGAATGTGTCGTGGGTCATGAGGCTCATCGCCTGCTCGCGCGTCATGCCATCGACGTGCACGGCCTGGTCGAGGATGGCGTTGCCGATGCTGCGCAGGTACCACTTGAGCTGGATCAGGCGCATCAGCGGATCGTTGCCGTGAAAACCCTGCTCGACCATCATCCGTTCGGCATAGACAGCCCAGCCCTCGATGAAAGTGGCAGAGGACAGCACGGCGCGCAGGGGCGACTCATAGCGGTTGGCGTGCGAGAGTTGCACATAGTGACCGGGCATCGCCTCATGGATGGTCAGATCGTAGATCGAGCGGGTGTTGTACTCACGCAGATAGGAGTTGACCTGGTCCCGGGTCCAGTCATCGGGTATGGGGGAGACGGCGTAGAAGGTCTTCTGACCCCGGTCCAGCGGCCCCGGGGAATCGCAGAATGCGAGCGCCACGCCACGCTGGAATTCCGGCATCGGGATGATCTGCAGCGGATCATCGTAGACCGTGACCAGTCCCGCGGAAACGACGAAGCTCCTCGTCTCATCGTAGGTGGCGCGGACCGTGTCGAATACTTTCCCTCTCTCCGGCTGCTCGGCGTAGGCCAGCTCCAGAGCGGCGAGGATCGCGGCCTGCTGCTCATCCGGCCCCGGGATGTCGGGCAACGGCGGCGCATCCGGCCGCCCGGCGAGGACAGTCTTCGCGATCGCGTACATCTCGGTACGCGTGCGCGTCAACTCTGCTTCTGCACGCGAGCGGATCTCCTGGCGCGACAACGGGGAGTCGAGTGTAAATCTCAGCTTGGCCTCGTAGAGGGCTGCGCCGAGCCGGAAGTCGCCGTGCGCAGCGGGCAGCAGCTTCTTCTCGAGCCAGATCTGCTGCTGGGCGACGGCCGTGCGCGCGGCGGCGATGGCGCTTTTGAGCACCGCCTGCTCGGACTCCGGCAGACTCGCGAGCTGTGGAACCACGAGTTGGTCGATCAGAGCGAGGATCCCGTTGTTCTGCTTCAGCGCGGTCTCCGCGTGGATGCGCGGGACGCGCGCGGGATCGAGAGATGCGCGCACCTGCTCGAGAAAGTGGGGAAGTTCCGAGAGACGCGCGCCGACGCTGTGCAATCGCTGCTGCAATGGTGCGAAGTCACGCGCCATCAGCAGGTAGATGCCGTTACCGGCCAGCTCGGTGTAGATCAGCGGGTCCCGGCGCCAGTCTGCCAGCTGCTCGACGCTCCAGATCCGGTACTGGAGCTCGTTTCGCAACAGCAGCGCATCCACCTGATGCGCGCGTGAGAGCTGTGTCGGATCGAGGGGTTGAAGCTCGGACAGCAGCTCGCGAGCCAGCTCCGCCCTTCTGTTGAATCCTGCCGCGCTTACATCGTCGAGCATCGCGTCGTAGCGATGCTCGCCGAGCGCAGTGGCGCTCACCGGTGAGAGCGCCAGCATCTCGCGCAGATAGCGGTCCGCGATACCATTGAAACGCATGTCGGCCTCACTGGGGTGCACGGCTGCCGGAGCGGGTGGACCGCTCGCGCATCCGGCAAAGCCCACGATTGCCGTGCACACTGCAGAAACCGCCAAGGCACGGTGATTGCTTCTTCGTCTGTCCATCGAGCCCCCCTCGGCCAGGGGCGAATGATGACCAAGACTGAGTGGCATGGGAAGCAAGGCAGAGCGCCTCGACGGGCACCCGGGGCGCGCAGCGCTGGAAGATATACCGGCGGGGTTTGAGCCGACCGGCTTCTGTCTGCTGGCCGACGGCTTGCCTCACCCCGTGTGGATGTGTGGATCGGATGGTGCGCTCGGCTACATGAACCCCTCCGGGCTGAGCTACTTTGGCGAGCAGCTCGAAGCGTTGGCCAGAAACTTTCCCGACGGCTTTCTGACACATGCAGACGACGGCGATGCTTGCCGCGATGCGTGGCAACATGCCCTCAGGAGCGGAGCGGCGTTCAACTTGCGGGCACGCCTCTGTCGTTTCGACGGCGCGCTTCGCTGGCACAGTGTTCACGTGCAGCCTGTAGCGGATGCGATGGGCCGCGTGCAGGCGTGGCTCGGCACTGCAACCTGCGTGCACGATGCGAATGAGCGCGATGATCCGAGCTCCTTTCTTCTGGAGTTGTCGACCGACTTCGCGCGTATGGACAATCCGCACGAGCTCGTTTGCACGGTCATGCAGCGCTTGCGCGAACGTCTGGCCGTTGCGCAAGTCGCGCTCGCGGAGATCGATGAGGCCCGCAACGAGGCGATCGTACTACGCCAGAATCATAGCGACGGATCTGCATTGCAGGTCGTCAACCTGCCAGTCGATTTTCCCGGGCACCCGCGCCGTGACTCGCGCGAGGGACAGATGGTTGTAGTGCGAAATGCGTCGAGCGATCCGGCCACAGCGGCGCCGTACGCGCGGTGCTGCGGCCTGGACACGTTCGGGGCACTCGTAGCAGCACCGTTGCGGCGCTCCGGGGAGCTGGTAGCGCTGCTCGTGGTAGGTGAGCGTTCCCCGCGCGCTTGGAGCCCTTCGGAAGTCGAACTGGTCCGGCGCGTCGCTGAAATCGTCTGGCGGGCGCTCGAGAAGACGCGGGCCGACCGCGCCCTTGCGATCAGCGAGCAGCGCTTACGCTTGGCGCAGGCCGTGGCGCAGATCGGCGCGTGGGAGCTCGATCCGCACGCGCGCTACGTGGCCTTCTCGGCCGAGGGCTATGAGCTGTTCGGCCTGAGCGAGGGGTCGGCGGACCTGTACGAGTCGTGGAGGAGCCGGATCGATCCTCGCGACCGCGACGTGCTGGACGAGCTCCTGAGCGAGTGCGAGACCGCGGGAACCGGCGCGGCGGAATACCGCTACGATCATCCGCGTCTCGGCCAACGCTGGATTTATTGCCGCGCGGGGCGGGCTGAAGAGGCAGACCGAGCCTGGATCGTCGGTGTCAGCCTCGATGTCACCGAGCGGCGGCAGGCGGAGGAGGCATTGAAGGATGCCAATCAGCGCAAAGATCAGTTCCTGGCCATGCTGGGCCACGAGTTGCGCAACCCGCTCGCGCCCATCCGCAATGCAGTGCAGGTCCTGAACGCTCATCCCGACGCCCCGCCGCAACTCCTGTGGGCACGCCAGGTCATCGAGCGCCAGACGCGCCACCTGAGCCGGCTGTTGGATGATCTGCTCGATGTGGCGCGCACTGTTCGTGGCCAGATCGTTTTGCGAACCGCACCTCTGCAGCTGTCCGAGCTGGTCCAGCATGCGGTCGAGACCACGCGGCCATTGATTCGGGAGCGCCGCCACAAGCTGCATGTGGACCTGCCCCGGGAGCCCGTGCTCATCGTGGGTGATCTGACACGCCTCGCCCAGGCGTTGGCCAATCTGCTGAACAATGCCGCCAAGTACACGCCGGAGGGCGGCGAGATCTGGGTGGAGGCGAGCCTCGATGGGAGCGAGCTGTGGGTGCGGGTCAGCGATACGGGTCCCGGGCTGGGCGCGGACCTGCTCCCGCACGTGTTCGACCTGTTCACTCAGGCAGAGCGGCCTCTCGATCGCGCAGGGGGCGGGCTGGGTATCGGGCTGACACTCGTGAAGACCCTGATCGAGATGCACGGCGGTTCCGTCGAAGCGTGCAACTCCAAGCGCCACCCTGGAGCGGAGTTCCTCCTGCGGCTGCCGGTGGACAGATCAGCGGCTGCTTCGCGGCCTGGCTCGGATCCCGCGGCCGGGCCTACCCTTCAATCCCATCCGACGCCGGAGCCGGAAAGGTCAATGAGAATCCTGATAGTTGACGACAACGTGGACGCCGCGGAGAGCATCGCACTCCTCTTGGCGTTGGATGGCTTCGAGGCGCGCTGTGTGTACAGCGCCTCGGCGACATTCGACATTCTCGGCTCGTTCGAGCCGGATGTGATCCTGCTCGATATCGGGCTACCCGGCATGGACGGCTACGAGCTGACGCGGCGCCTCAAGATACAGTTCCCGGATTCCCGGATGCGGATCGTGGCCCTGAGCGGCTACGGCCAGCCCTCCGACCGCGAGCGCGCGGCGCAGGCCGGCTTTGACGACTACCTGGTGAAGCCGGTGGAACCGGGCCGCCTCAGCACCTTCCTGCGCTCCCTGCAGAGGTAGCGAACCTGCACTGCGGGCGCGTCGGGCGTCTTTACCGGGTAACTGTATGGGCGTACAGTAGATGCATGAGCCAGGACTCGGGCGGCCGAAAGCCCTTCAAGGGGCGCGGGGCGCTCTCCAACCCGACCGGACGCTTCGAATCCAAGGCCATCGAGAGCGTGGACGACGGCTGGTATGTCGAGGAGCAGCCGGACAGCATTGCGACGAGCCTCGAGCCCGATCGCGCGCGCGCGGTCATCAGCACCAACGACTCCCCGGACATTCCCTTCGAACAGTCGATCAACCCTTACCGCGGATGCGAACATGGGTGTTCCTACTGCTACGCCCGCCCGAGCCATGCCTACATGGGACTCTCCGCCGGCCTCGATTTCGAGACGCGCCTCTTCTACAAAGCGGACGCGGGCAAGGTGTTGCAGAGCGAGCTGGGCCGGCCGGGCTATGTCTGCAAGCCCATCATGCTGGGCGCCAACACGGACCCGTACCAGCCGGTCGAACGCCGCATGCGCATCACGCGCTCGATCCTCGAAGTGCTTGCCGCAACCCGTCACCCGGTCTCGGTCATCACCAAGAGCGCCTCGGTGCTGCGTGATGTCGACCTGCTTGCGGATCTCGCGCGGGACAATCTCACGACGGTCTCGATCAGCATCACGTCGCTCGATCCGGAAACGAAACGCACGCTCGAGCCGCGAGCGGCTTCCCCGCAAGCCAGACTCACGGCCGTCCGCAAGCTAGCCGAAGCGGGAGTGCCGGTCGGTGTGATGGTGGCGCCCGTGATTCCCGCGCTCACCGACCACGAGCTGGAGGACATATTGGAAGCCTCCGCTGCGGCGCACGCCGCCTGGGCGGGCTACGTCATGCTCCGACTGCCTTACGAGGTGAAAGACCTGTTTCGCGAGTGGCTCGCACAGCACCATCCGCAGCGAGCAGCGCACGTGATGTCCCTGATCCACGACATACGCGGCGGACGGGACAACGATCCTCGCTTTGGAACGCGCATGCGCGGAACGGGGCCGGTCGCGGAGCTGATCCGGAGCCGGTTCAAGGTGGCCTGCCGACGGCTGGGCCTGGAGACGAGCCGGCGCATGCCGCTCGAAACGAAGCTGTTTCGTGCCCCGGCCGTCGCTGGGGCGCAGATGATGCTGGGATTCTAGAAACAGACTCCGGAATTCCCCTCAGTGCGGAACCGCCACCCAGCGCCCCTCGTCCAACCAGCGCGGTGGCATACTCAAGGCCAGGCGGGGCTCCGCTTCGCGGCAAGAAAAGGCGGCGGGCCCTTCCTCCTGCGTCGGCTCAGTTCCAGCCGGCTGAAATAGGCACGATGCATGCGTACCAACGTCTGTCCAGCTCTGATTGGCATCACCCTGTGGGCCGTCGTGGGCTGTGCGAGCCGGCAGCCTCTGCCCTCGCCTCAGCCTTTGCAGCAGCCAGCGGGAACGGCGGGAGCAGCGGCGCCCGCCACCGGCGCGAAGTCGGGTGAGCCCTCGGGCGGCTCCATTGAGGCCGGCGCGGCGGGGGCGTCGAACCCAGTAATGGTCGCGATACCGCTTGCGATGGGTGCCACGGCCCCCGCTGTCGGCCGCACCGGCAATCGTCCGGTGCACGTGCTGGAGGCGCGTGGCACCAAGGGACGAGCGCTCGAGGCCGGCAACGGCGCGACGGCGCACGAGGTTCCGGACGGCAGCGACGATGACATCATCGCGCTTCGGCTTCGCAGGGCCGCCGAGAATGAGACCGACCCGGAGCTCAAGGGAAAGCTGTGGAAGGAATACGTGGACTATCGCAGCTATACGGAGCGGTGAGTCGCGTGTACGCGATCTGGAGATATCGAGCGTTTAGGCTATTGGGTGGGAAGACCGGTGATGGGGAGACGCTATTGCGTTATGTAAGAAAGCGAACCTCTCGTTTCGCCACGGCGGCGTGCAAACCAAGCCGCGCCCGAGGGTGCGTCCAAAGCGGAGTTCGTGCCTGCGCGGATCTGGGGCAAAATGATCGACCCCGGAGCGTCCTTTGCTCCCGAGGTTACGGTCAAGAGTTGCAGGCTGGTGTGAATACATGACCGAAGCGGTGGCTTCGATTCAGGGACGGAAGCTCGCGGCGCGCTACACCCTGGTTGAAAAGCTGGGGGCCGGCGGGCAGGGGGAGGTTTGGCGTGCACATGATGGCACGCGTGGCATCGACATCGCGCTCAAGGTGCTCAATCCCACTCAAGTGCGCGATGAGGATGCCTGGAAAGCGCTCGAGCACGAGTACGCGATCGCCAGCCTGCTCGACCACCCCGCCATCCTCAAAGTCTATCCACCCGATCGGTCCGGCGACGTGATCGTGCTGCCGATGGAGCTCGCCTCAGGCGGGGACCTGCGCCGCCTGCGCGGCGCCGGCTTCCTCGAGATCATTCCGGTACTCCTCGAGGTCGCTCAGGCGCTCGAGCACGCTCACGAGCGCGGCGTGGTCCACCGGGATCTCAAGCCCGGCAACGTTCTGTTCGATGCGCGCGGTCGCGCCCGCCTCGCCGATTTCGGCGTCGCCGAGGCGGCCGCGATGAAGGCGGCTGCGCAGGACCCCGGGACCCTGGGCCCCTCCCGCGATACCAACACCAACAGACAGGGGCTGTCTCCGTTCACCGCCAGCCCGGCGCAGCTGCGCGGCGAGCCGCCCAAGCCTGCGGATGACATCTACGGACTGGGTGCGCTGGCTTACGAGCTGCTCTCCGGCTATCCCCCCTACTACCCGCACTTCGACCGCAAGCGGGCGATCGAGGAGCCGGTGCCCGAGCTGGCGCCGACCCGGCAGATCCCGACATCGCTCGGCGCGCTGGTCATGCGCATGCTGGCCAAGGATCCCGCGGCGCGACCGGCTTCGATGCGCGAGGTCATCGACGAGCTCGACTCGGCGCTGAATTCAACCTTGACGTACGATTTCGACGCCATTGCCGACTCGCTGCGTGCGACATCGAACGTCACTCAGCCGTACACGTTTGAAGGGGCCGACACGGAGGATGCGTCACCGCCCGCCAGGGGCCGCCCGGGCGCGCCGGATCTATCTGCGTTTTTCCGCGCAGCCGGGCCTGCCGCCAACATGCCCGAGGGACCGCCCAAGGCACCTGACTGGACACCGGGCTCCGGACTCGATCGACGCGCCAACACTGACCGGCGCGCGCGGCGGACCTCCTTCCTGCCCGATCCGGAAGTTCGCGCTTCTCGCGCAGCCGGCGAGGCCCGCAGCACCGTCCCGCGGCGCGAGCGTGCTACCGACAGGCGCAACGCAAGCGAGCCGCCTGCGATTTCGCGCGCGGGCCCGGCCACGCGACCGCGGACTGGACCGGCCGCGGTTGCCGAGACACGTGTCCGACCCAACAAGCCCTCAGAGCCCCCAGCGGATCACGAGCTCGGATCACCAGTCGCGCGGTCAGACGAGAAGGCCGGCCCGCGACACAGCATCCGGATCGACGCGGAACCTCCGAAGCCGGAGCCGCTCCGCAGCGCCTCTCAGCACTGGCGTGCGATTCCTCTGGATGGCTTGCCGCGTCTGCCGCGCCTTCAGCCCATACGGCAGCGGCGCTGGCCATGGGTGCTGCTGGGTCTGATCGTCGGCGGCGCGGCCGCGGTCTATTTCTGGCTGCCCCAGATCGATCCGCAGGCCCGGCCGCCGGATGTGTCTTCTCTGATGGCGCCGCTCGAGGC
>Ga0134126_10005120_pt1 | contig 16367 bp, 17 predicted proteins | sample KB31752_FD_96881 | JGI IMG/M metagenome (GOLD analysis project Ga0134126, IMG submission 96881) | Terrestrial soil microbial communities with excess Nitrogen fertilizer from Kellogg Biological Station, Michigan, USA - KB3-175-2 | ecosystem: Environmental > Terrestrial > Soil > Unclassified ...
ATCTGATTATTGTAGGGGCCCCTTCTACGCACGAAGCTTTGCGCGTGCAGCCGCCGCGTCGCCATGTGTTTCGAAACGGCCGTGAGGTTGCACGTTCCACGCTGACGCAGGAGCTTCTGCCGTGACATATGTTGCCGCGCGCGCAGTATCAGGAGAGCACGCCGCGGCACAGGCGCCAGATTTTGTGCGTATCACGAATGTCGAAAAGATCTACAAAACCCGTGGCCGCGCGCTCAAAGCCGTCGATCGCATCTCGCTCGATCTGCGCGAAGGTGAATTTGTCTCGATCGTCGGACCATCCGGCTGCGGCAAGAGCACCCTGATGATGATGGTGGCGGGCCTCGTCCCTGTTTCCTCAGGCGAGATCTCGATCAAGGGTGAAACGGTCCGAAAGCCCTATACCGACGCTGGTGTTATCTTTCAGCGCGATGCCCTGCTCGAATGGCGCACGGTCCTCAATAATGTCCTGCTGCAGATCGACGTCCGGGGCCTGGCCCGGAGCAAATACGAAGCCGCTGCTCGCGCGTTGCTGGCGCGGGTCGGGCTCACCGGTTTTGAAAATTCTTACCCGTGGGAACTGTCCGGTGGCATGCGCCAGCGCGTCGCACTATGCCGCGGACTTATCCATGATCCGAAGCTTCTCCTGATGGACGAGCCTTTTGGCGCGCTCGATGCGCTGACGCGCGAGCAGATGAATCTCGATCTCCAGCGTATCTGGCTCGAAAACCGCAAGACCATGCTGTTCATCACCCACAGTATCTGGGAGGCGATCTTTCTTGCCGACCGCGTGGCCGTCATGAGTCCCCGGCCCGGTCGGATCGCCACCATGATCGATATCGATCTTCCGCGTCCGCGCCGGATTTCCGTGCGTGAGAGCAACCAATTCGGATCCTACGCCACCCTGATCCGCGAGCAATTCCAGGCCTTCGGATTGCTGAACGAGGATTGACCGCGATGCCCGCTGACAGCGCCGTCCCGCGTGCCGACAGGCTGCCCTGGACAGCGCACGTCACCACGTATCTCTATCCGACGCTGGTGACACTGGTCCTGTTCGCAGCATGGGAAGCTGTCACGCGCGCCGGGATGGTGTCTTCGCTGATACTGCCGTCGCTCAGCTCGATCCTGCAGACAGCAGTCGTCAAGTTCCCGCTGCTGATGCAGATGAGCGCTATCACCGCGACGGAATTCCTGCTCGGCTTTGGCTTGAGCGTCGCCGTTGGCTTGCCGCTCGGCGCACTAATCGTATATTCACGCCCGCTCGAAACCGCCTTTTATCCGATCCTGGTGGCGTTCCAGATCGTCCCCAAGGCCGCCGTTGCGCCAATCTTTATCGTCTGGCTCGGCACCGGCCTCTCATCCAAGGTGCTGATCGCATTTGCCATCGCGTTCTTTCCGGTCGTGATCGACACGGTGGTTGGGCTGCGCTCCGCGCAGCCGGAAACCATCCATCTGTTGCATTCAATGGGTGGCAATCAGTTCCAGGTGTTCTGGTATGTGCGCTTTCCCAATGCGCTCCCAGCGATTTTCGGGGGCCTTAAAGTTGCAAGCACGCTTGCGGTCGTCGGCGCAATCGTCGGAGAATTCGTCAGCGCTGAGAAAGGCCTCGGCTATCTGGTGCTGGTCGCCAACGGCGAACTCGACACAAGGCTCGTGTTCGCCTGCGTATTGATGCTCACGCTGCTTGGCATCATCTTCTATTTCATCATTGAAATAATCGAAAAGATCGTGGTGCGTTGGCATGTCTCCGCCCGCCAACTCGAAGCCCTGGGTGGAGGAAGCTGAAGTGGGAGGATTTTTATGACAAACAATGGACCGAAATTGACGTCGCGGCGTACGTTTCTTCGCAATACCGCAGGTGCCGGCCTTGCGATCACGGCCGGCACGCGGATCGGACCGGTGCACGCCGCTACCGAAGATATCTTCTTCCAGCTCGACTGGATCGCATTTGGCCGTCACGCGCCGTACTACACCGCGCTGGAAAAAGGCTTCTATGCCAGCAAGAACCTCAACGTTCAAATCGCGCAAGGCAATGGCACGATGCAGGGTCTGCGCACTTTGATCGCAGGCAAAGCGCAGTTCGTGTTCCAGGACCTCGGTGTAATGATGGCGGTGCGGGCCAAGGAAGGCGCGAAGATCAGGGCGCTCGCCTGCATGTACCAGAAATCGCCGCACACCGTGTTCTTCATCGAGGGCAAGGGAATCTCGAAGCCGAAGGACCTGGAAGGCAAGAAAATCGCATTCTCGCCGGGCGATTCACCGAAACTGATGTTCCCGGCCTTCGCCAAGGCAAACGGCGTTGATGAGAGCAAGATCAACTGGCTGTCGGTCGACCCTAATTCAAAGAATGCCGTCTTGCTCAATCATTCCGTCGACGCAATGATCACCTACCTTTTCACCCTCCCCGTGCTGCAAAAGGCCGCACAGAACAACGATAAAGTTGGAACGCTCGTCTATTCCGATTATGGCGCCGATTTTTATTCCAACGGGCTCGGCGCGATGGACGACTTCATCAAGCAAAAGCCGGAAGTCACGCGTAATTTCGTGCAGGCCACCATGGAAGGCGTAAAATACACGCTCGCACATCCGGAAGAAGCTGTGCAGATGCTCAAGAAGCACCAGCCGCAACTCGATGAAAAGACGGCCGTGCAGGAAATCGCGATAATTCGCAAATTAATCAACGCCGATAACGCGAAAGGCCTGCTTGGCTCGATCGATAAGGCAAAGATGCAGGCGACGCAGGACCTAATGGTCAAATACCTCGGCCTCAAGGACCCGCCGCCTGTAGCCGAGACATATACGAACGAGTTCCTAAGCTAGTACGGAAAGGTTTCGGCCATGACGAAAGGTGGCGAAAGCAAACCGCTCGACCTCATCGTCCGCAATGGCACTTTGGTTATCCCCGGCGTCGGCCAGATCAAGGCCGATGTCGGGATTTCCGATGGCAAGGTCGCCTTGATCGGCGAGAACTTGAATGACGCCGGTGCCGAGACCTATGACGCCGCCGGCCGCACGGTGCTACCCGGGATATTCGACCCGCACATCCACATCGGCAACGAGCAATCCTACGAAAGCGAGGCCGAAACCGAAACCCGCGCCGCCATTCTCGGCGGCGTGACCAGCGTCGGAATTTTCCTGCGAAGCCTTGAGGATTCCTATTTCGACCATCTCCCCGCTTTCCGCAAAGCTATGGACGAACGCAGCTATGTCGATTCCGTTTTCCATCCGCAGATTTTTACCGAAAAGCAAATCGACGAAATTCCCGGCTACGCCGAACAGTTCGGTATCCGCTCATTCAAATTCTACATGTCGGGCATGCCCGGCATCGTGAAGTCGGTGACCGACGACGTTCTGCTGCACGGCTTCCGCACAGTCGCATCGCTCGGTCCCGACGCGATCGCCTGCGTTCACTGCGAAACTGGCGCACTGGTTGATGCCGCACGCAACGACCTGAAGATTCGAAAGCCTGAAGGCACGCTGAAGGACTGGGAAGATGCACATCCGGCGATCGCCGAAGCACTGGCGATCCAGACCGCCCTATACCTCGCAAAAGTAGCCGGTGCACATCTCTATTTTGTGCATCTGTCCAGCCAGCAGGGCCTCGAAGTGGTGCGCACGGCGCGCCGTGCCGGCATGCATTTCACTGTCGAGACGACAACACCTTACCTCGGGATCAACAGCCTCGATCCAAACGGCTTCTTGGTGAAGATGGTCCCACCCGTGCGTACACCCGAACACCAGACCGCGCTATGGCAAGGCTTTCTCGAAGGTTCAATCAATACCGTCGGCACTGACAATACGTCGCGGGCTCGCGCAACCAAAAAACCGGAGGCGGGTCTGCACGGCTCGCGGCCGGGCCTCCCCGCCCTCGGCACCCACCTGCCGGCGCTGTTGCACTACGGCCGCCTGCGCGGCCTGCCGCTTGAAGTCCTGGTCGAGCGGGCTACACGCTCGCCCGCCCGCGTCTACGGCATCTATCCGAAAAAAGGCACAATCGCCGTTGGCTCCGATGCCGATCTCGTCGTCGTCGACCTTGAGTTGGAAAAGGTCGTGCGCGCAGCAGACCTGCAGGGCATGTCGGACTTCTCGCCGTTCGAAGGCAAGGCGCTCAAGGGTTGGCCCGTTGCGACGATCAAGGCCGGCAAAATCATCGCGCGCGACGGCAAGATTGTCGGCAAGGCTAATGGTCGCTATCTGCCGCGCAAGCCGGCGCCGGCCAAGCAATTCGAGTGGTTCAGAAGCGCGCTCGCGTGACGGAGGACGACGGCGTGTACTTTCCGGCGATCAACAATGCATCAGAGCCGCAGCAGGCGGCGCGCATTGCCGCCAAAAATCTTCACCTTATCGTCGTGCGATATCGGCGCAGCTGCCAGCCAGTCGGTGCCCATTTTGTTCGGCGCGAAGGGCCAGTCGACCGAGAACATGATCCGATCGACGCCCATTTCCATCATGCTACAGACCAGGGCATTGGTCGAAAAATTTCCGCTGGTAGTGAGATAAAAGTGGTCACAGAATTTTTCCCGGAACGAACCGGCAGGATTGCCCGGCCGCGACAATGTCTCGTCGATCCGTCCGAGCAGGAAAGGCAGGCCTTCGCCGAGGTGCCCAAGGATGACCCTGAGCTTGGGATAGGCTTCAAACACGCCGCTGAGCACCATGCGCACGCCTTGCGTCGCAGCTTCTACCGTGAAGCCGAGCGCTGGCCCGACCAATTCGGGATATTTCGACAGATAGTCCTTGTAATAGGCTTCGATGACGGCCGGATGCGGGAAAGAAGGGTGCAAATAGATCGGCACATCGAGCGTTGCCGCGCGCTCGAAAATCGGCCAGAACCGCTTGTCGTCGATGAAAAGGCCGCCGGTGAGCCCGTGGATCATCGCACCCTTGAAGCCGAGCTTGGTTACAGTGCGCTCAAGCTCGTCCGCGGCCGCCTTCGGATCGGGGGTCGGCAGGATGCCAAATGCCGAAAAACGCTTCGGATTGGATTTCACAATATCCGCCAAACGATCATTGGTCTGGCGAGACAGCTGCACCGCTGCCTCCGCTTCCATTTTTTGTGTGCCGGGCGCCCCGTGCGACAGCACCTGAACGTCAATGCCAGCATCATCCATTTCCTTGATACGCAGATTGGTGATGTCTTGCAGGCGCTCCTCGACTTGAGAAAGTCGTTTGCCTTCACGGCCGGGAAAATGCGCCACCAGGTCGCGATCCCAATAATGCTCTTCGAGTGCAACAACAAATGGCGCAAACCGATTGCTCATGACACAGTTTCCCCCATGACGGCACTGCACCGCTTATATCGGCCCATGAAGGCGCAAGCCATATCCAGTTTCGCAAGGCAGCAATGAGGGACGTCATGGGCAACTCCTATCAGGACAATCTCGCCGTAGCCGCCAAACTCTCGCACATTGCTCCGCTCGGTTCATTGCGTGAAAAGGTCGAGCCAAACCATACCGCGCTGATCGTGATCGATATGCAGAACGACTTTTGCGCACGCGGAGGATTAGTCGATAAAGGCGGTCGTGACGTCTCAGCTGTACAGGACATGGCACAGCGATTGCCGGCGCTGATAGAGGCTGCACGCAACGCCGGCGCGCTCGTCGTCTTCGTACGAAGCGTCTACACGACCGAAGACAACCGTTATCTTTCCGACGTGTGGCTCGAGCAGGCGGCGCGCAAACAGGGCGGCGGCTATACGCAGACGCCGGTCTGTCGCGACGGTTCTTGGGAAGGTGACTATTTCGGCGATGTGCGGCCGCAGTCTGACGACGTCGTCGTGACCAAGCATCGCTACAACGCGTTCCACAAGACTGACCTCGACACCATCATGCGCGCCAAGGGCGTACGGACCATCGTGGTCACCGGCGTCTCGACCAATGTCTGTGTCGAATCGACCGTGCGCGAAGGTTTCATCAATGACTACTATGTGGTGCTTGTGCGCGATGGCACCGCCGCCTATTCACATGAAGAGCATGAAATGACAGTGCGCAATATCGATCGCTTCTTCGGCGAAGTTTCCACTATCAATGAGTTGCGGGAAATCTGGTCCGGGCGGAACGCCTGATTTAATGAGCGTCAACCAAAACCCAGGCAGCAAATGGCTATCGAAGTTATCAAAGTCGAATTGAAGTCGGTTTCCGACGCGTCGGGACTCGAAAAAGGTATCACCGGCGGGGCTTTCACAGCCGACGAAGTAATTGGAGTTATTGGGAAAACCGAAGGGAATGGCGGCGTCAACGACTTCACCCGAATTCTCGCCGATCAGGCGTTTCGGCGCGTATTGCTTAAGAACGGCAAGCGGGACGAGAGCGCAATCAACCAGATCCCAATGGTGTGGTCTGGCGGCTGCGACGGCGTCATCACGCCACATGCAACGATCTTCGCGCGCAACGGCAAGAAGGGACCGGCGTCGAAATCGCGGCTGGCGATGGGTACCGCCATGAGTGCGGTGCTGCTTCCGGAAGATATCGGCCGCCCGGCGATGGTGGAGAAGGTTGCTGCCGCGGTCAAAGATGCAATGCGGGACGCCGGGATCGACGATCCAAAGGACGTCCACTACGTGCAAACCAAGACGCCACTGCTCACCATCGAATCGGTCAGGGATGCGGAATCGCGAGGCAAATATGTTGCCTGCGAGGTGCATGACTCGATGGGCGTTTCAAATGGCACCACAGCGCTTGGCATCGCCGTCGCACTCGGCGAAATCAAACCGCCGAAAGCGGAGGAGATATGCCGCAATCTTGACCTCTACTCGTCGGTTGCCTCCTGCTCTTCCGGTATTGAACTGACGCAGGCGCAAATTGTTTTGCTCGGGAACAAGCCCGGTGCCGGCGGCCGTTACCGGATCGGCCACGCAGTAATGAAGGACGCGCTCGATATCGAAGGAATCTACGAAGCGATTCGCAATGCCGGATTGTCGCTGCCTGAGCGCGCGCGATCGAGTGACCTTGGCGGGAAGCTCGTCAACGTCTTTATCAAATGCGAGGCAGACCGGACGGGCACGTTGCGCGGACGGCGGCAAATCATGCTCGACGATTCCGACGTACATCATCATCGTCATTCCAAAGCCGCCGTCGGCGGTGTCGCCGCAACCGCGATTGGCGACCCTGCCGTTTTCGTCTCGGTCGACGCCATGCATCAGGGTCCGCAAGGTGGCGGTCCTGTGATTGCGATTGTCGACGTCAGCGAATAACGATCGAGGATCGGGAACCGGTTATGGCTGAGGAGCTGTGGCGGAAACCGGCGCATGAGCTCGCGGCCCTCATCCGTGAACGAGAGATCAGCCCGGTCGAACTGCTCGATGCACAATTGGACGCCATCAACCAGCTCAATCCGAAGCTCAACGCAATCGTCACCCTCGCTACCGACAAGGCACGCGTAGATGCCCGCACAGCCGAACGGGCCGTGATGCGCGGCGACAAGATTGGCGCGCTGCATGGTCTGCCAATCGGCGTCAAAGACATCACCGCAACGGCCGGCGTGCGCACGACATACGGCTCGCCCCTCTATGCCGATAATGTTCCGGCCGAAGACGCCGAGGTGATACGCCGATTGAAAGAAGCGGGCGCGATCGTACTCGCCAAAACCAACACGCCTGAGTTCGCTGCCGGTGCCAATACTGTCAATCCGTTGTTCGGCGCTACGCGCAATCCATGGAATCCCGCGCTCAGCCCCGCCGGCTCATCCGGTGGCTCGGCTTGCGCAGTCGCAACCGGGATGCTGCCGATCGCTCAGGGCACCGATTTCGGCTGCTCGATTCGCATCCCAGCGGCATTCTGCGGCATCGTCGGCATCCGGCCCACGCCGGGACTCACTCCAAATTATCCGATGCCGCTCGCCTGGGACCCCGGCCAGGTACACGGCCCCCTCGCTCGTACTGTCGAGGACGCAGCGATGATGCTCGACGCCATGACTGGTTTCAGCCGCATTTCGCCGATTTCAGTGGCCCCGCCATGGACCAGCGCGCGCGAGATTGCCGCCAAGGCGCGCGACGCCAGCGGTCTGCGCATCGCCTTTGCGCCGGATATCGCCGGTATCGGCGTCGATACAGAAATCGATGTCATCTGCCGCAAGGCAGCGACGACACTGCGCTCCCAGGGAGCGACGGTTGACGAAATCGAATTTGATCTCTCGGAAGGCCGTGATCCTTACAAGGTTTGGCGTGGCGTCTGGATGGTCGGCCAGCAACTGCACAATTTGTCTCGGCTCGATGAGTTTGGATCTAATCTGCAAGGTAACGTCAAATCCGGACTGACGTTGACAACATCAGACATTGCCAAAGCAGAGCGCGTGCGTTTCGCTCTGTTCCAGAAGATGCGCGAATTGTTCGAACGCTACGATCTATTGCTGACGCCGGCTGCGCCGGTGAAGCCCTACCCCATCGAAATGAATTTCCCGAAAGAAATTAACGGCAAGACATTCGACGACTACATCGACTGGATCGCGCCCTGCTTTCTCATCACACTGTTGAGTTTGCCCGCAGGTAGTGTCCCGGCCGGCTTGACGCACGACGGACTGCCGGTTGGATTGCAGGTTGTAGGCCCGCGCTTCGAGGAGCCAAAAATCTTGGGCCTGATGAATCTGGTGCAGCAGGCCAACCCGATTGGCTGGCCGCCGATCGTCGGCACGAGCTAATCGCGAAGATAGCGATAGGCCGCGCGAATATTGAATGGCATCCATTCCTTGTAGCGCTGCATCCCGGCGTAGTCGGCGAGTTCAATGTCGCGTGCGGCGGCGTCTTCTGACCAGCCCGATTTTATCGCACGATCGCAGGCATCACGCACTGCGACCAAAAGATTGCGGAACTGCCCGACTTCTTTCAGCGTTGCGGGTATGCCATGGCCGGGAACGACCGTTTTCAAATCCAATTTTAAAACGCGATCAAGGGCGACGATCCATCCGTTGAGGTCACAATCGCCGAACCAAGGGAAGCGGCCGTGAAAGAACAAGTCGCCCATAAAGACCACTCCCGCCTTTTTTAGATAGATCACCAGATCGCCGTCGCAGTGTGCGGGACCCCAGTATTCGAGGTGCAGCGTGTCGGCCGGCATTTCGAATACAAGTCTGTCAGTGAAAGTCTTGGTTGGTCCGACGATGGTCAGCGGATTTGACGCACCAACGCGGTCAATAAACCATTGCCGCTCGCCATCTGGCACGAGCGACTCGAAATTGGTTCCAAAAAACATCCGGATCTTGGCCGGTATATCAGCGACCTCGACACCCTGTGGCGGGATCGGTCCAAGTTCTCTTTCCAGCAGGTCCCGTGTCCTGTCATGCGCGACAATGCATACGCCAGAAAACGCCACGTTGCCCGCGATGTGGTCGAGATGGAAATGCGTGTTGACCACCGTCTGGATCGGCGAGGCGATCGAGGCCTTCAGCGAGTCACGAAACTTTTCACCCAACGCGCGATTCTGCTGAGTATCGATAACAACCAACCCGTCGCGTGTTTCGATTGCGCCGGCGTTGGAGTCACCACCCGCGCCGATCCAGGCATAAATGCCTGGGGCGACTGTCTGCAGTTGAGCTTTGCTCATCGCCTGCGCTCAATGCGCATCGCGTTCGTCGGTATACCAGGATGGCTTTTCCGGATAATGAGGCCCGTCATAGATTTCCAGGACCACGGTCTCTTCATGGGCTACCGCCGGGCCGTGCACGTTGCCCTTCGGATTACAATAAAATGAGCCCGCGGTAAGCAGGACGCCGGTCGACGTATACTCGTAACGGCCCGACAGGCAGAACATAAACTGGTTCGATGAATGGTAGTGCGGTTGCGGAATTCCGGCGCCTTTGTCGAACTTGATCAGCGCAATTGATGCACCAGTTTCGTCGTTACGCCACAGCATCTTTTCACTAATACCTTTGAGCGATTTCTCGCGCCAAGGTATAGAACCCGACTTGATCAGGATTTCATCGAGCTTTGGCATTTCTGGCGGGGGCTTTGTCATGATCATCCTGACTATTTCAAACGGTTGCCAAACGCCATTTCGGCATTGGTTCTACGAATACATCGGCGCATCGCCTCGTCGAGATGACCGATGTCATGCTCGGCATTGGGTGTGCCCATCGGAAATGGCCAGTCGCTGCCGAGCAAAATGCGGTCGTGGCCAATTGTTTTGATGACGTAATCCAGAAATGCGGGCGAATGTACAAGACTGTCGACATAGAAACGCCGCACCGCGTCCCTGGGCTCAAGCGCGAGCTTTGGAATGCCGGGACGGCCCGCCCCCATCGCGTGTTGCCAGCGGCCGCATAATGCCGCGACGCAGCCGCCACCGTGCGCCAAGATGACATTGAGATCCGGAAAACGGCTCATCACTCCGGCAAATACAAGGTTCGAAGCCGCGATCGTTGTTTCGACCGGATTACCGAGCAGGTTTGTAAGGTAAAACGGGTCAAGTCTTTTGTCCGGCGTCGAACCGGGGTGGATGAAGAGCGGGAGCTTTTTGTCACTCAGGACCTGCCACAGCGGATCAAGCTCTGACGAAGCATATGAGACGATACCGGTCTCCGTCCCCATGACCACGCCGGCCCAGCGGACATCGAGCGATCCGGCGATGCTGACTGCAAACTCGGGCGCCTCGACAGGCAGATAAGCCAGCGGCCTCAGCACGGAGCCGTGGCGGTGGCACGTTTCGTAGAGCCCGTCGTTTACGAGCCGCGCGTAGTCACAGCAGGCATTGGCGTCGAGGTCGGGCCGGAACAGCGGCGGCGGTACCGAGACAATGGCGCCGTCGAGGTCATCTTTTTTGATGCGATCGACGAGACCGTTCACCTCGGACAAAGGATGCAATGGCACACCATGCGCGCAAATCGTCAAAGTGGACGGTGACGCCCGCATGCCGAACATGCCACGCTCAGCCGCCGTAACCACCGCAGGCGGCACGACATGCGTGTGAACATCCCAACCGCCGAGTTGAGGCATTTCGTTACTCGGCCGTCCAGTGAACGTGCTTGAGCTCGATCAGCCGTGACAAATAACGCACCGTGGATTTGTTGGTAAGCTTATGAACTGGGCGCATTTCGTTCATAAACACGGTCGAGCCGAGAGGTTCGTTCGTCATGCGTTTGTCGCCGAAAATCGTCTCAATCTCATTCTCTCCCCCGCCGAGTGAGATGATGACATAGGGATGGTAGTGCAGGTGAAAATTCTGGACCTGACCGGGCTCGAGATTGATTTCCCAGATTCGTACCAGTTCGTTCTCGAATACGATGCGCTGTCCGACACCGCCCAGCTTGATGCCTTTTTCGGCCGCCGCCTTGAGACCCGACTTGTCACTCATGACGCGCACCTATTGCGGCAGCACGGCGATGGCATTGATTTCGATCAGATAGTCCGGCGATGTCATTTTGCAGATCTCGACCATCGTGGACGCCGGCAGCGGCGACTTGAAATATTGGTTGCGCACTGCGTGGATTTCCTTGAAGTGCTCCATGTTACGAACGTAGACGTCGACGCGGCAAATGTGATCCATGGTGCCGCCAGCCGCTTCGACCGCCGATTTAATGTTCTCCAGAACCTGTTTTGTCTGCGCGGTTATATCTCCGATACCGGCAATCGTCCCGTCCGGCCGCCGCGCGGTCATGCCTGAAATAAACACGATGCGGCCGCTCGCCTCGACCACGGTGGCTTGAGAAAAAACACCCGACGGCTTTCTGATCCGATCGGTCGTGACTTCACGCTTTGGCATATCCAGCTTCCTTTCCTTGTTGTTCGAGTGGCGCCGGCGAGACGCCCAATTCCTTGGCTAGCCGGATCAGCATTGCGGCGACGGCGGGCGCCAGATCGACGTTTCCACCCGCGGCCTGCCGCTTGCGCCATTCCGGTTCGCCCGGCACATAGACGCGGTCGACGCCCGGCGCACGCTTGCCATTGCGAATTCGTTCGGCTGCGTCCGCAGCATGTTTTTTAAAGCTCGCCGGATTGCCGAAGTGAGCGGCGTCGATCGCAATGAAAAGATGCGAGCAATCGTATGGTATGTCTGCGTTGCCATACAGCGGCTGTACCGCGGCGCCGGTCGCGCCGCCTGATAATAAGCCGCACATCAGATCGATCAGGAACGACAGCGCAAATCCCTTTGGCCCCGCGGCGGGCAGCAGCATCCCTGAAATAGCCTCCGCCGCATTCGTGGTGGGACTGCCGTCGGCTTTTACCGCCCAGCTCTGCGGGATGGCCTGACCGGCCTTATCTGCCATACGAATCTTCCCCATGGCAGCTTCGCTCGTCGCCATGTCGAGAACGATCGGGATCCGGCTATCTGATGGTACGGCGATCGCAATCGGATTGTTGCCGACAAGCCGCTCTGCCCCGCCAGGTGCCGGCATCAAAGGCCGCGTATTGCACATCGCGATGCCGATACAATCGGTGGCCGCGGCCTGAAGGGCAAACCGGCGCGCCGTACCGAAATGAAAACCGTGGCGGACAGCTGCTATTCCGACGCCGAATTTCCGCGCCCGTTCGACCGCAAGCCGCATCGCCTGATCGCCGGTGACGTGACCGAGCGCGTGACGGGCATCAAGCACCACCGCGGTTTTATTGTCGGACACAATAGCTGCTTCCATTGATGTCGACACCGAGCCCTTGCGAACACGATCGAGATACATGTCGACCAGCCCAACACCGTGCGAAGCCTGTCCGTCGAGATCGGCATCGACGAGGGCTTCAGCGACGGTTTGTGCGCTTTGTGCTGGTATGCCGGCGGCGATAAAGAGCCGCGCCACCAATGCACTGAGTTCGATTGCTGCTACGCTTACTCCGCCAGACATCACACGTCTTTGCCGTTACTGGTCCGTAGTTTGAGATTGCGTTCCGTGCCGCCCAGAAACTTGGCGACCCGTTCCGTGGTGCGGTCTATATGATCGGTCAGCAACAGTGTTGCCCGGGAGCCGTTGCGCGCAAGCGCCGCGCGCATGATCTGCTCGTGTTCCCCCTTGTCGTTTCGGGCTGAAACCTTCGAAACAATGGACAGCGCAAAATAGCGTTCGGCCTGCGCGAACAGGTTTTCACGGATCGTCATGAGGCGCGGGGAACCGCAGCCCGCAACCAACGCCGCATGGAAGTTACGGTGTTCCTTGACCCAGTCAGAGTTAACGTCGGCGCCTGTGCTGCGTTCAACCTTTTTCAGATGTGCGAGGCGATGGAATGCCGCAACAAGATCCGCCTCCCAAGCGACGCCGCCTTTTTCGATCGACCAGCGCAATGCGATACATTCGATCTCGATGCGCGTCTTCATCAGGTCGAGCAGATGCTCCTTCGATACAGGCGAGACGCGGAATCCCTTGTTCTGCTCAAGCGTCACCAGGCCCTCGGCCTCAAGCCGCATTAGTGCCTCGCGAATGGGGCTGCCGCCGACCCCATAGCGGTCACGCAGCGCTTCCACGCGCAAACGCTCATTGGGCGCAAGCCGGCATGCGACGATGTCGGCGCGCAGCTGCCGGAACACCGCGCCATTGATAGTCGGCTCGATTGCATCGTCGCGTCTCTGAACGGAAGTCATGCCGGCACCGCCTTGTTATGCTTTTTCATGTGCGTCAACCGATACGTGCGCGAAGAAAATCAAGTGAACGGCGCAATGCAAGGGCCGCACTTTCCGGTTCGAAGTTGGCGGTCTCATCGCAGTTAAAGCCGTGACTCGCCGGATAGACCTGGATCTCGACCTGCGCGCCCTGCGCGGCACGTAGGGCTCCGGCATGCTCGAGCGTTGCGATTGGATCGCGTTCGCCGAAATGCATGAGCACGGGGCAACGTGGCTTCTCTGCGGCATAAGGTGCAATCTGCGTCGCGTAATAGCACACGACGCCTGTAATTCCGTCGATCTGTGTGGCGCTACGCCACGACACCGTGCCGCCCCAGCAATAGCCGAGCGTCGCGACCTTGCCGGACGAACTGACTCGCTGTCGCGCCGCACGAACGTCAGCAAACACCTGGTCCCATGGAATCTTGCCGCGCAATTCGCGGCCAGTAACGGCGTCATCTTTCGAATAGCCGAGTTCGGTCCCACGTTTCACGCGATCAAACAACGCCGGTGCGACGGTGTGATAGCCCTGTGCCGCGTAGCCGTCGCAAACCCTGCGAATGTGCGCGGTGACGCCGAAAATTTCCTGCAGGAGCACGAGGCCCGCGCGCGGCTGATCCACGGCGAGCGCCTCATAGGCGCCGAGCTCGTGTCCGTCCTCTGCCCGCAATGAAATGTTCCGCCCAACCACGTTTGTTCGCCACACAAGGAATGCCGAGCCGCACGTGTATCACAAGAATACCGGAAATGTGCCAGATTTTCGAAAATATATTGACACTGGGAAATCCGGGGTGCGATGATTTTGCGTCGGTAAAGTGTGGGGAAGGGACGTGGCGGCAGGCCCGCCGCGCTTCGTCAGCTCTCGGGGCATGCCACAATGAGCGGTTGGCGTATGGGGCAACGTGGCGTGTGATGGGCAGCAGCGCGTTTCCTCTGACCAGTACATATCCGGTCGCAATTGTCGGCGCCGGACCGGTTGGCCTGACCACGGCGCTTGCGCTCGCCTATTATGAAATTCCCTTCGTCATATTCGAAGCCAACCCCGGCCTTTCGACTGAAACGAAAGCCGGCACGACTTTGATTCGCACGCTGGAGGTCTGGCAACGCTTCGGCGCCGCCAACAGGATTTTGAGCAAGGCGATGCGGGTTGACGAAATTGGTGACATCGAGCGCGCCACCAACCGCCGCCGCGATGCTGTAAAGCTGCATCTGCTGAAGGACGAGACGCGGTTTCCTTTCGTCATCAATCTACCGCAACACGATATGGAGCCGGCGCTGCGCGATTGCTTGCCGCGCGGCGTTGAGATCCGCCACAGCCATCGGCTGATTTCGTTCCATCAACGCTCCGACCGCGTCACGCTTGAGCTTGATACGCCGGGAGGCAAAAGCACAATTGACGCCAGCTATCTCCTCGCCTGCGACGGCGGGCGCAGCACGGTGCGCGACCAACTCGGCGTATCGGTCGAGGGCCGCTCACTTCCGGAGCGGTTTGCGCTGGTTGACCTCAAGATCGACCTCGATATCGAGAACCCACGCGACTTTCCGTACCTCGCCTATTTCAGCGACGCAAAGGAATGGATGATCCTCGTGCGCCAGCCGGAATTCTGGCGTTTTCTCTATCCGGTATTCGAAGGCCAGCGTGAATACACGCTCGACGAATTACGCGAGAAGGCCACGCATTTTATCGGAGAAGCGAAAAACGTCGAAGTCGTCGGCACCAACCTATTCAAGATCTATCACCGTGTTGCGACTAAATGGCATCACGGGCGCGTCGTACTGCTCGGCGATGCAGCTCACCTCATTACGCCGATGTGGGCGCTTGGGCTTAATACCGGAATTCTCGATGCCAACAGCCTGGCCTGGCGTATCGCATGGATCTTGCGCGGGTGGGGTGAGGAAAATCTGCTTGATGCCTATGAACGGGAGCAGAAGCCGGTTGCCGAGCACGGCTCCGGCGAAATGGCCGAAGGTGCGCGTGCCTATATGGCCAGTCGCTCGGCCGACGTGAAGGCAATGTCGGGCCATGCCTGGGGTAACGCCTATACCCGCTCGCTGCTCGGCGTGCGTCTCGGCCTCAATGCAAGCGGTGACTGGTCGATGGTGAAGCCTTATGCCGAACCGCCGCCCGTTGTTGTGGGTGACCGGGCGCCGGACGGCATCGTACACGACAGCGCCGGACGTCCATTGCGTCTGCATGATTTGTTCGGCCGTTCTTTCGTTGCCCTTTATTTCACGGACACGCGACGGCAGCCGAAAATTCCGGCAAATGACGAACCGTGGCTCAGGCACTATGTGGTATCGCGCTGGGATGCTCCGCGCGACTCTTCAATTCGGGATCGCGCCTTACTCGACCCGGGCAGCCAGATCGCGCAACGTTATGCCTGCGCGGCGGACACTATGGTTTTGGTGCGGCCGGACGACCATATCGCCGCAATTGCGCCGATGGGGCCGGGTGCGGCACTGGCCGCGTATCACGCGGCAATTTCCGCGCCACACAGAGAGGCGGTTCCGGCGTGACGATTTCAGTGTCCTACCGTTTCGACAATTCGGCCGTGCTGATCACTGGCGCCGGCAACGGCATCGGCGCCGCGCTGGCGCGGCATTGCGCGCAGGCGGGTGCCGCGGTGAGCGCCGTCGACCGCACGCACGATGTGCTGCTCGACGGGCTCGATCCCGCCGCCCGCAAGCGCATCGACGTGCGGCGGGTAGATGTATCGGACGGCGCGGCCGTTGCGGAAATGGCCGCGGCGGTGCGCGCGAAATACCCGCGTCTCGATGCCGCAGTGCTGGGTGCCGCGATCCAGATCCGCTCGGAAATCGGTGTCATGACGCCCGCGCAGTGGCGCGAGGTGATCG
>Ga0134126_10005122_pt1 | contig 16363 bp, 11 predicted proteins | sample KB31752_FD_96881 | JGI IMG/M metagenome (GOLD analysis project Ga0134126, IMG submission 96881) | Terrestrial soil microbial communities with excess Nitrogen fertilizer from Kellogg Biological Station, Michigan, USA - KB3-175-2 | ecosystem: Environmental > Terrestrial > Soil > Unclassified ...
CGCTTCTCGGAGCGGCTCACCTTCCTCGTGGCGGATGTCTCGATCGCCACCAACGAGAGCTACCGGCAGATCGCGCTCGAGCGCGGGCACATGCCGCCCGAGAAAGTATTCGTGGTGCGCTCCGGTCCCAGTCTCGAGCGCCTGAAGATCCTGCCGCCGGTGCCGGAGTTGAAGCGCGGCCGCAAGTATCTCGTCGGCTATGTGGGCGTGATGGGCGCGCAGGAAGGCATCCCCTATCTCATCGAAGCGGCACGGTACATCGTGCGTGAGATGGGCCGCGAGGATGTGCATTTCATGCTGGTCGGCGGCGGGCCGGCGCTCGAGGACATGCGCCGGCTGACTTCGCAGCAGGGGCTCGACTCGCATGTCGAGTTCTTGGGCCGGGTGCCGGATGAGACGCTGCTCGAGGTGCTCAACACCGCCGATGTCTGCGTCAACTGCGACGAAGTCAACCCGATGAACGACAAGTCCACCATGAACAAGATCATGGAGTACATGGCGCTCGCCAAGCCCATCGTGCAGTTCGAGCTCGCCGAAGGCCGTTTCTCGGCCCGCGACGCCTCGCTCTACGCGCGGCCCAACGACGCCCACGATTTCGCGCGCAAGATCACCCTGCTCCTCGATGATCCCGAGCGGCGGGAGCGGATGGGACAGTTCGGCCGACACCGGGTGGAGCGGCAGCTCGCGTGGGATTACGAGGCGCCGAAGCTCCTCACCGCCTACGATGCGCTCTTCGCCCCAGCCGGCGCGCGCGCACCGGCGAGCGCCGGCTTCAGGGAGGCCATGAACCGCCCGGCAGGCGCGGGCGCCGGATCCTCACAGCAGACTCCAGTCGGGTATCCCCACGGATATCCCCCGCGAAGACCGCCGTCGTCGCCGCAACCTTCGAGTCGAAGCCGCTAGAGGCCCAGCCGAGCGGGCGCTCACCGCCCCCGGGTGCCCGCCCGCTCACGAGGCTGACGGCGAGGTCCCGGGGCGGCTCCAACTCCAACTCGAGGCCGTCGCGCTCGGCCCTGACACGCCCTCCCTCGATCACGACCTGACACTCAGGCGCGAAATGCCAGAAGATCTCGGCCGTGTGCGCGCCGGCGCAGAGGAGCTCGTCGCAGATTGCAAGCGTCTCGTGCGCGCTGTCATAGCGCCAGGTCCGCCGGTGAAGCAGCGGATCGGCGAGGCGCCGATAGCCGCCGTGGTGGGCTACGAGCACCTGCTCGTCCGGCGAGCAGACGAACTCATCGAGGGTCGCATCGGCATGGTGCAACCACAGGAAGGCTCCCGCATCGAGGGACTGATCCGCACCGTCGATCATGACGGTGTTGTGTGCCGAGGTACCGCGGAAGTACCGGCGCCAGCCGCGCTCCGTATGGTAGGCGAAAGTACCGGGATCGATCAGGAACGGCTTGCCGCCGATGGTGAGCGTGAATGCCAGTGCATCCGCATGCCCGTGCGCCGCGATGGAGAGATATCCGAGCGCGCCGGCATCGGCGATGATCCTGACTTCCCCGGGAGTCTCGAAATCGCTTCCCAGGATGTAGTAGCCGCCGCACGGAAACGAGCGGCGAACCGGCAGCCCCGCGCGTGAGGCCGGCAGCCCCTCGCTGCGGCTCGCAACCGCATCACCCAGGAGCCAGCGGGTCTTCTCATCGACCGCGCCCGCCTTGAAGCGAAACTCCGGGCGGCCGAAGAGCGCCGCGCCGGTCGCGAGCAACGAACGATAGACGCCGGACCACGGCTTCGCGCCGGGCGTCTCAGGCACCAGTCGCACGAGCACACCCTGGTCGGCATCACCGATGGCGGGCAGCCCGCCACTCACGTCCATGATGCTCGCGAGGAAGTCGAGCATCGACTCGATCACTCCCCAGTATTTCTCATCGAAGTCGCAGTCATTGCCGCGGGCGAAGAGCCCGGCAATGAGCAGCATGTCGGCTACCGCGTGGTGATACCACACGGCCTGCTCCTTGTTGACGCCGTCCTCGAAAGTCTGAACCAGCGCCTCGCGTGTCAGCTCGGCACGGGCCTGTCTGCACCAGCGGGGACTCTCGGGCCAGAGCGGCCAGGTGAGCGCGCCGACGAAGAGGCCGGTGGCCTCGCCGAGCAGATGATTGTTGGCCGAGGAGTGCCGTGACCAGTGCCCGGCGATGAAGTGGCAGTGCCGGTAGATGCCTTCGAGCCAGCGGGCACGGAAGGCCTGTCCCTCTGCGCCGGCAAAGAGCATGGAGTTATCTGACCCCAGGAGCTGCCAGGCGAAGGCCCAGTTGACGAGGCGGAAGGCATGCTCGAGGCTTGCGCACCAGTTGACGCCCAGCGGATACGGACAGGCAGCGAGCCAGGAATCGATGAGCGTCCTGGCACCGAGGGCATAACGCTCATTTGCGGTGAGATGCCACGCCTGGGCCAGAGTGACCAACTCCAGGTGGCGGTTGATCTCCCAGAGATACTTGATGTCGCCGACCCGCCTCGCATCGCGATAATCGAGTCCGAAGCCGAAATCGAGCGGCGCCTCGATCCCGGTCTTGGGATCGACGTTCCAGCGGGGCGGGAAGCCGAGGCTCGCATCCTCGAGCGCAAACACATCGAAGCGGCCCTCGAGGATGCGGTCCGCGGCCCGCGTGTAGCGTGGCGTGTCGAATTCCCGCGGCAGGGGCGAGACCCAGGGTCGGCCGCAGATTCCCGCCGGATGGGAGGGACGCGCCAGGCCGATGCCGGCGCGCTCGGCGCTCCCCTGAACCTTGCGCCGCAGCCTGAAGCCGACTTCACGCGCACTCATGGCCCGCAGCCGGCTCAGCGTCCAGTGCAGCCGGCCTTGAGTGCCCCCTGAGCGCTTCCCGCCGATGTCGTCTCGCGTGGCAGCCATCGCGAGAGAACGGCCAGGCGATGGCTCAGGTTCCGCCGGGCTTGGGAGCGGCGGACTTGCCGAAGAATGCCTGCGCGGCGGCCGCAAATTCCGCGGAGCGGAGCCGCTCGGCGAACACCCTGAGCTCCTCGTCCATGCGGCCCGCGACCTCCGCCTGCTGCGCGGACTTCATCAGGCGCTTGGTGGCGCGGACAGCCCCCGGAGGCTGGCGGGCAGCCGCCTCGGCCAGCGCCCTCGCCTGCTCCATCAGGGACTCATCTTCTACTACACGGTTGACGAGTCCCCACTCCCTGGCGGTCTGCGCATCGAGCGGCTCACCCAGGAAAAAGAGCTCCGCCGCGCGCCGATGCCCGAGCAGGCGCGGCAGCATCAGCGTGCTCGCGGCCTCCGGAATGACCCCCAGTTGCACGAAAGGCATGATGAGCCGGGTACTGCGGGCCGCGGCGACCACCAAGTCGCAGTGCAGCAGCAGGGTGGCCCCGATCCCAACCGTGGGACCATGAACGGCGGCGATGAGGATCTTGCTGAACCCGCTGATGGCGCGCAGGAACCGCGAGATCACGTGGTCAGGCTGAACGATCGCCGGCGCATTCAGGAAGTCCTTGAGGTCATTGCCGCCTGTGAAGCACGCGCCCTCGCCACTCAGCAGGATCACGCGCAACTGCTCGTCCGACTCAGCCTGGGCGAAGGCCTCAACCATCGCTTCATACATGTCAGAGTTGAGTGCGTTTCGCTTTTCAGGACGATTCAGACGCACTTCGCATACAGGGTCCCGCCGCGTGACCACTACCTGCCGAGAGGGACTCATGGGAACCGCACGGCTTGCCGCCGGAGCTGAATAGTCATATTATATGATCCTCAATTGCCGCTCCATCGGCGCAATGATAACGGGGTCCGCAGTCGATGAACGCCCAAGCGAACTACCGTCCCGCACGCCAGTCCGTCCCCCGCCCCATGCCCCGCCTGAGCCGCCTCGCGCTCGAGCGGGCAAAGTCGAGCCACGATCAGATCGCGGCGATCCTCGGGACGGAGCTGCTGAAAGGTGTCTACTCACCCGGTGCCAACATGCCATCGGAGCCGGAGCTCATCGAGCGCTTCCAGGTCTCGCGTACGGTGATGCGTGAGGTGATGAAGACGCTCGAGGCCAAAGGCTTCGTGGTCTCGAAGACGCGTGTCGGCACCCGCGTGCGCGATCCGGTGTACTGGAACTACTTCGATGCCGACGTGCTCGCGTGGCGCGTGCGGCTCGGCCTCGATGACGAGTTCATGAAGAGCCTCACCGAGGTGCGGCGCTCGCTGGAGCCTGCGGCGGCGGCGCTCGCGGCGCAGCGCCGCTCGCCTACGGATATCGCACGCCTGCGGGAGTGCGTGCGGCAAATGGCACGCACCGACCATACGCGCCAGAGCTTCGCCGAGGTGGATCTGGATTTTCACCTCGCCATCGGCAGTGCCTCCGGCAATCCGCTCATGCGCTCCATGGCGAGTGTCATCGAAACGGCGCTCGTCGCCTCCTTCGCCCACAGCTCGCCGGTGGATGACCCGGCAGACCATGAAGCCACCGTCAACGGCCATGCGGCGATCGTCGATGCGATCGAGTCGGGGCGGGAGCAGGCTGCGGCCGAGGCCATCCTGAAAGTCATCGACATCGGGGTCAACCGGATCGACATCACCCGCAAAAAGCAAAGAGGACAACAGAAGAAATGACTTCGCACGACGGCCAGCGCAGCGCACGGCGGCTGCGCTCGCGCGCCTGGTTCGACAACCCGGCGAATCCCGACATGACGGCGCTCTATCTGGAGCGCTACCTGAATTACGGCATGACGCTCGAGGAGCTGCAGTCGGGCAAGCCCATCATCGGCATTGCGCAGACCGGCTCCGACCTCTCGCCCTGCAATCGCCATCACATCGTTCTGGCGGAGCGCGTCGCCGCGGGCATCCGCGCCGCGGGCGGTGTCCCCATCGAGTTCCCGGTCCACCCCATCCAGGAGACAGGCAAGCGCCCGACCGCGAGCCTCGACCGCAACCTCGCCTACCTGGGACTGGTCGAGGTGCTCTATGGCTATCCGCTGGATGGCGTGGTGCTCACCATCGGCTGCGACAAGACGACACCGGCATGCCTCATGGCAGCCGCCACGGTCAACATCCCCGCCATCGCGCTCTCGGTGGGTCCGATGCTCAACGGCTGGCATCGCGGTGAGCGCACCGGCTCCGGCACCATCGTATGGAAGGCCCGCCAGATGCTCGCCGCCGGCGAGATCGACTACCCGGGCTTCATCGAGCTGGTCGCCTCCTCCGCGCCCTCCACCGGTTACTGCAACACCATGGGCACGGCGACGACCATGAACTCTCTGACCGAAGCGCTCGGGATGCAGCTGCCGGGCTCGGGAGCCATTCCGGCTCCCTATCGGGAGCGTGGACAGGTCGCCTACCGCACGGGCGAGCGGATCGTGGCGATGGTACTCGAGGACTTGCGACCGTCTGCGATCATGACACGCGATGCCTTCCTCAACGCCATCGTCGTCAGCTCGGCGATCGGCGGCTCCACCAACGCACCGATCCATCTCGCCGCCATTGCACGGCACACCGGGGTGGAGCTCTCACTGGACGATTGGCAGAAGTACGGTTACGAGGTGCCCCTCCTCGTCAACCTGCAGCCCGCGGGCGAGTACCTGGGAGAGGACTACCACCGCGCCGGCGGCGTACCGGCGGTCGTCAACGAGCTGATGAAGCATGGCCTCATCCGCGAGGGCGCACTCACCGTCAACGGCCGCACGATCGGCGAGAATTGCCGCGGGCGGGAGATCGTGGACAGCGCCGTCATCCGCCCCTTCGAGCGGCCGCTGAAGCCCAATGGCGGCTTTCTCGTGCTCGGGGGCAACATCTTCGACTCCGCCATCATGAAGACGAGCGTGATCTCGGAGGAGTTCCGGCAGCGGTATCTGAGCAACCCTGCCGACCCCGATGCGTTCGAGGGTCGGGTGGTGGTGTTCGATGGTCCGGAGGAATATCACTCGCGCATCGATGATCCAGGGCTCGGCATCGACAGCCAGACGCTCCTCTGCATCCGAGGCACGGGCCCCATCGGGTACCCTGGCGCCGCGGAGGTGGTCAACATGCGTCCGCCTGCTTACCTCATCAAACAGGGGATTACCTCTCTCCCCTGCATCGGTGATGGACGGCAGTCCGGAACCTCAGGATCACCGTCCATCCTCAATGCCTCACCGGAAGCGGCTGCCGGAGGCAACCTCGCCCTCCTCAAGACCGGTGACCGGGTGCGGGTGGACTTGCGCAAGCGGCTCGTCAACATGCTGCTGCCGCAGGCCGAGCTCACCGCCCGCCGCAACGCGCTTGCGGCGGGCAACGGCTATCGGTTCCCGCCTTCCCAGACGCCATGGCAGGAGATCCAGCGCGGGATGGTGGAGCAGCTCGCCGAAGGCATGGTGCTCAAGCCCGCCGTGAAGTTTCAGAGAATCGACGAGCATTTCGGCGTGCCCCGGGACAATCACTGACGCTCATTGCGCCGAGGCGCGAGCCTGCCGCAGGCTCATGACTTCGGCGCGTTGTAGAGGCCCGCGCGGATCGCGAGCACCACCAGCTCCGTCGCCTTCCTGGCACCGAGCTTGCGCATCACCGCCCTGCGATAGCCCTTGACGGTGGTCTCGGCGATCCCGAGCGTGCCGGCAATCTGCTTGTTGAGCTTCTTTTCCAACACGAGGCCGAGCACCTGCCGCTCGCGCAGGGTGAGGCTCGCCACGCGATGCGCCAGGTCCGGATCCGGCACCATCTCGATCCTGCCGAGAAGGTGCGCCTGTCCCTTCATCACGGCGGCCAGCAACTCGACTTCGCGCACGGGCTTCTCGAGAAAGGCGACGATCCCAGCCTCCATCGCCCGGGCGACATCCGGCCGATTGGCATGGCCGGTGAGCACGATGACCGGCCAGCTGCAACCGGTAGCGACCAGGCGTTGCTGCAGGTCGAGGCCGGTCATGCCCGGCATCAACATGTCGACGATGATGCAACCGGCCGGAAGCTGCGGGCGGGCGTTGAGGAAGGCGCTTCCGGAATCGAAGCCTCGCGCCTGGTACCCGGCCTGCGCCAGCCAATGCGCGAGGCCCTCCCGCAGTTGCGGGTCGTCATCCACGATATAGATCCTGGCGGGAGAGCTGCTCATTCCGAGCCTCATTCCAGGCGAGCTTCGGTCCGCTTGCCTTGCGGCGATGCAACCAACGCGCGCCGCGCGCGCGTTGGCCGGTTACCGCCAAGTCTACGCCTGCCTCTCGCTGCTGGCTATCCGCCTCTACACCGAGACTATGTGCAATCAGGCGGCACGGTCCTGCCTCTGAACCCCCTCTTCCACGAGGCTTTCCGCGTCCTCCATGCAGTCATCGAGCGTGATCCGCATGTAGTCGTAGCTGCGCCGGATGGCCGTTTGAATCGCCTCGATCTGCCGCAGCTCGGGATCCGCTCCGAGCATGGAGGCAATGATCTCGAGCGCCTCCCAGGGATGGCTGTCATCGTAGCGCGCGTGAGCGCGCAGCCACCGCATGCCGGTCTTGCGCCTCTCGGGCGGTAGCGAGTCCGCGTATACATTCGCGGAGCACACGAGCTGCGCCCATTCGCCGGTGACCCCCTCGATGGCGTAGTTCGTCGCCGCCATGGCTTCCGCAAGCGGTCCGCGATCGCAGATGTACCAACACCAATGCGCCAGAGTCGCCGAGGCGGCGGCCTCGGACCCCCGTAGCAGAGCCTCGCGGGGAACCCCGCTCGCCTCGGCCCACGCGACCCAGTAGTCCGCATGATTCTGCTCGACGCGCACGTTGCGTGTGAGAAAAGTACGGGCCAGGTCGTGTCCCGGCTTGCCGAATTCGAGCTTGGCGAGATTGCGCCCCATGTACTGTGGGAACTGATCGATCACCGGCCAGACGCGCACGAAGAAGCTCGCGGCGGCGTGCGGCGGCAGGACCGCATCGCGCATCTGCCTGAAGAGGCGATGACCGGCGACGCGATCTTTTCGCTCGCGTACGTCGGCAATGATTTGTTGCACCCATTGCGGGTAGGTGGCGAGGTCCTGCAGATCGCCGGCTCGCATCCACTGACTGGCCATAGGTAACTCTCCCAAACTGAGCGCTGCTCCGTGAGACCATTCAACTCTCCCGCTGACATGTAATTCCGATCCTGGAAAGTGGTCAATCCCGCCTAAAGATGGGGCGCCCTTTCACCCGACCATTTGACACCTGCCAACTTCCACCCACCCGTCTTTAGACGGGTTGACAAAATGCGTCGCCCCATGCCTGCCGAAGGCGGGCGCAGGTGAGCGTGGGCATTGAGGGCAACCGCTCAATGAAATCAACGCGTTGCGGCAGGCTTGTAATCCTTGGCGCGTGATGTGTGGCGAGCCCCGTTCGACTGGCGCGGCGCGCTCCCCGATGCCTGTCAACTTCCAGCATCTGCAGGGCTGCGATAAGCTCGGCCCGCGTCGCAATGCATTGCCACAAGGAGTCGGAGATGCGACGGTTCACGAGCGAGATGGCCAAGCGCTTCGAGGAGTTCGACTGGTCGAGGACGTCGATCGGTCCAGCCGCCCATTGGCCGATCACCTGGCGAAAAGCCGTCGATCTCATCCTGGCGTCCAGCTTTCCGACTGCCCTCGCACTGGGGCCTGAGCTCGTCTATTTCTACAACGACGCCTTCATTCCGATAGGCGGTCCGGCGAGACATCCCTCGGCGCTGGGACGTCCCGTCACGCAGGTATGGCGGGAGATTTGGGAGCCGGTACTCGAGCGCCGGTTCGCTGAGACGTTGAGCACCGGCCGCCCTACCGGGGAGGCCAATCTGCTGATGCCGCTCGTACGCAGCGGCTACCTCGAGGAAACCTACATCACGTTCTCGTTCGCCGCGCTTGCGGACGATGACGGCAAGCCGAGCGGCATCTTCTGCACGGCCACCGAGAGCACCGCCCAGGTCATCTCGAGCCGGCAGTTCGACTGCCTGCTGCGCCTCGCAAACCATTGCGCCTGCGCCGAGTCGCCCGAAGCCGCCTGTCAACTCGCGGCCGAGACTCTCGAGGGACAGCGGCACGACGTTCCCTTTGCGATGCTCTATCTCATCGATCGCACCGGATCGTGCATCGAGAGTATCGCGTACGCCGGACTGAGCAGCATTCCGGCCTCAGCCCCGGGGATCGGTCCGCTCGAGCGCACGAGCGATCCCTGGCAACTCGCCACGGTGATTTCGAGCCGCACCCCCATGTTGATCGAGGGAGTGGAGCACGTGGTCGGGGCGGCGCTGCGCGGTGAAGCGATCATGCCGCGCCAGGCGCTCGCCATGCCGGTGGCCGGCAACGGCCTGGACTCGCCGACGTGCATCCTGGTGACGGGCATCAATCCCATGCGGCCGGCGGCCGAGTGCCGTCGATTCTTCGAGCTGGTCGCCAACCAGGTGGCCACTGCCATCTCGAGCGCCTCGATGCGCCAGGAGGCCGAGCAACGGGCGCGCGAGCTGGCTGCGCTCGATCATGCCAAGACGGCGTTCTTCAGCAACGTGAGTCATGAGCTGCGCACGCCCCTGACTCTTCTACTCGAGCCTCTGCGTCAGGTCCTCGACCGGGCGGAGCTCGCCGAGCCGGATCGCGAGCTGCTGCAGACCGCGCGGCGCGCCGGCGCACGACTCCTGAAGCTCGTCAACTCGCTGCTCGAGTTCTCCCGGATCGAGGGTGGCCGGGCGAACGTGCGCTACCTGCCTACTGACATCGGGACGCTGACGGCAGATCTTGCATCGATGTTCAGGTCCGCGTTCGAGCGGGCCGGCGTCCGCTTGCAGATCGATTGCCCGAGCGGCGCCGAGCAGGCGTATATCGATCGGGACATGTGGGAGAAGGTCGTCCTCAACCTGCTGTCGAATGCCCTCAAATTCACGCTCGAGGGCCAGGTCAGCGTCAGAGTGCAGATGCTCGCCGACTGCTTCGAGCTCGAGGTGGCGGATACCGGCTGCGGCATCCCGGCGGAGAGCCTGCCGCGAATCTTCGAGCGGTTCGCAGTCATAGAGGCGCCGCGCGCGCGTACGGTCGAGGGGACCGGGATCGGCCTTTCCCTGGTGCACGAGCGCGTAAAGCTGCACGGCGGGTCGATACAGGCGAGGAGCGAGGTCGGCGTGGGAACCACCATGACGGTGCGGATCCCGCGCGGCAACAGCCACCTGCCCAAAGAGCTCGTGGGCACGGAAGGCGTCAGGCCGGAACTGCAGAGCATCGCCCAGCCCTATCTCGAGGAGGCGCTCGGCTGGCTGGTGGAAGACTCACCGGAAGCGGCGGCGGTCGACCGTTTGATCGACGGGCCGGCGGACCTGCAGGATCCTCGGAGAGAGCGCATTCTAGTGGTCGACGACAACGCCGATATGCGCCGCTTTCTGCTGCGCCTGCTCGAGGGTCGTTGGCACGTGGAGACGGCAGCCGATGGCATCATGGCTCTCGAGCAGATTCGTCGTTACCCACCCGACCTCGTGATCGCCGACATCATGATGCCGCGGATGGACGGCCTGGAGCTCCTGCAAACACTGCGCAACGAGGGCCCAACGGCCCAGTTGCCGGTACTCCTGCTGTCTGCACGCGCCGGCGAGGAAGCTTCCGTCGGAGGACTGCAGGCAGGTGCCGACGACTACCTGGTCAAGCCGTTCTCCCGCCACGAGCTGCAAGCTCGGGTGGAGGCCCGCCTCGCCATGGCGAAACAACATGCGGCGGAGCGCCAGGCCCGCATGCAGGCAGAACAAACGATCAAGGCGCGCGAGGAATTTTTCGCGGCCCTGGCCCACGAGCTCCGGTCCCCCGCCGCGTGCCTGTTCACCTGGATCGCGCGGCTGCGGGACGAGGATCTCCATGACTCCAGTGCGCTAGACGTCCTCGAGAGCGCGGCACACTCCGTGCGGCGGCTGGCGGAAGACCTGCTCGATGTGGCGAGGACGACATCCGGACAGATGCGCGTCGCTCGGGAACCCTACGCGGCACTCTCACCGTTGGTCGCCGGGGTCGTCGAGGCGTACAAGCCTGCAGCCGACAACAAGAGTATCGTCCTTCGCAGCGCTCTGGAGGATGTCAGCGGGCCTGTCAATGTCGATGCCGACCGTATCCAGCAGATCGTATCGAACCTTCTCTCCAATGCCATCCGCTTCACCCCGCCCGGCGGCCGCATCGAGGTCCGCTGCCGGCGGCGCGCGGATACGGTCGAGCTGGCCGTGTCCGATTCCGGCAGAGGAATCTCTTCCGATGCCCTACCTCACGTCTTCGAGCGCTACTGGCAGGGTGCGGCGGTTCTGGACGGGGACAGCGGCCTCGGGCTCGGTCTTTCAATCTGCCGCCATCTGGTAGAGCTGCATGAAGGTCGGATCGAAGCGCTGAGCGAAGGTCAGGATCGGGGAACGACCTTCGTCGTGCTACTGCCCTTGGCCGCCGTGGCCGCGCATCGGCGTGCCGGTGATTGCGAGTTTCCGCTTCACGCCCGCGTGCGCGATGCGGCATTCGCAGCGGCACGGCTGGCAGGCCGGCAGATCGCGCGCACGTTCAGGAATGGGTCTGGATCCTGACGCCACCGCGCAGAGCCAGCACCACCAAGTCCGATCTATTCGTTGCGCGCATGCGGACCATCATGGTTCGACAGGTGCTCTTCACGGTGCTCTCGGAAATCCCGAGCTTCGCGCCGATCTGCTTGTTGAGCAAGCCCTTGAGCGCGAACTCGAATACCTGCCGCTCACGCCGTGACAGGCTCTGTATGCGCCGCGCGATCGCCTCGTCGTAATCGATCTCCGTGATGCCGCGAAGGTGCGCATCGGCCTTGAGCACCGCGGCCAGGGTTTCAGCTTCCCGCAGCGGCTTCTCGAGAAAAGCGAGGGCGCCGGCGTCGATGGCTTCCTGCGCATTCACTGCACTGCCATGCCCGGTCATGATGACGACCGGCCATCGACACCCTGCAGCACGAACTCTCTCGAGGAGCTCGAGACCGCTCATCCCCGGCATGACGAGGTCCATGAAGATGCAGCCGGGGCGCAGTTTGGGAAGGGCATCGAGGAAGTCCTGCCCACGCTCGAATGATTTCGACTCGACCCCGACCTGCCTGAACAGAAGCTCGCGGCCCTCCGTTAGGTCGAGGTCATCATCCACTGCATAGACGATCATCTTCGAGGCGCTCCTGTCCCAAGCTTACGCCGCACTCAACAGGCTGTCACTTTGTATCCCAAGGCGGACAACTGGTTCTAAACGTCCCTCGCGAGGTCCGGCCGGAACGGCCATGCTCATGCTTCGGCCAGGATGGCCTGGCAATTCCCGTCTTCGGACGGGTTGACAGCGAGGACGCTTCCTGACGTGCAGCGCCGGATCCGTAGATGCACGCATTCCGTACCCACGTTCCGCGGGCGTGCGGCTGAAGACCGACGGCTGTCAAGACCGTCTAAAGACGAGTCCCTCGAGTAACTATTCCGACACGTCAATGCGTCACTATAGTCATAAGCGACAACCGTGCCCCTGCGCATTCGAACGTGCGCACGCACTGGCTGCGGCGGCTGAGCTCAAGGAGACACATGATGTTTCTACCTGACGCAAATCGATGTCCTCAAAACCCGGACACGCCGCCCAGACACCCGGCCGAGCGCAGCGCCCCATGGGCAGCGCCCTGCGGGACGAACGCAACTCCTCGTCTGCCAATGATCCCCTAAGGGCGTTACTGATGCGACTCTGAGCGATCGCTGGCGCAATGGAAACAGGAGCATGCGCATATGAATCACTTCGACCGGGTTCAGGCCTTCATCGAGCTCTGCGAGAGCAAGGCGTCCTCCATAGAGTCCATCACGGCGGGCTTCCGGCGGGCGCTCGAAGAGCTGGGGTTTCGTTACTTCGCCTGCTGCTCGCACGTCGATCCCTTGGATCCGCCGAGCCATGCCATCGTGGTGCACAACTATCCGGCGACCTGGGTGCGCCAGTTCAGCGACGAGAAGCTCTACCGGATCGATCCGGTGCTGCAGCATGCCGGTAGCCATCTGACGCCGTTTTTCTGGGATGCCGCCTTCCCCGCGCATGCCATCACCACCGCACAAAGGAGGGTGCTTGCCGAGGCGGAGCTGCTGGGCCTCGCGCACGGCTATACGATCCCGATCGAGGTGTCCTGGATGCCCGGCGCCCTGCGCGCCTCCTGCTCCGTCGTCCCCGACGATGAGAACATCGAGCCGCGCAGCTACACCACCGTGCAGATCATGGCGCTGTATCTCTACGCTTCCGCCAGTCGCGCGCGAGTCCCGTGCAACACGGTGCTCTCCGTAGAGCTCACCCCTCGGGAGCGGGAATGCCTGACCCTCGCGGCGCAAGGCAAGGGCGACTGGACCATCGGGCGCGTCTTGTGCCTGAGCGAGCACACGGTGCACTCCCACATCGAGAAGGTCAAACAGCGCCTCGGCGTGTCCACACGCGTGCAGGCAATCGTTCAGAGCGTGATGACCGGACAGATCTCACTCGGCGACGTCGTACGCAGGACGGCCCCCGCCGACAGGCACGGAGTCGGCAGTGTTGGTCACTCGCGAGGCCCCTGAACCCTCTTCTCTTGATCCTCTGATCAGAGGATTGGAGCGCCGCCGCTTTTGCTGCATGTTGCGTCCCGCGGCACGAAGCTCGGGAGCAGGGAATGATCTTTGTCGTCAACTCCGAAAACCGGCAGCAGTTCGCGGCGGACCTCGAGGAGATGCATCGCCAGCGCAAGGCCGTGTTCGTGGATCGCGCCGGCTGGAAGCTCGCGGTGCGCGGAGAGTCCGAGGTCGACTGCTACGATCGCGACGAGACGATGTACCTGCTCGCCAAAGGACAGCCGGATGGGCAGGTACTGGCATCGGCACGGCTGCTTCCGACAGTGGGGCCGCATCTCATGGGCGACCTGTTCGCGGGTGCCTGCCGCGAAGCGCCGCCTCGGGGGCCGGCGGTCTGGGAGATCTCACGGTTTTGCATCACCCCGGAGCTGAACGGGCGCGGCATACGGCTGGGATTGCTCTGGGAGATCATATGCGGCGCCATGGAGGCTGCGCTCCTCTATGGGATAGAGCAGGTCATCTTCGCTGCCAATCGCGCCCTGCTGCCACTGGCGCTCCATTGCGGATGGGAGGCGCGGACCCTCGGGCCCGGCTTACCCGATGGCGAAGACGAGATCACCGCGGTGGGCGCGATGATCACGCCGGCCGGTCTGCGCGCCGTGCGCCGCCGCCATGGCGTGCCGGTCCCTGCGACGCGACTCCTTGCGAGCATACCCCCACAGAGCCCCGCCCTTTTCGCTTGCCGGCCGCCCCTGGAGCCCGCTCAGGATGTTCCTTATCCAGGTGGCTGGGTCGGACATCTCTGCTACGACTGGCCATCCCCGGGAGCAGTGAAATGACTTCGGCCGAGTGCGCATTTCCAGGCGAAGACGCCCCGCCGCCGGCCCGGGTCATCGAATCCGCCACGGCCCTCGACCTGCTGCGTGCTAACGGCTACGTGATCTTCGACCGGCTGCTCGGCCGCGACGTCGTCGACCGGATCTCCGGCGAGCTCGAGCCGTGGTTTGCTCAGACGCCCCTCTGCCAGGGTGACTTCTACGGGTGGAGCACCACCCGCTTCGGGTCGGTGCTGCTGAAATCGGAGGAAACACAGTCGCTCGCAGTACATCCCCTGATGCTGTCCATCATGGATTCGGTTCTCGGGCCGCACTGCGACTGGTATCAGCTCAATCTGACGCAGGCGGTGCGCCTGCATCCCGGGCAGCGGCAACAGGTGCCTCATCGGGATGAGGAAATGTGGCCCTGTCACAAGAGCGGGGTGGAGTACCTGGTCAACGTCATGTGGGCGCTATCCGACTTCACCACGGAGAATGGTGCGACCATGATCTGGCCGCGAAGTCAGTTCAATCCGTTGTCGCGTGAGCTGCATCCGGAGGATGCAGTAGTCGCAGAAATGCAGCGCGGGTCGGCCCTCGTGTATCTCGGGTCCGTTACGCACTGTGGTGGGGCGAACACCAGCAGTAAGCCCAGGACGGGGCTGATTCTTAGTTATAGCTTGGGATGGCTCAAGCAGTATGAGAATGCGTTTCTTTCTTATCCGCCGGCGGTGGCAAAGTGGTTTCCGAGAGCGCTTCGGGATCTCATCGGATATCGGATCCATCGACCTAACCTCGGCGGCTACGAGGGACAGGATCCGTCGGTGCTGTTCGAGACCGACTCGCATGCGCTCGCTGCGACGGATGCCATTCCGGAAGGTGTAGCGCTAGAGCTGCGGGCCTTCTATCAGGCTGCCTGAGGATATCTGGGAAGCCGGGAGCTCATCGATGCCATGCCGATATCTGCCACTCGCAGCTGGTACGTATTACGCGTTGTGTCGTGCCGAACCACCTCACCTGATTTTTGCAGAGCCTCACGAGTACGAAGATTTCGCCCTGTTTCTGGCCCACACTCTTCAGCGCACGGGTACCAAGTTGCTGGGATATTGCTGGATGCCTGATGCCATTCACCTTGCGCTCGCCGTTAGGGCTACACCTCTGTCCGAAGTAATGCGTCGAGTGACGCGATATTGCTCGCGCCGCATTCACAGGCGCACTGGCGCGAAAGCGACGTACATAGCCAGCTCTCCAATAATGCTGTCAGACCCGGAAACTCATCTGTCGATCCTACTTCGCTACCTCCATCGCATCCCTGTAATTGCCGGCGCCGCGGAAAGTCCAGACGAATATCCGTATACCAGCCGTCGAATGTATGCAAGAGAGCTGCAAGGCTTCCAGGTACGCGCGGCAGTATTGCGATCGCCGGAGCTTGTCCGCAGATTCCATTAGCCGCTCGCCATACCGCAATTCAGGAATCGACTGCAAGGTGTAATGAATGTTGCCAGGGGATAGCACACATGCCTAACCGCCATCGGCTTCATGTCCCAGGCGGGACGTACTACCTCTACCGTAGCACCGACTCACGGCATCCGATCTTCTCAAGGCGTGAGGAGTACGAGCGATTCAACGAACTGCTCCCAATCGCACTGGCCTCCGGAGACGTAAAGCTCCTTGCTTACTGCTGGCTACCCGAATCAGTGCATCTCGTGGTTGGGATCGGCGAGCGGCCCGTCGCGGATTTCATGCGGGATCTCATGTGGCGGTATTCCCGCACCTCGTGGCATCGTGAGGCCGAAGGTCGTCCATGGTTTCGCGAGCGTTATCGAGCAACTCTGATTCAGGTAGAAATCTATCTCGAAGCCTTGGTTCGGTACGTGCACTATCTACCCGTACGCGCCGGTCTGGCAACACACCCTGATACCTACCCCTACAGCAGTCACTCGGCCTATCTTGGTCGCCGATCCGGACCACCCGTCCGCACCCGCAAGCTACTGACACTCGTGGGTTGCCACGGCGACGATGTCGCACCCCCTCGCCGCGCCATGGCAGAAGCGCCGCCGGAGTCACTCGGACAGCTCTTCGAGCGCGGGAAGACCGCTACGCCCGGCGTCATCGGCGATGAGCATTTCCTGTCGCA
>Ga0134126_10005123_pt1 | contig 16357 bp, 31 predicted proteins | sample KB31752_FD_96881 | JGI IMG/M metagenome (GOLD analysis project Ga0134126, IMG submission 96881) | Terrestrial soil microbial communities with excess Nitrogen fertilizer from Kellogg Biological Station, Michigan, USA - KB3-175-2 | ecosystem: Environmental > Terrestrial > Soil > Unclassified ...
AGTACGGCACCTCCTCGTCGACCGGCTCCGCGGCCGCCGCGGTGGACGTCGCCGCGGTCGGGACCGTGGTCGGGGTCACCGGCGCCGGGCCCGGATCCGGCTTGTTGAGCGCTGCGACCGCCGTGGCGATCAGCGCCTGATCGCGCGCGCTCAGCTCAGCCGCGGGGGCCTGGTCGACGGGCGCGGCCGCCGGAGAGTTATCCGCCGTGCCCGGCGGGGTGTCCTGCACCTGCGGGGTGTCGTCGGACATATGTCAGTCTCCTACCTTGACTGAGGCGTGGCGCTTGCCGGCGCGCACGTCGATGGAGGCGCCGAGGATGCCGAGCAGCGTGCCGGCGCCGAGCAGCGCGGCCCAGAAGATCGGGGAATCGGGAGACCACGGGATCATCGCGCCGTCACCGCTCATCGAGTCGGTGTGCGGCAGGAACTGCCCGCCACCGCCGCTGCTCGCGGCGCGCGCTCCCCCCAGCGGCATCCCGTAGAGGTTGCCCGGATTGAGCTGGTCGAAGTCCATGACAGGCCCCTTACGCAGCAGAGCCGATGGTCATGATCTCCTGCGTGTACTTCAGCACCGGGTTGCTCAGCGAGACCGCCGCGAGCACTTCCAGAACCAGGCGCAGCTCGGTCGCGGTGCCCTCGTCGATCGAGTCGCGGAACGCGTTCTCGCTGACCCAGTCGATGCCGAAGAACCCCTGCAGAGAGCTGAGATCCGCGTCGATCAGCTTCTCCAGCCAGAACGCGTTGGCCCGCCCGTCCGGCCACACCTCCGGGGTGTCGTTGGTGCCGAAGCGCCACCCGATCTGCCCGAAGTTGGTGTTGTTCACCGGCACGGGCGCGCCGGCGCCGGCGCCGTTCCACAACTGCCCGTAGATGCGCAGCAGCTGCTTGCCCACGCCCTGACCCGAGAGACGCACCTCGTTGACGGTGTTGCCGACCGAGGTGTAACGCGTCTCGATCAGCGAGTGGAAAACGCTCAGGTCCGGGACCACGACCTGCCCGTTGCCGACCTCCGGGATGGTGTACAGCTCGGGGATCGCGATGACGGTTGCGGCCAGCGTGACCGTCGCGGAGCCGGTGGTGGTGAACAGGTCCGCCAGGGCCGCCCAGTCCAGCTCCAGGTCCAGGTTCGTCGCCGAGGTCTGGGCGAAGATCGCGCCGGTGAGCGTGACCTTGTCGTGGGCGATCGGGATCCACCACTCCAGCTCGACGTCGTAGGTGCCGCCGGCGATCGCGGTGACGTTCTGCCCGACACCCCAGGACTCGTTATTCAGCTTCATCGAGCCCTGATAGACGACGGTGCCGGGTGAGGCGCCGCCGATGTTCGCCGGCACGCCGCGGTCGGTCAGGTCGCCGCGCTGCTGGTACTCGCGGGCCTTGAGCGACTGCCCGGAGGCGTTGATCAGGTTGCTTTGCCCGTTGGCGGCGAACTTCGCCAACTTCAAGGTGTTGTACGGCCAGTTCATCGTTGAGGCGACGGTGCCGCCGTTGAGCGTGACCACCAGGGAGCCGGCGAGCTTCACGGTGACGCCGGCGACGATGCCGCTCTGGCGCATCTCCACGTGGTCGACCAGGCCCAGACCCGCGTAGTTGAAGGTCTGCTGTGCGGCGTGCTGCCGGCGGGTCAACTGGAAGAACTGCTTCGGGTTGACCGACGAGGTGGGCACCTCGATGCCCTGCATCGTCATGGTCGGGGTGGCGGACGGGGTCGAGCTGCCCCCCGTGCGGCGTCGGGCCATCAGGAGGCTCCTCGGTGGGCGAAAGCGGTGAAGCGCGCCAGGCCGGGCGAACTGCCGGCGACGGCTTCCAGGGCGAAATTGGCCAGCACCGAGACACCGGCGACGGCCAACCAGAACGAGACGTGACGGCGCATGGGTCAGCCCTTGCTGGCCCGGTAGTGCTCCAGGCCGAGGTTGACCGCGATAGCGATCGCCACGGTCCACGCGAGAGACTTGCCAGACGGCATGAAGGCCTCCGGGAAACGGAAGAAGGCGCGGCCGCCGAAGCGCGATCGCGCGGGTATCAACCGCAGAATCCGGAGCCGGAAACCGTCACCACCAGGGGAAAGACGTGTAACCCACCGGTGATCGCGTCAGAAAGTGTCAGAAACGCTTGCGCGGCGTTAGATTGAGCGCGACTCGCGGCGTTCCCCGTCACTTCGGGTGTGGGGCGAACGGACAACGCTCAGAGCGGGTGGTCTCCCGTATCGGACTGGGTCACGTGCCGGGCCGGCCGGCCGCGGCGGGGCTTGGGCTGGTAGCCCCAGGCTTAAACAAACGGTCCTATCCACGCCCGCCGCGTCAGAACATGGGCTGGTTGACCGGGCCGTCTGCGTACGCGCGGCGGCGCGGAGGCAGCTTCGGCATCCACGTGAGGGTGTGGGCCCGCGCGTCGTACCAGAGGTATTCGTGCTCCCCCAGGTCACGCACGGCCTGATCGAACAGATCCGGTGGCCACCCGATGTTCTCGCAGATGCGTTTGCGGTCCATCGGGTTGGGGGTGTCGAAGGTGAACACGTGATCCGCCTGCGAGACGCACAGCGGGTCAATGTCCTTAGGCCGCGGCCCGCACATCACCAGGGTCAGCTGATCGTGCCGGCCATGATGCAGGGCTCTGCGAAGGTTCGGCGGTGTCTTGCCGTTGCGCGTGAGCGTTCCGATCTCGTCCACCCACGCCGCGGTGGGCCCGGGGTTGCGCAGGGCCAGGCCCAGCGCGCGGTCCATCTCGTCCTCAGCCTCAGCGCTGCCCATGTCCGGGACGTACACCGCGGTGACGGGCCCGTCCTGTTGCGCGTCCATGAACGAGGTGTCCGCGGCGCGCGGGAACCGGGTCGGCATCGGCTCGGTCAGCCGCACGTATTGCACGCCGGACTCGGCGAAGCTTTTGGACACATCGCCGGTCGGGTCTATCACCAGCTTGTTGTACGGGTACGCCTCGAAGAACCTGCGGGCGAGCACCGACTTTCCCGAGCCCTTGCGCCCGGAGACGAACAGGAACTCTCCGCGGTCCGGATCGAAGGGGCCACCGCGGCGCACTACTAGTCCCCCTCGTAAACCGCGGCGCCGGCGGCCGCGCGCCGTCGCAGGCGCACGGATTTCACCCACTCGCGGGTGTTGGCCGCCACGTAGCCCGCGACACCGATCGCGATCTCGATCGCGTCCGCCAGGTCGTTGGTGTCGGTGCCCTCCGGCAGCGGCAGCTTGCGCGCGATCAGCCGGCCGGCGGGCTTGCCCACCGCGTCCAGATCGTCATCGTCGGCCAGCCACGTCTCGTCCTGCTCGTCGACCGCCAGGCGGTCGTTGAGGATCGCGGACAGCGCGGCGAACCCGGCGGCCGCCAGCTTGGTGAATACAGCGGCCCTACCCCTTGCCTGCAGGGGGTTTGGCGGCTTGCCGCCGTCCAGGGACGACCCCGTAGAGCCGGCCCCCTTCGTCCGACCCTCGGAGTCCGAGGCGCCGTCGCTTACCCTCGCTCCCGCCGGCAGCGGATCCGCCCGCGGCTGCGCCGGCTCCCCGAACGCCAGGTCCGGATCCAGCTCCGGCCCCTGCTCCAGCTCCTCGTCCGGGTCCTCGTCCTGCAGATCCGGCCGGATCGGCTCCCACGGGCCCTGCACCACCGGCTGATCCGGGCTGTTGGCCGCCCACGCCCCCAGCACCGAGGCCTGCGCCACCGGCGCCGCCGGCTCCGTAGGAACCTCGCCGGACTCGATACCGCTCGTCGACCGGGGCGCCCTTCCCGGACCGCGGTTGCCGTCCCGGTTGCTGCCCGGGTTGCTGCTGCGGTTGCGCTCCCTGGCCATCGGCCGGCGACTGCTGCGACTGGACACCCGTGCCCGTCCCTCCCTCGCCGGCCGCGCCGGCCTCATCGGTGCGGTGGCATACGAGGTAGAGCCCGCATGTCCCGTTGCCCCACTTCGCCGGGCACGGTCCTCGCCACGTCAGCTTGCGACCTTCCGCAACCGTGTCGAGCACGTGCCCGCGCCTGCATGTGCCGCGCACTGGAAGCGGGCTTTCCCTCCCTGCCATGACACGCACAATCCGGCCTTCCTAGCCGTCACCACTAGGTGATACTGCGGTTTTATGAGCGAGAACCCGGCAGATCACCAAGCCGATACACCCGAAGTCCTACAGCTCGTCGAATCATCGTCACGCCGCGTGGCACAGCTGGAAGGCGAAGCCAAAGCCGAACGCGAGCGGCGCGACCGCCACATGGTCGACGCGATCAAATCAGGGTTCACCTACGACGCCACCGCGGCCGCGGCCAAGCGCGGAGACGGAACCGCCACCCGCAACCTCGTCTACATCGCGATGACCAAATACGCCTGAACGTCTGTGCGATCGACGGGGCCTGTTATGCGTGACGGGCCCCGCCACCCGGTCCCGAGGCCCCAGAATCGACGCTGCGGCCCGATCGGGCCCTGCCGCGCGTCCTGAGTCACATCCGGCCCTGCGCGCCCCTCAGCGTCCCGTGTGGCGTCTGCTTGGTGTCCTGCCGTCCCGAGATCGGGAGTCGGCGTACCAGGCGCCACCCCTTGATGATCCGTGCCGTCGGCGCCGCTTTTGAGCCCCTTACCGACCGCCGGCCGCCCCTGTTGACGCTGTGCCGCGCGGCGTATGCGCAGGGTGAAGTTGAGTCGGCGCCGTGCGCCGGCCTTATTTGTCCACAGGTTCGCTCCTCGCGACGTAACGATGCAGCACGAGCCGGGGACACAGGTCGTTGGTTAGGTCATGGCACGGTCCATGGACAGGTATAGGTGCGTGGAACCGCGGTTCCGGTGGTTTGGAACCGCGGTTCCGGTGGTTGTGAACCGCGGTTCCGGTGGTTTGGAACCGCGGTTCCGGTGGTTGTGAACCGCGGTTCCGGTGGTTGGTTGATATACAGCCATGACCTGTGGACGAATCGCGAACGGAAATGGCACCGCGGTGCCGGTGGTTGTGGATAACCACGGGCAGCGAAAAGGGCGGCCGCCGGCACCGGGTGGAGTGCTGGCGGCCGCCCTGCAGAACGGCTCAGGCGGAGCGTCTGGGTTTCTCGTTGTCTCGCTTACGGGCTAGGCGCACGGGCTCCAGCCGTTTGTCCGGATCCAGGTGCAGCCCGTACTTGTAGGGCAGCATCTCGGTATCGATGGGCCAGGTCAGCCAGTACTCGTCATACCAGCCGAGGCGGCCGGAGTTGTGCCGCACGCGCGTGATCAGCTTGTATTCCCGCAGGATCTTCAGATGCTCGCGTACTGCGCGCGTGGTCTTCAGGCCGCACTCGTAGGCGATGGTCTCTTCGCCGGGGAAGATGTTCTTGCCGGTGCCGTAGTCGGCGCGCGACGCCAGATAGCGTGCAACGCCGAGCGTAGTGCGGTGCAGATGCAACCGATTCAGGTCATTGAGATATTGCATCACGGGCATGAACCGGACTTCGGGGATCTCCTCTTGTTGCACGTCGCGCCTTTCAACCACCGAAGACCGAGAAAGTATGTGACCGGGCCGCCCGACCGTGGAGGCCAGGCGGCCTGAAGAACTACGGGCACTGCGAGACGACTAGGCGCGGGAATGTCGTCGTCGGCGGTGCCGGCCGCGTCCGGGCGCGAAAACGAGCCTCACCCGCTCGCACGCATGTGCGATGTTCATCGCGGCCTCCGGGTATGAGCCCGCGGGCACCCGGTGCGGCGGGCGCCCGCGGGAGTGCAGGGTGTTAGGGAAGATCACCGTTCTCGATGGCGTGCGCGATCGCGCGCAGCACCATCGAGCGGCCGATTACGGATGTGTCGTTCTCCCACTCGGTCAGCTCGCGGGCGCTCAGGCCCATCACGTCGCGATAGACCGGCAGAATCCAGTACTGCGGCAGGCGCACCTTGCGCGGGCCGCTGCGGTGCTCGCTCACGGCCTTGACGAGTGCCTTCTCCGGAAGCGCGAACTCGTGAAAACCGTTGATCGCCATGGTCTGGCTCTGCGCGGCCGCGGCCAGGAACACCTCCACCGTGTCGCGCCGGCGCAACGGCGGGATCGCGACTCCGAACGGCAGCGGATGCACCCGAACGAGACGATTCACGACGGCCCTCTCATGCCGCCGCGCAGCAGCCGCGTGACGTCGGCGGCCGGCGTCTCCATGAGCGCGTCGAGCGAGCGGCCCACCGTGGCCAGTCGGCGTAGCTGCTGCAGGCGTATCGGCGGGATGGGCAGCTGCTCGTGATCTGCGCCGACGAGCAGCAGCGCGGCCGCGCCGCGGACCTCCTCCGGCTCGATCGACCGGTTCAACCCGATCAGGATCACGCGGGCGACGTCGTTGAGCGGATGCAGCTGCGGCATCGCAAGGGACTGCGTACAGCGCACCAGGCGCCACACCGAACCGTTGCGGGCGCGCGGGGTGAGCATCTGCCCGTGCACCTCGTGACAGCCGACCTCGCGGGGGTAGCCGTCCCCTTCGGTCAGCGAGCCGTCGACCCCGATGATCACGTAGTCGGTCACCATGCCGGTGCCCCTGCTGCGTGCCGGGGCTGCCAGGACAGGATCCGGCCCTTACCGAGGCAGTACGGGCATGCCGCGCGTTGCGGCCCGGTGTCGGTGAACCCCTTGCCCTCACACGGCTGACAGTCGACCTCCGGCATCGCGCCGACGTCGACCACCGCCGGCAGCTCCGCGGTCGGCGCGGCCGCGGGGCCGCTCTCCTGCATGAACATCAGCGCCCCGACGAAGATCGGACCGAACTGGCGGTCCACGGTCAGATAACCGAGGTCGCTGTCCCAGCGCGGTTCGACGTCCAGGATCCGACCGACCTCACGGACCATCGCAGCCTGCTGCGATGGCGTTCCCGTCGTGTCGTACGTGATGCACGTGCTCGGCGGCATCGGCAGCTCCGGGTGATCCGTCAGGAACCCCGCCAACTGCAACAGCCCACTGATCCAGCCCTGATGCGGATGCACCGTCTCCGCTGGCGACTCGTCCCATGCCAGGCTCATGACTGGCCCCCCGAGCCGCGCTGCTCGCGGGCAGCCGCTTCACGTCCGGTCTCCAAGAGCGCCGGGTACCGCGGCTTCGCCTTCTCCCCTACCGGGGATGTTGCATCTACCCTGTTCATCGAGGCTCCTGTCCCGTCCTAGCCGACTGGTTGGTAGTGGTCTCGCCGGCCGGCCCGACCGCTGCAACGGACGGGCCGGTCCCCTTGCTCTTGGCCGCCTTCAACGAGGCCTTCTCCAGCCGCTCACGGCGGTGACGTTCAACCCGCATCTTGGTCACGGCCATCCGGCCGTAGTGCTCTGCCTTGCGGTTCTTCAGCAGCTTCGCGAGTTCGTCAGGTTCCATCGTTCCGTCCGGATCGATCTCCGCGATCCACTTCTGCTCCAGGCCCGCGTACCCGCGTCGGCCCGCCGCTTCTCGCTCTTCCGAGGGGGTCCGGCTCCATCGCGCGTTCGCCGCCAGACGGGCGCGCTCGCTGCGCTCCTCCGCTGGTATTCGGATGATGATCTCCCTTCAACAGCCCGCACAGACGAGCGCAGGCGCAGAACCCTGCTTGCCAGTCACAGCGGCAAGCGGCATGCCGCAGACAGTAGGCGTAACTAGCACGAACAGTCAAGAGAGCTAGCTCGATCACAGCCGAGGCGACCGGAAACTCCTAGATGCTCTAGCTCAAATCGAAGAATGTCATCACAATCTGGAGAGTTGCCGCACAATACTGCGCAGATGATCGGTCGCCAGTTCCCGGAAGCGCGTTAATGCAGCGCGCAACGAGACAGGAGAAACGCGTGACGAGGGCTGAAGACGCCTGGCGCGAATTGGCGCTCAGAATCGTCTCGCGGCGCCGCGAGTTGGGGATGCGGACGCAACAAGATCTTGCGGATGCCGCTGGTGTAAGCGTTGCGACGGTCACCCGGCTCGAAAGCGGTCGCGAACTCAAGCGCCGTTCTTCGTCGTGGGAACCGATCGAGCGCGCGCTTAAATGGCCTGACGGCTATATCGAGCGATGGGTTAACGAGATCAGTGCGACGGGGTTTTTGATTAGGGCCTCGGACCTAAGCGAAATTGAGCCCAAAGCGCGTGCAGTGATCAAAAACGCGCTGATGGCGACGCTTCCCGATGTGACAGCAGGCCAGATCGTCGCGGCAGAGAATGCCGCGATCAAGGCCCTGAGAGAGCAAGGGCTGCTTCCCCCGGAAGAGTGAATGCTCGTTAGGGAGCCTAAGTGGATCGTGCTCGCATGTCAGACTCCAGAGCTAGGAGGTTTGATATGCGACAACTCGTCGTCGTCATCACAACCACTGATCTTGGCAGCGCGGTACCCATATGGGCCGCGCTGGTGAGGGGCCGAATCGTGTGTGTGATGCCTCCCAGGGCTTTGTCTTCACCACCTCATCTGCAGATTGCGCAGGAGGTCGTCAGGCGCGTGGTTAAGGGCACGAATATAGTTCCGGTCTGGCCGTGGATCTCACAGTCGGTCTCCGGTCACTGAGAACCAGTTCGAACGGGATCCTTCCGTATCCCGCGCCGGTACTCCGAGTAGGTGTGCCACTCGTTCTTGAGGCTCCGGGCGACGTCCAGGGGCAAGCCGTCGTCGATCGCTTCGAACACGATCCGGATGCAGGCATACGCCGCGGCGATGCCGAATCCGATGCCGAGCGAGGCCCTGAACGCATAGCGGACTGCTCTCACGTCTGCATCTCCTCCTCGGCGGCCTGGTCGCCGAGCACGGCCTGGCCCTCGTTGACGCGTGCCGCGCGCCGCTCGATCCACTCGCGGGCCGACCAGGCGAGCAGGTCGTAGGTCAGCCAGCCGGCCGCATAGCCGAGCGACGCGAGCGCGGCCTTGGTGAAGGCATCCCGCGCTTTGTTCACGGGCCAGTCCGGGGCGGCGACGTCGGCGGCCGCCTAGCGACCGTCAGCGGCTCGTCCGAGCGGTACCGGGCTTTGTCGAGCAGCTGCACCAGCGTCGACCAGGGGATCGAGGGGTCGATCTCCCCGAGCACCGTGACCGCGACACTCAGCGCGGCACCCCATAACAGGGGGACCGTCAATGGAATGCCGCTGGTGATGTTGGTGATCACGATGGACAGGAAGACAGGCACGAACGCGGTGACGAACCGGCGCGCTCGCACCCCGAAGGTGCGCAGGTAGGGGCGCGCGTCCTCCTCGATCCGGTCCAGCTCTGTGGTGAACGTGTTCACGGGGTGCTCACCGGTCGTTCCCAGCTCGCGGCCCATGTCAGGGGACCGACTTCGCTGTCTTCCTGCAGGGGCCAGTTGTGGGCGGTGGAGTCGCGCTGGAACGCGAGACAGACGGCCGCGGACTTCTCGCCGTACCAGCTGTCTGCGGAGATAGCCCAGCCGCGCAACTGCATGCGGCGCTGCCACTCCAGCACGTCGCTGCCGATGATCGGCGGCTCTACGTCCAGCCGGAAGACGCGCCCGGACCAGGGCGGCGCGGTCTCTCGCGCGGGCACGGGCGGAACTGGCACTGGCTGACCGAGGATGACCGCGGCGTGGGCGAGGATGACCGGCCGCAGGGCCTTGACGGGCTCGCCGGGGCAGTCCGGGTGCCCTCCCCAGGCGTCGCCGCCCATACCGTGCCAGCCAAGGCCGCGCAGGCCTGGCTGGTCGATGGAAACCAGCGGCGCCCCGAACTCACGGTTGGCTTTCGCGACGACCTTCGCGCAGGCCTGAATCTGGCCAGCGGTTAGGTCCTGGCCGCTGTAGCCCTCGAACTCGACCGAGAGATAGTGGCTGTTGCCGGCCGCCTCCGCCCACGCTCGGTCGGCAGTGTCGACGAGCTGCTGCAGCGTGCCGTTCTTCGCGGCGAAGAAATGAGCACTGACCTGCGCGGCGGGGTTCTTGCACCAGGCGATCGAGCCGGCCTGGTTGCCCTGCTGGATGTGCTGAATCACGCCGAGCACGTCCAGCATGCCGCCGGCGTTCTCGTTGGGGGTCGGTCCGACCCACTGGGCTATATCGCCCCATCGAGCCATAGGTTCCTCCTTAGAATCCAAGGCCGAGAGTACAGATCACCTTCGATTCGCAATACCGTGCCGAGTGTGAGTCACTACAACATCCGGGACCTGCTCGGGCACTTCGTGCGCCCGAAGGCTGCGCGCGGGGAGCTATGCCCGCATAAGTGCTGCGGCGGCCGCCGACCGCACCCTGACGCAGAGCCGCTGATACCGAACAAGAAGCTGCTGCGGGCTATGGCCGACGAGCAGTGGATGAAGTACGCCCAGCGTGTCGACTGGCGCGACGAACGCCAGGTACAAGAGATGATCGCTGAGGCGGAGCGGCGCGACCGGCGCGACGCTGCCGCGCGGCGCCGCGCGACCACCGCGGCGGACCGGCGCCGGAATGAAGCGATCGACTTCGAGATCGAGATCGAGGCGAAGTACCTGCAGGCCGAGCACGCTACCCGCGGCGACCTCTTGAGTAGGGCCGGCAAGGCGGCCCACGTCGACGCGCGCACGCTGTTCTACGGACCTAGTGCGCGGGCCCGCAAGTACGCCTCCGAGGAATTGAGCGACTGGTTCACGAAGCATGGGCGGCTCACCCGCACCGAGTTCCAGCGCAGCCGCGCCCGCCCGCGCTCCATGCGTTAGGTGTCGGCGCTCTGATCTACGATTGCGCGCGTGAGCAGCGACCCTCAGGAGATCGCGCCGGGCCTGTGGGTCGGCAACTACGCGGGGCCGGCCGGCACCGCCAGCAGGACGCGCCGACGCTGGCAGATCACCCGCCTTGATGGCAGCTACGTTACGTTCTCCTATGAGGAGATGTGCGCGCTGCGCCGTTGGTTCATCAGCCCGGATGCTAAGGCGGCGGATCCGGATCCGCTGCTCGCTCCATCAGCAGACTGAGAGCGAAACGGGGCGGCGCCCGCCTCCTCAGTGGGGGACCGAGAGGCGGGCGCCAGAGTGTTACTGCCCGCGGTGAGCGTAGCAGCCGGGGCGGTCAGTCGAGGGGGAATGTGACGCCTTCGAAGAACACCTGTTGTGTGTTGGCGGTCAGCGCCACGTCGAGCTGCACGTCCCCGGTGTTCAGTACCTTGACGGTGCCGGTGCCGGCGGACGGGAGCACCGAGCATTTCGTGATGTAGGAGCGGGTACCGAGCAGCGGCCGGTAGCCGACCGGCAGGGTGCAGATCACCGTGCCGGCGGGCCAGGGCCCGGCGCCGTTGGCCTGCACTCCGCCGTCGAGCCGCACGATGCCGCTCGGTCCGAGTCCGTCTTTGCGGAACCGCAGCGGGTGGCTGATCGTGTCCGAGCGGAAGTTCGTAGTCAGGGCGGGAGCCTGCCAGGTCTCCGCGACGGCCTTGACGGTGGGGGTGCCGGTGCCGGGGTGCACCGCGGTCACGTCGCCGACCAGGTGGCCGCCGGCGAAGTCGAACACCGCGGCGTTGAACGTGCCGAATCCGGCCAGTAGCCGGATGAGCAGCTGGCCGCGGCTGGTGGCGTCCTTGCTCGCGGAGCGCAGGGTCAGGAACCATTGCTCGATGTTGGTGGCGTCGCCGGGCCCGATCAGGTCGAACTCGTCGTATGCGGCGTTCGTGCCCTGATTCAGTTGCGTGGCGCTCATGTTCGTCGCCTGTGCGATGTTCGGGTTCGGAGTCAGGAACCCGAGTACCGGGATCAGGCTGGAGACGACGGCTTGCAGCTGGCCCTGTCCGGTTTCCCCGATGGACCAGGCGATGCCGTCCCACACTCCGAGCAGCGTGCCGGCGTTGTAGATGCCCAGTCCGGCCGGGTAGGCGTTGGCGTGCGCGTCGGTGCCGGCCGCGGGCGCGAGGGAGAGCACCAGGTGCCCGCCGGTGTCGTAATAGAAGATCGCGTCGCGGCCGCCGTCGATGACGACGGACTGGCCGCCAGGGGTGCCGGATGTGATGGTGCCGGCGAGGGTGTAGGCGTTGGCGAGGTTGCCGCCGAGCAGCAGATCGGCGAGCAGCGAACGGAAGCTCATTCGGGCATCGGCACTTTCATCATGATCGCGTACTGGAAGGAGGCGCCGACGATGTCGCCGACCGCCGCGCCAGTGGCGATCAGGGTGAACTGCTGGCCACCAAGCAGGGTGAGCATCGCGGGGTACTCGGCGACCTGGGAGAAGCCGGTCGGGGCCTGGCCGAAGTCGCGCAGACCGAAGTTGATCCCACCGGCGCCGGCCGAGGAGCCGTCAGTGACCTGCAGGTTCAGCTTGTTCGCGGAGTTGGACTGCACCACCAGGCGCTCGCCGCGCCAGATCAGGTCCGGGTCGACGGCGTATTTCGTGGTCAGGGTCGCGGTGCCGGTGGCGTCCGCGATCGCCTGCATCGTCTCGACCTTGTAGTCGATGACGAGCAGCTGCACGCCGCGCGTGCGCTGGACCGAGACGGGCAGCGTCATGGCGTCAGGAACCGCAGGAAGAACGGCGCCTTCTTGCCGCGGCCCTCATAGGCGTCGTAGAGCACCCATGCGCCGGCCGCGCTCAGGGCCAGGCCAACGAGCACCGCGGTTTGATGGTCCCGGATTCTCAGTGCCTTGCCTGTCATGGTTCGCCTCCAGTTGGGAGATACGCGCCGCCAGCTCCCGATCGCGGCGATGGGTGACCTTGCGCAGAGCGACCATGTCGTGAGCTAGGTCCGCGGTCACCCGGGTGTTGTGGTCCATCGCGTCGATCAGCCGCGCGACGGCGGAGACCATGCGCCACAGCCCCCGGGCCAGGCCGGCGACACCGCCGCCGCCGAGGATGCCCAGCACGATGTAGAGGCCCTGCAGGAAGGTCACGTTCACCTCCCGGTCACAGCGATCTGGAACGTGAGCGTGGTGAACACGCCGGTGACTGTCCAACTCAGGCGCCAGGGCTGTCCGGAGCGCAGTACGGCGTGGTTGCCGCCGAACTGGCCCACGGTGAAGTTCTTCGTGCCGACCGCGGACAGCGCGCCGGAGTTGGCCAGGGACTGCCAGATGCCGTTGGCGTCCTGCTGGTCGAGGCTGATCGTGACGTTCGTGCCGCCGGCGAACCCGGTCAGGTTGACCGCGACATACGCGTCCGTGTTGGTGGCCGGCCAGGTCATCGAGCCGGTGTTGCCGGCGGTGGTGCGCGACTGCGCGGCCTCGCTGTACAGGTCGGTGGTCGCGCCGACCACGCTGGTCACGGTGCCGGACACGGTCGCGGTGCCGGCGATCGCGACCGCTCCGGCCGCGGCCGCGGGCTGCTGCGTGCACGCGTCCGCGATGATCGTGACGTAGTCGCCGGGGTTGCCGTAGAGCGTGAGCGAGCGGCCGGCGACGTTGTAGGTGCCGAACCCGTAGGGGCCCACGATGATGGTGCCTTGGCCTTCGGTCGGCGCGGCGCCGGCGTTGGGCTGGTTCGCGGCGATCACCTTCGCAGAGGACTGCGAGATGATCGTGACGGCGTTGTACGGGATCGGGTAGTCGCGGCTGATGATTCCGTTCGCGTTGAACTTGAACGACGCGGCCTCGATCACCTTGCTGCGTCGCAGTTCCCTGAACGCGGTCGCCATCGCGCCGCTCTGGGCCTCGATGCGGGCGGCGATCCCCTCAAGCAGCTGCTCGGTACGTGACATGGTCGCTCTCCCTAGACCGGTACCGGGACCGGGACCGCATCGGGCTTGGGCAAATCAAAGGTCTTCCATGCGCCGACGACCAGGATCGCGACGGCTCCGAGCACGATCGGCAGGGACACCGCGAGGGTCTTGACCGTGTCAGTCACCGAGCTGCCCCAGGTCAACGGGTTCCACCACGAGGTGGCGGAGGCCTGCGCGGTGCCCAGCGCGGTGGAGGTCGCGTTGGAGGTCAGAGCGGAGCCGGAGCCGGTCACGCGCCGCGCGCCGGAGAAGTGCGACCAGTCCACCGGGTCTACCTGCACATTGGCGCCGGTGTGCGGTGCGTCGATCTCCTGGCCGTTGCCGGCGTAAATGGCAACGTGACTGTTGGCGCCCTCGCCCGGCTCGTTGTAGAGGATCAGGTCCCCGGGTTGCAGGGCGTTCGGCGCGACACTGACACCGGCGGTGGCCTGCTGCTGGCTGGTGCGCGGCAGCTGCACTCCGAGTTTGTCGTACACGAACTGGACCAAGCCGGAGCAGTCGAACCCGCGTAGTGACTCGCCTCCCCACACGTAGGGGATACCGAGCAGCTGGGCGGCGTAGGCCGCGGCCTGCGTGCCCAGGCCGTTGCCGTTGGCGTTGGCGTACTGGCTCGTCATCGCTGCTCTATCTCTTCGCGGCGGGGCTCAGGCTCGCGGTGTAGGTGCGCTGCATGCCGGCGGAGGTGGCGCCGGCCGCGGGCGGTTGGTTGCGCGTCAGCGCGTTGACGATCGGAGGCGCGGCGAGGGTAGCGGGCAACGGGGGCACCGCGACGTTGCGCGGCGGGTTGCCGCCCTGTATCCGGGGCGGTCCGGGCAGGATGACCCCGCCCCCGGGGTTCTGCGTGTTGCCGGCGATCTGGTTCTGCAGGGCCTCGAACTGGTTCTCCCACTGGGCCTCGATATCGCTCAGGGTGGAGTCGTAGGTGTTCGGGGTCTGCGTCGTGCTGCCGCTCGACGAGCTGGAACCGCGCCGCACCATCGCGACGACCAGCACGACCGCGGCGCCCCCGCCGGCGAGCAGCACCACGGGGTTACGGCCGCCGATGCCGTGTAGCGGCGTGCGGGCGCTGCCCGCGGCCGCGGGCGGCGTGGGCTGTTGTCTAGTACGCAACACCGGCTCCTGCCGCGATCGTGGCGACTGCGTTCGTCAGCGGGTTGTCGTTCGGGTCGTTGGGCGCGGTCGCCGGCAGCGAACCGGGCTTGTAGCGGATCGAACCGCCGGCCACCCGCCGCGGGTTCCAGCCCACGAACATCTGCGGCGGGTAGACGTACCCGCCGTACTTGGTGCGGTTGGTGGCCAGGCCCGCGGTGCCGTAGCGGAACGCGCCGGCGTGCCCGTTGATGCCGCGCCCGTAGATCTCGCCGAGCGCGGAGGCCATGTACTGGCTGACCGGGTGCGGCTGGCGGACCGTGACGGAGACGCGCGCGGTGCGCTGGCGAAAGATGCCGGGCACGGGTCACCGGCCCTGAAACGCGCGCACCAGCGAGGAGCCGCCGGTCGCGGTTGAGTTCACGTCGCTGGAGAAGCCGGTGAAGTTCACGACCACGAGGTAAAGGCCGATCAGGCCCGCGGAGTAAAACAGGATCTTCTTGCCCATGGCAGTGTCCTTACACGCTCAGGGTGGGCGGGGAGGAGACAGGCGGCAGACTGGAGGGCGCCGGCAGCGAGTAGGAGACCGCCGCGGCGGAGGGAGCCGCCGAACTCGAGGAGGCCGGCGCGCTGATCGAGTGGTCCGGGATCGCCGCGATACCGGCATCCATGATCTTCTCGATCCATGAGGCCGGCACGGTCGCCAGGGATCCGAACGCGCTGGTGGCCTGCGTGCTGGTGAGCACCAGTTGCAGGGCCGCCAGGGTGAGCGCGCCGCCGAGGATCCCGGTCGCGGTGCTCACCTCAGCTCCCGCTCGGGATCAGGCCGAGACGTTGCAGGGCCTGGCCCTTGAAGATCTGCGCCAGTCCCCAGATGCCGACGATGATCAGGATCACGCCGCCTGTGTTCACAGCAACCCCTGCTTGTTGGTCGGTGGTGAGGAGGGCGCACTGCCGCCGGAGCCGGCCCCGGACGTGCCACCGGCGCCGGTGGCGCCGAGGGTGACGCCCTGGCCCCAGATCGAAACGCCCTGGCCTGCCAGAGCGCCGGCGGTGCCGGCCGCGGTGCTGGCGTTGTTCAGGAACTTCGCCGCGAACCACGCCTTGACCCGTGCGCTGCCGCCGCGGGAGTACTGCACGAACAGCACGACCGCGAACGCGCCGAGGACCACGCCGCCGGCGGTGGGCCCGAAACCGGGCTGGTTGAACCGCGAGCTCGACCGGCCGCCCGAGCTCGCGTCGCCACCGCCGGCGCCCGGGGCGGGTGCGGCCGGCGCCGGTGCGGGTCCGCCCGCGCCGCCCACGCCCGGCGCCGCGATCGGCGGCGGGGCGGGGGCAGGCGCAGCGAAGCGGCGGGCCATCAGGCCGGCTCCTCCCAGTTGAACTCGCTGGCGGGCAGCAGTTCGGGAGCGTCCGCGGGAAGGTCGCCGGCGTCGTTCGCGGTGCCCACCGGCAGGAACCGCACCCGGTCCTGCTTCTCACCGGTCGGGTTGCCGCGCTTGTCGAGCACGTCGGTCTGATAGGTGCCCAGCACGAGCAGCACCTGGTGCGTCTGGCGGCCGAAGTGGTCGTAGGTGTGCACCGCCAGGGAGCCGGGCTTGAACAGCTCCGAGTACGGCACCTCCTCGTCGACCGGCTCCGCGGCCGCCGCGGTGGACGTCGCCGCGGTCGGGACCGTGGTCGGGGTCACCGGCGCCGGGCCCGGATCCGGCTTGTTGAGCGCTGCGACCGCCG